>Ga0247727_10005853_pt1 | contig 24535 bp, 22 predicted proteins | sample WisWelCaveWW1625_FD_202498 | JGI IMG/M metagenome (GOLD analysis project Ga0247727, IMG submission 202498) | Biofilm microbial communities from Wishing Well Cave, Virginia, United States - WW16-25 | ecosystem: Environmental > Aquatic > Deep subsurface > Groundwater > Cave microbial mat | place... | reverse complement strand
GCCTTTTTGGTCGAGCAAAATATTGGCGGGTTTGAGATCGCGGTGCACGATGCCCCGCTGATGCGCTTCGCTGAGTCCTTCGCAAATCTGCACGGCGATATCAATCGCCTCGCCGATGGAAAGCTCCTGCTTGGCGATCAAATCCCGCAGCGATTCGCCGTCGACATATTCCATCGCGATCCAGGCGCGGTTCTGATGCTCGCCGACGTCGTAAATGGTGATGATGTTGGGATGGTTCAAGGCGGCCGCGGCGCGCGCTTCGCGCTGAAACCGGTTCTGCAACTCGGTCTCGGCCAAGAGAGTTGCCGGCAAAAATTTGAGCGCGGCTTTGCGGCCCAGCACGGCGTCTTCAGCCAGGTAAACTTCGCCCATGCCGCCTTCGCCGAGCTTGCGCAAAATTCGATAACGCCCGATGACAGTGTTGATCATGATTGCACCCAGGTGGTTTTTAAAATGATTGGGTACAATATAAATGCGCCGCGGTCATTTTGCAAGCATATTTTGCGGCAAATTGTGAGGAGGGTCTCAGTCTTGGGTGGAAACCACATTGACCGGTCACTCGCAGTGACCGGTCAATCCACCTGTAACTGAAAAGCAGCGCTGGGATTTCCGACACGGAACCCCTTGAGTCACTTCGAGGATTGGGCTTGTAAGAAGATTGTGCTTGGAATAGGATTGGAAGAATGCGCCATCAAACGCGGCAAGAACGGGCATGATCCCCACGGTCATGCCCGCCCCAATATTTTGCCGTTCCCCAATTTCCCTCCAATTTTTGCCCCGTGTGCCGCGTTAAATAAACGAAGCAATGATCTTTCATCGCCCCGTGTTTTCCCCGTTTCTTCCCCGCCCGTCATCAACCCCGAAAGCGCGCAGGAATTGTTGCCCCGAAAACCCCGCCGATTATCCCCGCCAAACAAACCTGCGGTTGAATCTCAAACCTGTTGCTTTTTTTTATAAATTGAGTATCTTGCACTTCTAAAAGCTGGAATAAAAAATCAACACGAAAAAAATTATTATGAAAAAGTACCAGATTCCTGAATGGGAACTTGATGAACTTCCAGCACCGCCGCCGTTTAATGCCCGCAATCTTTTTCGCGTGATCGGCCCCGGCGCGATCTTGCTCGCGACCTCGATTGGCAGCGGCGAATGGTTGCTCGGCCCCGCTGCGGTTTTAAAATCCGGCACGTCGTTGCTCACCATCGTCACCTTCAGCGTCGTTTTTCAAGTCGTCATCAACACCGAAGCGATGCGCTACACCATGTACACCGGTGAGCCGATTTTCACCGGCTTCATGCGCACCAAACCCGGTGCGTTATTTTGGGGCAATGTTTACATTCTGCTCGCCTTGCTCCATATTGGGTGGCCCGGCTGGGCGGCGACCTCGGCGACCGGGCTGTTTGCAACGTTCGAAGGCCGCTTGCCGATCGCCGATGACGCCATGACTTTGCGCTATTTCGGCTATGCTACTTTTCTCGCCTGCGGCGTTATTCTCGCCGTTGGCCGAACCATCGAGAAAATGCTGGAGCGCGCCTCGTGGATTATGCTCGCTTATATTTTTGCCTTTTTGTTTTTCGTGAATATCGCGTTTATTCCCGCTGCAATCTGGTGGAGCACGCTGCAGGGGTTCTTCTCGCCGTCGGTCGTGACTTCGGGAACAACGTGGCTCATGCTCGGCGCATTGGCCGCGTACGCCGGCGCCGGCGGAACGTTAAACTTGACCATCTCCAACTGGATTCGCGACAAAGGCTTTGCGATGGGCAGTCGCGTCGGCGCAATTCCGAGTCTGGTGGGCGGGCGAAATGTCAAACTATCTTCTGTTGGAAAAATTTTCGCCATCAATGCCACGAATTTGCAACGCTGGCGCGAATGGTGGCGTTACGTGCACGTCGATCAAATTTGGATCTGGGGCCTCATGTGTCTGGTCGGCATGTTTCTCACGGTGAATATGGCGCGCGGCATTATTCCCGCCGGCACCGACATTTCCGGCATGGCCGCGGGCGCGTATCAGGCCGAATATCTCGCTCGCGCGATGGGGAAAATCTGGTGGACGCTCACCCTACTCAACGGCTTCTGGATTCTCTTTTCGACGCAGCTCGGCATGACCGATGCTTTCGTGCGCGTCGTTACCGACATCTGGTGGAATGCGAATCCGTGGGCGAAAAAATGGGCCGGCGACGATGTGCGCAAAGTTTATTATTCCGTTTTATCGGTCTTCATGATCTGGGGCTGCCTCGCGCTCGGCCTCGCGCAGCCGTTGACGTTGATCATCATCGGTGCGAACATGGCCGGTTTGATTCTGATGATTTCCAGTCTGCACCTGATCGTCGTCAATCGGAAACTGTTGCCGAAGGAATTGCGCGCGCCGCTTTGGCGTGAAATCGTTTTGTTCTTGAGCACGCTCTTTTATGGATTTTTTGTGGTGCAAAGTTTTCGCGCGGCGATAAAGTAGAACAGGCAGCCTTGCCTGTCGGTTTTGCTGTGCCAAGAAAAATCTTGCGTTTGAAGTAAATTTGTAGCATCTTACTTGTGCAGTCGTTGAGTAAAAATTTTAATCACCTTAATCCCGGGGCCGCCAAATGAAAAAGCTCAATAATAAACAGATCGAGGCGATTTCGTCTGCCTTTTCAAACTTGGGCAATATTCTGTTTCTTGGTATTGCCGTTGCTTCTATCGCGGTCAGTGGTACTTCTCAAGTACCGATTGGTAATTGGCTGATTTCATTCGTAGGCTGGTTATCATGTCAAATTATGTCCGTCTTGACTTTCTCATACTGGAGAGAAGAAAATGGAAGTAATTAAATTATTCACCGTTACCATGTATATCATGGCTATTCTGGGAGTATTTTTGCTGCTTTATCTTCGTCGCGTTTATTCAAAAGACCCCAAGAAAAAGTCTTAACGAAAATAACGCGTAATGTCGAACAAGGCAAAAAGATGATAAATAATAATATTGAATTGCTCGCCTACACTCTTTTTATCGCGGGTATCGTTGGGATTCTTTTCGCTATTTCGCTTCGGTGGTTCATGCCGAAAGATTCCCCAAAAAAATAGCTGCCAATATATCTCATGCGTGACCGCATGCAGAGTGATAACCCTTTGCTTCTCCTCATCAACCCCTGGATCACCGATTTCGCCGCGTATGATTTCTGGCTGAAACCGATGGGCCTGTTATATCTCGCCGCCGTGTTGCGCCGGGAAGGTTACACCGTGGGTCTGGTTGATTGCATGGATCGCGCGCATCCGGAAGTGTTGCAATGGCAGGGCCTCGCTCAGCCAATCAACCAGCGCTGGAACACGGGGAAATTTCTGCGCATGCCGATTCCCAAACCGGAAGTTTATCGCGCCATTCCACGGCATTATGCGCGTTATGGCATGCCGCCGGAAATCTTCGAAAAACTTTGTCTCGCTGGCCCGAAGCCCGAGGCCATTCTCGTCACCAGCGGCATGACCTACTGGTATCCCGGCGTGCAGATGACGATTGCGACGTTGCGCCGGCTTTTCCCCGACACGCCGATTTTGCTGGGTGGAATTTACGCGACATTATGCACGGAACATGCACGAAAATGTTCCGGTGCGGATTTAGTGCTCGCGGGCGAAGCCGAGTCCGTCATTGATGAGAAGCTACGCTCCATGCTTGGCCTGGACAAGCTCGGCCTCGGACCTTCGACCTCGAACATTTTTCCGACACTCGACGATTTGCCTTTTCCGGCCTTTGACCTTTATCCCCGCTTGCAATGCGCCACGATCATGACCTCGCGCGGCTGCCCGTTGCGCTGCACGTTTTGCGCTTCGAATATCGTTTCCGGAAAATATCGCTGGCGCAGTATTGACAGCGTCGTTACCGAACTGGATTGGCTCCATCGCGGTCTGGGCGTGAATGAATTTGCTTTTTATGATGATGCGTTATTGACGAACCGGGACCGCCACTTTTTGCCGCTCTGCGAGAAAATTATGCAACGGCAAATTGCGGCGACGTTTCACACCCCGAATGGTCTGCAGGCAAAGTTTATCGATGCGACGACGGCGAAATTGATGTGGCAAACCGGATTCAAAACGATTCGACTCGCTTATGAAAGCGGCAGCGTCGAGCGCCAACGCGACATGAGCAGGAAAGTGAGCAATGAGAGTTTCGCCCGCGCCGTAGAGAATTTATACGCCGCCGGATTTGGCCCGGCGGAGCTCGACGCCTATGTCATGATGGCGTTGCCGGATCAACCGCTGCAGGAAATTTTGTGGAGCATGGCTTACGTGCATGCACTCGGCGTCGGCATTCGCCTCGCCGCCTTTTCGCCGATTCCGGGAACGGTTGAATTTGCGCGCGCCGTGGCTCACGGCGAGCTGGCGCACGACGCCGACCCGCTGTTGACGAACAATTCGATTTTGCCCATTCGCCTGCCGAACGTGCCGCATGAAACCTACGCAAAAATAAATATGCTGTCAAAAGAATTGAATCGATATTTGCTCAAAAACGGCCGCCCGCTCGATGCGATGGACGATCTTTACAAGCGATTGAGTTCGGCGGTTGATTTGGAAGCAACGCCTGGTTGATCCCGAAAAAATCCTAAGCCGGACGAGCCGGAACCCCAAAAAGTTTTTAATAAAATCCCAATGGATTAAAAAACGACCAACGGATAAAAACATTAAATGGCAATATCATTGATGAGAAAGATATTGAATGGTTTTGCCTTAAGCTTTCGGGCCAAACTTTTAACGGAATCAGGGCAATTATTTTACCCAAATCCGTTGGTCGTTTTCCATCCGTTGGGAAAATTTTCTTTTTATCCGATCCTGAAATCACCAAACCGGAAGGAGAAGGAATATGCGCCGCAACAAGCTTTTAGTGATGCTGCCGTTAATTTTTTGGGGCTGTGATCTTTTTCAACCACCGCCGGTCACGCGCGAAGTGATCAGCACACCCGAAGCGCCGGCCGCGATTGGGCCTTACAGTCAGGCGATCAAAGTCGGGAACACGTTGTATTGCAGCGGCCAGCTTGGGCTGAACCCCGCGACGGGCGATCTGATTACCGGCGACATTCAAGAGGAAACGCGACAAGTGTTAAAAAATCTCGGCGCGGTTTTGCGTGCGGGCGGCGCGGATTATAAAGATGTGGTCAGCGCCACGATTTATCTGGCCAACATGGACGATTATAAAATCGTCAACGAAGTTTATGCCACGTTTTTCAATGCCGATAAACCCGCGCGCGCGACTGTGCAGGTTGCCCGCCTGCCGCGCGAGGCGCGTGTGGAGATTTCGTGCATGGCGGTCAAAGTCGATTGATGGAAATAAAAAATTCGACTTCGACGCCATCATCAAGCCGGCTCACGCCAATCATCTGGGGCGGCGTCGCCGTGGCGCTGGCGGAAAACTTGCCGGGGCTGTCGTTGCTCGATTGGATCTGCTGCGGCACGATCTGGTCCGGCGCGTTACTGGCGGTCTATCTGCGCTGGCGGCAGAATCCGCAACGCGGCGTGCAATTTCGAGAGGCCATATCACTCGGCATTCTGGCGGCCGTGCTCGGTGCAGTTTTAAATCTGGCGATCGATTATACTTTTAAAAAACCGTTAACCGATGTGCTGCGTTTTTTCGGCGAAAACACCCCGGCGCGGGCGGAGAAATTGCGGGAATATTTTCCCTCGGATCTTTTTGTGCGGATGCCGGCGCTACTGCATATTATTTTTATCGTGATGAGCCTCGCCGTTCATGCGACGATTGGCGCCATCGGCGGCATGATCGGCGTGACGATTTTCCCGCCGGCCAAAGAGGCGCGCGATGAAAAAAGCCGCGGAGAATTACCTTGATTCTCTAATCACGATTTCCTATAATGGAATAGCACGCGGTTGCGAGGAAGCCGATAAATTTATGCAACGCTCGGAAATCATTACATTATTGACCGATTTCGGATCGCAGGATGGTTACGTTGCCGCGATGAAAGGTGTGATCCTCGGTATAGATCCAACCGCGCAGTTGATTGACCTCAGTCATGAGGTGGAGCCGCAGAATATTGAGGCCGGGGCTTTTCTTTTGCAAGCGCATTTTCGTTGTTTCGCCGCCGGCACGGTGCATCTCGCGGTTGTCGATCCGGGCGTCGGCGGTGAACGAGCGGCGCTGGCGGCTTCCGGCGGCGGACATTTTTTTATTGCGCCGGATAATGGCCTGTTGGATTTCTGCGTCGATTGGCCTGATTTGCAAGCCGTGCGATTGACGCAAAAAAAATTCTGGCGCGACACGATTTCATCCACGTTTCATGGCCGCGATATTTTTGCGCCGGTGGCGGCCCATCTCGCGCGGGGTGAGGCGCTGGCGAACCTCGGCGAGCCGTACAAGTTGCAGCGAAAATTGGCCGCGCGGGAATGTCGGATGGAAAAACAGACGCTGCACGGTCAGGTGGTCTATATTGATCGCTTTGGCAATCTGGTTTCAAATATTTCCGCGTCACGCCTGCAGGAATTTTCCGCCGGCCGCCCGGTCACGATTTCACTGGATGGATATTTGATCAGCGGCCTGTGTAAAACGTATGCTGATGTCCCACCTCATTCACTTCTGGCTCTGATTGGCAGTTTTGGTTTTCTTGAAATCGGCATTAACCTGGGCAGCGCTCACGCGCGCTTTGCCGCCCGCACCGGCGCGCCGATCACCGTGACGCGCGGCCAAATGGTTTAATTAAAAAATGTGACGGAAAATGTCGGATAGAAATTTTGCGCGTTTGAGAAATGACGAGCAGCAAGAACTGGCCGAGGTTGAACCGCCGCAGCCGTGGCTGGCGCGTCTTCTGCGCCCTGATCGTCCCGTTTTAAATTTGATGCTGTTTTTGTTAACCTGTGTTTCGACTTTTTTTCAGGGTTATTCGACGTCGCCGACGGATAGCGTCGCCGATGGCTTCTGGTACGGCGGCGGGATTATCACCATTTTGTTGTTCCATGAAATGGGCCATTATTTGATGTGCCGGCGCCACGGCGTCCACGCCACGCTGCCGTTCTTTATTCCGTTTCCGATTCTGTCGCCTTTTGGAACGATGGGCGCCGTCATTCGCATGGATTCGCGCATGCCGGATCGCCGCGCGCTGTTTGATATCGGCGTGGCCGGCCCGCTCGCCGGTTTGGCGGTGGCCATTCCAGCTATTTATTTCGGCGTGCAAATGTCGGAGGTCCACGCGATTGTCAACACGGGAGAGTCCATGACACTTGGCGAATCTCTGCTGTTCAAATGGCTCAGCTTTTTAGCCCTCGGGCCGGTGCCGGCAGGGCAGGATATTTTTCTGCATCCGCTCGCGTACGCCGGGTGGGCGGGCCTGTTTGTCACCGCGCTCAATCTGTTGCCGGTCGGGCAACTTGACGGCGGCCACATTCTCTATGCCCTGCTCGGTGAACGGAGCGCGGTGATCGGCCGCGTTGCCCTGGCGCTCTTCGCGCTCATGGGCATTGTGGTGTTTCCATTTTTTCCCGGCTGGTTTCCTTTCATTCTGCTCTTGATCTGGTTTGGTTATCGCCATCCGCCCACGGCGGATCATTTCACCCCGCTTGATTCCAAACGGCGGATGCTGGCGTACTTTGCATTTGTCATTTTCATTATATCGTTTACGCCGATTCCATTTTATATTTAATGGAGCAGTCAGAGAAAAAATTTACCATCGTCGGCATTGGCGAAGTGCTGTGGGATATTTATCGCGATCGCCGGCATCTCGGCGGCGCGCCCGCCAATTTTGCCATTCATGCGGCGCAGGCCGGCGATCACGGGATTCTGGCCTCGCGCGTCGGCAATGACGGCATGGGCCGCGAGCTGATTGCCGCGCTGCGACAGCGCCAGCTTTCCGTCGAGTTTTTGCAAAGCGACGAGAAAAAAGGCACGGGAACCGTGATGGTGGCGCTCGACGTCAAAGGCGTGCCGAGTTTTCGCTGCTCGCGCGACGTCGCGTTTGATTATTTGCAGAATACGCCGGAACTGGAAAGTTTGGCGGCACGCGCCGACGCCGTGCTGTTTGGCACGCTGGCACAGCGCTCGCCGATCACGCGTAAAACCATTTTGGCATTTTTGCGCGCGGCGAAAAACGCCGTGCGTTTATTCGATGTGAATTCGCGCGCGAGCGTCGCGGAATTGCAGGCCCTCCTGCCCGAGTCGCTGGAGCTGGCGAATGCTTTGAAAATGAATCAGGCGGAAATGAAATTGCTGCAAACGATTTTGCATCGCGAGCATGATTCCCCGCGAAAATTTGTTGATTATCTCATCAGGAAATACGTTCTAAAAATCGTTGCGGTGACTTACGGCAAGTCCGGTTGTGAAGTTTTTGACGGCGTGGGCGTCAACAAAGTCGACGGCCTGCCCGTTGAAGTGGTGGATACCACCGGCGCCGGTGATGCTTTTGCCGCCGGATTAATCCATCAACTTTTGCGAGGCGCGCCCCTGCGTGAAATCGCCGAATATGCCAATCTGCTCGGTGCGTTTCTCTGCACGCAAAACGGCGCGACGCCGGTTTTTAACCAGCAGGATATCGAAGCTTTTCGGGATTCATTATAGGCCATTGCGCAGTAAACCTCAGAAAAAGTTCTGAAAGTGTATGGCTGAAAAGAATTCTCCCGCGGATTGAAGAACCCCACCGATAAAATATTTAATCCGCGGGCTTCTTCAATCCGCGGGGAATTTCAAGCGGCGCGAAGCGCTTCAGTGTTCTGCTTGTTTGTAAATCGTGGACTGAAATTTTCAATGACTTGGGTTGCGAGTGGAAATTGTGCCATAAACGACCCTTTATCAAAACGGAGATCGTATGTCTTTGCAATTGCCCGAACGTTACGCTTTAGCGCATACACCGACGCCGATTGAAAAGATGGAGCGTCTGTCGCAGCTTTTCGAGGGGCCGGAAATTTATATCAAACGCGATGATCTCACCGGTATCGGCAAAACCGGCAACAAGGTCAGGAAACTCGAATTCCTGATTGCCGAGGCTTTGCGCGAAGGCGCGCAGCTTTTAATCACCTGCGGCGGCGTGCAATCGAATCACGCGCGCGCCACGGCTTTGACCGCCGCGAAAGTCGGCCTCAAAAGCCATTTGGTGCTGCGCGATTCCGCGGGCGGCGATATTGACGGCAATCTGTTTATCGACCGTCTGGTCGGCGCGGAAGTCGATTTTATTACGCCGCAGCAATATGAACAGGTGGATGACATCATGCACCGCGTCGCCGAAAATTATGCCGGCCAGGGAATCAAAGCGTATGTGATTCCCGAAGGCGGCTCCATCGCGCTCGGCGCGCTCGGTTATGTTCATGCCATTGAAGAAGTGTGCCGGCAGATGAAAACGCTGCACCTCGAATTTGATCATGTGATTTCCGCGGTCGGTTCCGGCGGCACCATGGCCGGCATGTTGCTCGGCAAAAACGCGTACGGCATGAAAGCGCAAATTCATGGAATCAATGTTTGCGATGATGCGCCGTATTTCCAGGAGCGCATCAGCAACATCATTCGCGAGGCCAAGAGAAAATTCGGCTTCGATTTGAATTTGCCCAAAAAAGACATCAACGTGATCGACGGTTATATCGGCAAAGGCTACGGCTTGAACCGGCAGGAGGAGATCGAGCTGATCAAGCTCGTGGCGCAATTGGAAGGGGTTATTTTAGATCCGGTTTACACGGCCAAAGCCATGTTCGGATTGAAAGATCAAATTCGCAAAGGCCGTTTCACCAAATCGGAGAAAGTTTTGTTCTGGCATACCGGCGGCATTTTTGGATTGTTTGCGAAGCGGGGGCTGTTTTTTTGAAGCAACTGCTAACGAGAACAGGAGGGAAGTTCATCAACGAATCCTGCTCTCGTTATCAAAATTTTAATGATTTCATGATCGGCCAAACCATCTCCCACTATAAAATCATCGAGAAACTTGGCGAAGGCGGCATGGGCGTCGTCTACAAAGCTCAAGACCTCAAACTCAATCGCACAGCCGCGCTCAAGTTTCTGCCGATGGAGCTTGCCTCGGATTCGGAGTTGTTTCGCAAATAATTTTTTCATAATTTGAAGTGAAGTGTGAATATCAAAAGGCTGTTTTGGAAAGCGGGAGAACCTCGTGTTAAAATTGGAGCAATGGCAAGAAAAGTCCGAGAGCTCATTGGAAGCGTCACGGATTCTGCTGGAAAATAACAAGCCCGTTGAGGCGGTGAGTCGGGTCTATTATGCGGCATACCAAATGGTGACCGGCGTGCTCATCAAACTCGGCTTGGATCCAAGAACCGCGTATGGCAATTGGTCGCATCACGAGACCATTAAAATGTATCGCGTCCACATCTGTCAAAAAGCCGGCTTGGGACCACGAGAAAAGAATGCTTTAAAAAACCTGTTGCCAAAACTACGTCATTTGCTCGAAAGAAGAGCGGAAGCGGATTATAGTGTGCTATCAATAACGGATCTGTCGCTCGTCAAGTCTCATTTGCGAGATTCCAAGCGGCTTGTTGATCTTTTGAAATCACTAATCTTACGAGGTTTGTTATGAACACACAAGTTGAGTTTGCCACAAATAATTTGAACGCCTTGCAAAAGAAAACTCTGCAAAAATTCAAGACGAAACTGGCTCGGGAGTTGCCAAAAGTTCAAATTGCATGGGCGAAAGCTTACAGTGAAGACATCATTGAGTTGCACATCGAATACGACAAACATACTTACAAAAATGGCTTGAAAGCAGCAACGGTGGCAACGGATGTGGAAGAAGAAACCGGTGTGACGATTATCCTGCTGTGACCAAACTTTGACCAGTAACTTGACCAACCGGCAAAAAAGACGCTGATGCAGCTCAAAGACAGGCTGACACAGGCGTTGCCAAAAACTCGAATTGTCTGGACTAATGCCTTTAATGCAGATATTATTGAACTGCATCTTGAGTACGACAAATACAATTTTGAGGTTTGCCGCAAGTTTCTATTGGGCAACAATTAATATCTATTGCTACGCCGAACATGGATTTTCAATTTCGTCGCTCTTAACGCATGGTTAGACGTTAATCTTATTTTAAAAAGAGCAATTTCTTTGTTTCTTTATATGTTCCGGCCTGTAACTGGTACATATAGACTCCCCCCGCAAATTCGGTCGCATCCCATGTTTTCACAAACCGGCCGGCGGGATAATTACCGGATATCAGCGTTGTTATCTTTTGCCCCATCAAGTTATAAATCGTCAGCGTGACGTACACGGCCTTTGGCAAATCAAACTGAATCGTCGTTGTCGGGTTGAACGGATTCGGATAGTTCTGGGCAAGAGTAAAGTCCTTTGGTCGCTCATTATGAAACCGCTCAATAGCTACACTCGTTAGAATACAATTTCGCGATTCGTCGCCAAGTAAGGGCAGTGATGCACTATCTTTTGCCCGATATGCCCATGCAAAAGCTCCTGAATAGCCAAGCCTGCGAGCGTTTGTGAGAATCTCACAGGTGTTTTGCAGAGACAATTCAGGCAATGTCGTGAATTCTCCAAGAAAGGTTGGAATATCACTAATAGGGGATGGGAAATCAAATCGCAACCCTTCATCGATCTGCCCCGGTCCATTCCACAAATGGAACTGTGCAATATCGAGATCCAGATCTTCCCACAATGTGACCCATTGCGGACTTGCGCTTCCGATCGTCAAGAGTTGTTTTTCTTCCAGGCCTTTCTGTTTATACAGTTTTATTATTTCCGAAAAAAAGGTTTTCATGGTATCGAGATCGACGACGCCACCGGCTTTAATTTCAGGCGGGCGTTTTCCCAAAGGAATTTTGATGTCTGAATCGACAAGTAACCACTCCGGCTCATTGAATAAATCAATAATCGCGATTTCAGGGGTTTCGGCTAATTTATTAAAAATGATAGAAACGGCATTATTTAACAAAGATTGGCGTTTGGCGGGATGATTGATTAGGTCCGCGCGCCCATAGGTCTGTACTCCATCCACGACACGAGCTTCACCTCCCATTAAGAAATCAAAAAGTACGGGGACAAGATACATCTTGGAACTGCGCGCGAGACGAATCATCTCGTTAAAATCATTCATGAATTTATTATCGAGGCCTATAACACATCCATTTCTATCAAATAGAAGTCCGGCGCGGGCATCGGTAAAGAGCCACCATCGGAGAAATTTAACTTTTAAATGAGCGACATCCTTCATCTCGTCTTCAGTTCGAGTATTGGGGCTGTTAAAATCAAACTGAATTTCAGAGGATTGGGAAGCTTTCAGACTATCAACATAAAAAGCTCTCTTATATGAAAATCCATGCGCTGCGCTATTTGCGCCTATTTTTACACCGACAGCTCTAACTTGTGCTTGGCTAAAATTAGAATCTTGTCGGGCCAGACTATCCAGATTCGCAGATATGGTAATCCATTGATCTGTGCGTTCTATATTCATCGAGTTCGTTTGTGCCCACGTCCAGTTTTCATCTTGAAAGAACAACACTGCGCCACTGCGAGCGTTTGCGGGGCCTTCTATGCCTGCTGGCAGATATAGTTGCACGGCAACGCTTTGTCCGGTTAGATCTACAGTTTCGCCTATTTCTTTTTCCGCCAGTTCATCTATGTGAAAATAGACAATAGCGCTGGAATCGGGACCATTTAGCTCTACCTTTACTCCCAGGCAGTGATCGTTATTATCCCGCTGCGCCCCGAAGAGTCTTTTGGCTGCTTTGTCCCTTCCTCGCATTTCTTTTCGCCAGCCGGATGGACCCTGATTGGCTAAACCACGGTAACCCCATAAATTAAACCCAAGGTCACCGCCGTAGTTATCCCAAGGCCAATTAATACCATGTATCCAGTGCCTTGCTCGCACTTGATCCCAAATTGCTGGGAGTGGATCTGGTTCTGGTGTAATGATTTCTTTGGGTTCCCCGTTAGTTGTGTTACCTCTACTAGCTAAACCTGTAAAAACAAAACTACAAATTGCACAAATAACTAATAAGGCGGCATTTTTTCTTTTTGTGATAATAGTAATCATCATAAATCACCTTATCTGACTAAAATCATTTTTTTTGTCTCGACAAATTGATCTACTGTTAAACGGTACAGATACACTCCGCTCGTGAAATTTTTTGGACTCCAATGGATTTCATATTCCCCTGTGACTTGGATTCCACTCACTAAGGTTTCGATTGTTTCTCCATGTGAGGTGAATACCGCCAAATTCACAATGGCCGTTTTAGGCAAAGTATACCGAATAGTCGTGGATGGGTTGAAAGGGTTGGGGTAGTTCTGACTTAGACTAAAGGTGGTTGGTATTTCATTAAATTTTCTTTCATTTACAGGCGTTGCGATAATGGTTTTGAACCTCCAAATACTAGACCACCCACTCGTTCCGCGTTGATTCGATGCACTAATACGCCAAAAGTAAGTTCTATTTACAAAAAAACTACCAATTGTAAATTTGGTATCTGTAATTTCCCTTCGGTCTATTATTAGATTATCCGAAAAACATGAATCAATAGAAACCTGTAAACGGTACGATATTGTTCCTGCTCCACTGGACGCATTCCAAATTAATATCAGATTTGTAGGTACAACTACAGTTGAAACATTCGGAGGAGATAAAAGTGATGGAGTTGTTGGAGGCTCGGCAATGTTCATGATATTCTCATCAGCGCCTATATCAACGCCCTTGCCTTGAGGACGGCGATCTCCATCGAAATCAACTAAGGGTGCTCCTCCGCTTGTGCCTTTATCAATCACGATGGAGTTAGGCTGAACATGATAGTTACTATCGGAGTTAACAAAGCGAGGATCATCGGAAATGTCGTGCATTCCACAAGAAACACCACAGTAGCTGGCGTTATTGCCCCAGACGTTATTGTAGTCAAGCAAGCTGTTTGGCCCAACAGCACCGACAATGCCACACCCTTGATGTTTGGCAATGATATTATTAATAATCTTTGGCGAGGGAGTGTTGTACAAAAAAATACCTTCAGGCGAGGTTCTATGATTGCCGCGATTATTGTCGACGATGGTATTGTTGATGATACGGGGTGTAGAAAAATAGTCAATGTAAATGCCGTCGCCGTTTGAAAGAGCGCCATTTCGGGCAATGATGTTGTTCGTTAAAAGGGGGGAGGCGTAATCGTTAATGAAGACCCCTCCACCGTCGAATGCGTAATTATTGATGATTTGGTTGCCGTCCAAAATTGGCAATGCTGATCGTCCGATAATCCAAATTCCTCCACCATAACCTGTGGCGTTATTACTTGTGATGATATTATGAAGCAATTTGGGGGAACAGTTGATTATGCTCACCCCTCCACCGCTATTGTCAGACCCCGAGGCAGAACCATTCTGAATTTTGCAAAACCTGACCATACAACTGTCATGTGCGTAGGAAAATCGAATCCCATTCCATTTAACAGTCGCAGTAACGCCATCAAAAAGAATCATCGAATCAGGCTTGCCGATAGCGCGGAGCAGACCGTTTATGTTAAGTTTGTAATGCCCCATGAAAATTACCCGGACTCCAGGCCGGACTTCCAACGTGTTATTTACTGGCACAGTAATATCACCGATCACGAAGTATGGTGACTTGGTCATAGTCCAAATGCCGGAAACATTGCCTTTAATTTTCGTTGAATCACTTTGGGCATTCGTATAATGAGCGTTCGCGAGAAGAATGGCGCTCGCCAACAAAAACAGTAGGTTTGTTTTCATGACATCCTCCGTGTGCGAAATTTTGAATTTGACTTTGGGAAATAAATGTATGCTCTCTTATTTCAACGATGATTCTTTTTGGAAAACGAATCTCCCCATCTTGTTTGGCTGATTCACTTCTGCTTCGGAACTGGAATTACTCAATACATTATCAGGGTGATACCCCCATTTATAGCGTTCGGTATTTGGCGCTATTTGCTGATCATAGTCTAAAACATCAATACCTATTTTTACAATCTGACCAGATCTGGCAATTTCCAGCACATTCCCTAATTTCGCCAGCGGTATCTTTGCTTCCGCTTGCCAACCCGTAGCAGTTTTCCATCCCATCGCTGAAAAACCATTTTGGATTAGAATCGATTTAGTATTGCCATCGGTTCTCCAAGAGGGAAATTCACTGTAGTTGCCACCGGCGGCAATAAGCTGAAAAACGTTTTTGTGGCCTTCAGACTTTTGCTCAACTAATGTTTGATAATCTTTTTTATACCGACTATCAAAACCCACAAAGAAAAGCTCTGCACAATCGCCGCTCCATGTTTGCTCTGAACTTATAAAAACTTTGTCATCGATAACGTCAACCGCAAAAAACAGAAACTCTCCATTCCAACTAAGAAAAATTTGGGCCGAAATATCTTCCGGACCGGAGAAAGCTTCGGCGCTCCTCCCCCTAATTTTTTCCCACTGATTGTCTGCTGCTAAATTATATATTGGCAGGATGCCGTTCCAATCTTTCAACGAGGTGTCCGTAACAGTTATGATATTGGAATCAACATGAGGAATCTCACGTGGAGGTGAAGTATCTTGCCTGGCGCAATTAAATGCAATCACGGATGCAATCAATAAGACCAAGGTTAAAAGTGCTTGCTTCATGGCTTCTCCTCATTGGTTATCATTCTCTTAAAAATTGCCTGATTTGATTGACCACCGGTTCGTTTAACCCTTCCGGATGAGAAAAACCAAAAATATCGTAGGCGGGGCCGACCGTCCAAATCGTGGCGTTTAAATTTTTTTCATTTGGCAGATCTGTGCATATTTTTAAGAATTCCAAAAGCCCGGCAAATCCAATAGCCTGCTCGGCTTTGTCGATCTTCCGGCCCTCCCAATAATTCGGATGCTTCAGCCCGCCGGCGCCGATGCCAAATTCACCAATATGAACCGGAATCGTTGCAAAACTTTTCACTTTTAAATGTTCGCCTAAAATGAGTTTCCGAAAGCGTTGCTGATGAAAAAGAATGGCTTCTGCAATTGAGTTTATTGGATTGTTATTTGAAGCTTGTTTTCCGGAAGCAAAAATCGTCAAATCCATATACTGCGAAACGGCAACTTCATCGAGACTTTCAATATATTTTCTTAGCCATTTTTTTTCAGCCTTGTTCATGCGCAGAAGATAATCTTCTTCAATTTCGAGATGGTGCGTAAAGTTGTGAGACAATTTGACGAAATTGCCCAATTTATTTGAATCAATAAAATTTCTTGTTTTTTGCGCAACTTTGTGCCAGTTATCACCATGACGAATCATCGAATTCATCAATTCTGCGCCCAGCTCAAGCCGCACAGGCGCAAGTTGATCCGTATGCTTTTTCTGCTCATAAATCTCCTGCAAGCACTTTAGTATTGGAAGAATAACCACATCATAATATGACTGTTTGCTTCCGAGCGGATCAATATCAAAGAAACCTCGCCAGCCGACATTTACCCTCCAACTCGCATTGTCACTCGAAAAAATATCGTAATTCGACATGTATTTCACCGGATCGATATGCGGCTTATAAACAATTTTAAATTCATTTTCAATCAGGTAGGTCAAACATGCTTTAATCGTGTTTATAGAAGGAGTTTGTTTGTCAATAATTTCATTCAGGTGTTCATGATAATAAGTAGGAACCAGAGAGATTCTCTTGAACCCTAAAGCTTTATAAAAAGCGACGACGCTTTTGAAATTGTTAAAGCCATTTGAGTCGAAAGAAGCGTAGGTTATCGCCAATCTATCGTTTGACCATGAGTTATTCGAGAAAGCAATCAGCAAGAGAGCTGTGCAGAAAATAAATAAATTTTTAGTTAACAGCATAAAATCGTCTCCGTAAACTTTTACAATCAATTCCGCAACGGTCATTGCCAATTCATTCCAGGAAGATCGTGGGATTAAATTCTCCTCTGAGTTCCGCGCTGAATTTGCCTTGCACAGGCCGGTAGCGGCCAAGAAGATTTGCGAATTGAGAATAGTAAGGCTCATTCAACCGATCCTGGAAAATTGCAAGCGCTCTTTCCTTTTCGGCTCGAACGACGTAGGTTCGATCTCTCTGCATCGCACTTTCCAGGTAACTCAGAGAATGGCCCCAATCCCGCTGCACGGCGTACAGGATGGCGAGAGTAAAAGGAATACGCGGGTTATTGTCGTCCTTTTCGTATGCCTTAAGCGTCAACTCAAGAGCCATCTGAAAATTTTCTTTATACAGCCGCTCTTTTTCTTGAGGACTTAACCCCGGCAGCTTCAGATAAATCTGGGCTTTATTATAAAAAACTTTAGCATAATTCGGAAAGATGTTGAGCGCCTGATCATAATATTTCAATGCCTTCTCGAAATCACCCAACTCTTCATAGGAAAAGCCGGCATAATGCCATGGGCGGGGATCATTCTCAGCCCAGCTACGGGCGATCATGTCCTCATAGATGGCAATGGCATCCTGATGGCGCAGATCCATCTTATAAAGCTCCGCCAATCCATAGAGAAGGGCTTTATCATGCGGATCCTTCGTCAAGAACTCGAAGACAAAAATAGCGTCGTTGATTTTGCCGGTTTGCACGAGAATATCGCCCGATTCGATGAAAATTTCACTCCACTGTTTAAGACACTGCCAGTGCAGAGCTTCAAGATCGGGAAATTTTTGCAAACCTTCGGCAATCGTCGCTACGTTCGGTTGATTTCCCCAGACCAGATACGGATATGTCATGTCGCCTGCTACCGCAGGAATAACGCGGATTTGTTGTGCGGCATTTGTCAGGTCATTCGTTGGTGCTCTCTTGATCAGAGTTAAGAATTGGGCGGCGTCGCGGAACTCCTGATTGATTAAACTCGCTGTTTGCACACGAAGAGTATTCTGCTGATACTGAAAAAACATGATAATGAGCAAAAAGGTAATTACGGCGGCCTGGATCAAAGCTGCGCCGCGCCAATTCCGCCAGGATTTTCCATCAGGGAAAGCATTTACCGCGAAGGGAGGATGCTCGCTTTCGATTTTTTTCTGAATGGCTGTTAGCGAAGATAGGAGGGGAGCAATAACTACTGCTGCCGCTTGCCCAATTCGTTCCAGAAAGGCCGTAAGCGATGGTTCTGAGTATATAATCTGAATACGTCCCTTGCCTTCTTCATCGTTTCCAATAATCGGCTCAATAGCGATCTTTAGCCTTTGCCCACTTTCTAACTTTATAGATTCCTTGACACACTCGCCTTGAGCTAATTTCAAGCGCGGCAAAGGAAAAACTGCGAGCAAGATTTCTCCTTCTTGATCTTTACCAAATATCTGAACGTGGGAAGCAATGGTCGTGAAGTCTAGTGACTGGCGAGCGTTTTCACGCGGGTCAAACTCCAAAAGTTCTTTTCCATCAATGTAAACACGGAGAGAACCGGTCTGATATTTTTCTCTACGGTTTTGATTTTGTTGGAGCCCGCGCTGTATTAACATAATCTCACGATCTTGAAGAACGGGTGGGTCAAAACGATTCGGCGTTGATGAATTACCCGAAGAACTGCCGTTACCACCATGAAAGTCTGGAACACCAAGTTTTTCATCTGGATAATTTAGCTTCATATGACTCTCGCTTGAGAAAATTTTGTTATATTCCTGAACTAAGTTTGCCAAACCGTCACAAATTGGGCATAGGAAAGCATGGATTCTTTTCCATTCAAATTTTGGATTATTGTTGTCAAAGAACCTTAATATCAAATCAGAAGATTGGTGTGGAATCCACCACGGCGCGAAGACCTCTAGTGATTTTTTTATTATTTCGCGCTCTTTATCATCATTAGGCGCCCTTGTAACAGTTTTCTCATTGACTGAACCGTCGGAAACGATATTAAGACATGGAAAACGTTCTTTAAGCAAGCATATAAGCTGATGCTTGACCCGTCGAGGATTGTCAACAACATCCGGAGCCACTTTCTCAATCTGGTTAGGGCGATAGTTGTATAAAAGACAGCCTAGGCCCACCGCAACATGGCATGAATTCCACGTCATTGTTTTCCAGGCAAGAAAATTGATGTAACGGACCAACTTGTCCTCAAAGGTCGGGTAATGATTATTAAATTGAATTTTTCTTGTTCTGCTCTCTTGATCGCGTTCCCACCGTTCCGAGGCTATAGATACACTAACTTGTGGAAGCCCTTCGAATGGGATAATTTGTTTATAAGATCGTAACGATGACGGACGCCTTCCTTGAGCTCTTTGAGCATGCGGAATGATGTCGCATGCTTCCAAAACAATTCTCAATGCGACATCATCGTTTGGATGAAGGCAGTAAGCGCAACGGTACATTCTTTGAAGTGTTTCTTCTTCAGGCCACATATTTCCCATCCTCACTTCTTTATTATGCAACCGCAGGTAATTACACTAACTTCTTGTCATGTACTGAAAAGGTAAGCATAAAATAAGTAAAAAACGTGTCAGTTTTGTATCAAAATTATAATAAACTCGCTACGGTACAAAAACAAAAAGCCCCTTGGAGCAGAATTAAATTTGCTCCAAAGGGCTTTGGTATTTTCCGGTTAGCCTCAACGGTGCAACCTTGAAATATTCTATTATTCCGCTGCCGGCGTCACGTAATGAATATACGCATTCATCATCTCAATCGCCGCGGATTTTTCTTTGAGGTCGATCAGCATCAAATCGCGCTCGGAGAAAATGCCGGACGAGGAACGATGAACGTGTGTTTTATGTCTTGAGACGTTTCAATCCAAATCAAAAATCCTTCAATTTGTTCATTCCGGCCACTCCGCAATGGCAAATTCCGTCAATTCTCCAAGTCGCTTGTCTTCATGATAAAGCTCGGCGTACAATTCCGCGCTCCTTTTGAGTTTTTCTTTTTCGATATCTTTTTGCAGGCGATTTAGAGCCGTGCGGATAACGGTGCTCTTATCCTTAAAGCCATATTTTTTGTATGGAAAATCCACGCCCTCACCAATCCCTATTCCACCTGCAAGCGCTGCCGGGCCATAATCTCAATCGTTCGCAGGCGATCCTTGTAAAGATCGTTGCGATTTATTTTCTCGATCGGCAATGCCGCGTCGGTGTTGCCTTCCCAGCGGCGGCAGAGATAAACCGGCTCGTAGATTCTGCCGATTTGATATTCCCGCGAGAGCCGCAACGCAATCGCATAATCCTCGCCGTAGCTCACATTCGGCAATAAAAATTGCCGCACCAGATCCGTGCGAAACGCGCGCGGCGCGCCGAGGCCGTTGATGCGCAGCGCGTTGTTGCGGCCATTGTCCGGCGTCCATTCGCGATGATCGATCACGCCCGGCGGAATTTCTTGCAAATCAAAATTCACCAATTTATACGAGCCGATCACCATCGCATAAGCGCCGCGCTTAAACGCGTCCACAATTTTTTGCAGCGTCTGCGCGCCGGAATAAAGATCATCCGAATCAAGCTGCACCGCATACTGGCCGCAATGTTCGGAGAGCAACGCTTCATTCCAACAGCCGCCAATACCCAGATCATGCCGCGACGGCACCAGGTGCTTGACACGGTGGTCTTTTTGCGCGAGCTGCGCGAGCGTGTCGGTGGTGCCATCGTTCGAGTGATTATCCGCGACGATAATATTGAAAGAGCAATTCGTCTGTTGTTGCAAAACGCTTTGCACGGCCTCCGCAATGGTTTTCACGCGATTGCGCACCGGAATAATCACGCTGGCTTCGACGGGAAAATTCGTTGTGGCTGCGGGAACAGCTTTGAAGTTGGGCAACAAGTATGCGCCGATATTTTTGAGGTGCTGCGTCGCCACCTGCTCCATTTCTTTCTGCACGGCCTGATGGCGCGGATCAACATAATCAAACTGCTTCTCGCCGCTTTTGCGCGCCTCGGATTCGGTTTTGGTGTAAAGAAATTCCGGAATATGAAACACCGGATGGTCGATGGAAACTTTGAGCCGCAGATCATACCAGCCGGCCCATTGCACCTCGGGGCAATTGCCAAATTTTTTCACGGCCTCCCGAATGGCGTCCGTCGAAAATAGCATCAGCGCGCCGAAATCGAAATTGTCGCGAATGCTGCCGGGTTGATAATCGCACAACGGATGCTCGAGGCGCGCGCCATTTTTTATTTCGTAAAAATCCGCATAAGTCAATCCGGCGCCGGTTTGCTGCGCCACCTCCGTGAAGCGTCCCAATGCGGCCTGGCCGAGCATGATCTCTGGCGTTTGGTTGATAAAAAGCAAGTAATCGGTGTCGAGCCGCGCGATGATTTGCTTAATGGCATTGCCGCCGGTGAGTGTGCCGGCGGTCAGCGCTGCGCATTTCGGATTTGCAGCTTGATAGCTGCTATCGGTGACGACAAGAACCTTTTTCACGAGCGCCGAATCAATAAACTCGCGCAAAGTTTTTTCAAAGCCGCCGTGTGGCGAATGAGGGAGCACAACGGTGAGATGCATGAGAATTTCCAAATGAGTTAATGGATACGCTTTTGCACAATATACTCAACGCACAGTCTCTTGTCAAGCTCGACCTCGCGTCGATTGCATTCCTTGGTGATGGGTGAAATGATCAACCGCCCGAGCGCTTATTCTTTTCGTGAGACGCTACAAACCGGGATGATAGCTCAATTATCGGTGGACTACTATTCATGTCATGCTGTAAGCATCTTTTTTGTTGTCAAGCCTGGTGCCAGGCTGAAAAAAGATTCCCTGGCCTGCGGCAGGGCAGGCTTCCAGAATGACAGTGCTCTTCACCCAAGACTGAAGCACTACAAGCCCGACCATTTCTTCCTTGACTTTCGCCGGTTGTGCTTGTAATTTAATGGCAATGAAACGAAAGGAGAAAACAATGAGCGCGTTGCCGTTTTGCCTGGCGTATCTCATGTCGTTGTTCGTCGGAATCGGTTATCAACTCGGCGGCATTTACACGTTTCTGACGCCATTCATAACTTTTGTCATTATCCCGCTGCTTGATCTCCTCATTGGCGTCGATCAACGCAACCCGACGCCGGAAGAAACGGAAGCGCTATCCCACAAGTTGAGCTTCCGGCTGGTGACGATTATTTATGTGCCCGTGCAAGTTGGCTTGCTCATCCGGGGCGCGGACCTCGTGACGCACGCGCACCTTGCGCCGCTCGAATGGTTCGGCATGATTTTATCCGTCGGGATCATGTCCGGCGGCATCGGCATTACGATTGCGCACGAACTTTCACATAAGAAGAATTTACTGGAGCAAACGCTCGGAAAAATTTTATTGCTGTCCGCGAGCTACATGCACTTTTACATCGAGCACAACCTCGGCCATCACGTACATGTGTGTACGCCGAAAGATCCGGCCACGGCGCTCTTCGGCGAATCGTTTTATCGATTCTATCCGCGCACCGTGCTCGGCAGCTTTCGCAGCGCATGGAAAATCGAGTTGGGAAGATTACAACGGGCAGGATACGCCACGCAGAGTTGGCGCAATCAGATGCTGTGGTTCATCGCCTTGCCGATTTTATTTGCCGGCGCTTTGGGACTCGCATTCAGTTGGAAAGCGATTCTGTTTTTTTTTGCCCAGAGTTTTGTCGGTTTTTCGCTGCTGGAACTCGTCAATTATCTCGAGCATTATGGCCTGGAACGCCGCGAGCTTGCTCCCGGGCGCTACGAAAAAGTGACGATCATGCACGCTTGGAACGCGGCGCATCGTGTGACGAATTATTTTTTGTTCAAACTCCAGTGCCACGCCGATCATCACGTGCATCCGGTTCGTCGCTACCAAACGCTGCGCACGTTTGACGCCAGCCCGCAACTTCCCGCCGGTTATCCGGCGATGATTCTGCTCGCACTCGTTCCGCCGCTGTGGCGCAAGGTGATGAATCCGCGGGTGCAGGCGGTGCGTCAAAAATTGGCCAATTGATTATACGGTAGGCGAGTTCGCCAAAATCTTTGTCATTCGTCAGCAAAACCCGGTCTTTAAACGCCGCGATATTCAGAACATTCGAATCTTCCGTGCCGGGAGCTTGCTCATGAATGGAAATAACATCGTGACCAAGCCGGCGGAGTTCATTCGTAACAGCATCACCGGTGCTTTCGTCCACCACGAAATTCAAGCTGCGACCTCTATTTCGGCAACCGGATAAACTTCTTCATTTTTAAGTAAGTTGAGTGATGAAGTCAACAAAAGAATAGCCATCGCAAAAGCTTTATCCTTCTTCCACAAAATTAATATCCCGCCCATAAGTCTCTTTCATCACATACAGCGACCAAAACGCCAGCGCAAAAACAACCCCGCCAATCAGCATCGTGCTGTTAATCAATCCGACCGGATTGCGGATGGCGTTCAAAACCAGCGTCATCAGCACAACCATGGCGCGGACGAAGTTGGGAACGGACGTCGTCACCGTCGCGCGAATGTTGGTGCCGAATTGTTCGGCGGCCATCGTGATGAAGACCGTCCAATAGCCTTGGCCGAGGCCGATGATAAAGATACTAACCATAAAAAAAGTCGGACTCGTTGCCGTGGTGGTGAGCAGAACCGCAATCAAAACAAACATCAAAATAAAACAGCCCCACACGACTTTCTTGCGGTTTTTGATCATTTCGCTGATGAGGCCGCTCAAAGCGCTGCCAATCGCGAGGCCGATGGCCTGCCAGCGCAACGTTTCGGCGGCGGTAATCTCTCGTGTCAAGTTGAGCGCTTGGCCAAATTCCGGCGAGAAGGTGACGATGAGGCCGGACACGTACCAAATCGGCACGCCGATAGCGATGACGGTCAGATATTTCAGGAGCGTTTTTGAGCGGAAGAGCAACGCAATATCGCCGCGCGAGTGCGTCGTTTGTTTTTGCGCTTCAAACATCTCAGATTCACGCAAGCTGAGGACACGCCCGATCAACACCAAAATTCCCATGCCGCCGCCGATGAAGTAGGCCGTGCGCCAATCGAATGCACTGCCGACAAATGAAGCGGTGAGCGCGCCGACAAGCCCCAGAAACGAAATCACCGTCGTGCCGTAGCCACGATATTGTTTCGGCAAAATTTCGGAAACCAGCGTCACGCCGGCGCCAAATTCTCCCGCGAGTCCGACGCCGGCGATAAAACGTAAAATGGCGTAACTCGTCAGATCATTGACAAATCCATTCGCGATATTGGCGAGCGAATACATGGTGATCGTCGCTATCAGCGCAAAACGTCTCCCAATTTTATCGCCGATAATTCCCCAGCCGACGCCGCCGATGAGCATGCCGATCATCTGCAGGTTCAACAGCAAAATGCCTTTCGAAGTGATTTCATCTCCGGCAACGCCGACAGCCGAGAGGCTCGCGACGCGCACGACGCCGAACAAGACGATATCGTACAAATCGACGAAATAACCCAGCGCCGCAACGATGACGGGAATTGCCAAACTTTGTTTTTGATTTGTGATCATGCTTCCTTCCTTTTAAAGGTCTGGATTGATGGAGTGCTGGATTTTTGGATTAATGGATCATTGGGACCTGCAATACTCCAATACTCCAACAATCCAATATTCCAACAATCCAATATTCCAACAATCCAATATTCCAACAATCCATTGATCCATCCCTTAATCCAACTTTCCCCAATGAAGAGCTGCCGCGCCCCAGCTATATCCCGCGCCCGCCGAGGCCAGCACAATGAGATCGCCATCTTTCAGCTTGTTCATTTTCTCGGCGCGTTCCAAAGCGATCAACGGATCGAGCGCCTGCACGTGGCCGTAAT
>Ga0247727_10005852_pt1 | contig 24538 bp, 9 predicted proteins | sample WisWelCaveWW1625_FD_202498 | JGI IMG/M metagenome (GOLD analysis project Ga0247727, IMG submission 202498) | Biofilm microbial communities from Wishing Well Cave, Virginia, United States - WW16-25 | ecosystem: Environmental > Aquatic > Deep subsurface > Groundwater > Cave microbial mat | place... | reverse complement strand
GTTTGCCTTCCGCGACCCTTCAACTATGCCAAAATGGCGTCGATTTGCCTCCGCTGACCCTCCAACATAAACAACCACTCATGCGTTCGGCTCCGCCGACCCTTCAAGTATGCCAAAATGGCAACGGTTTGGCTTCGGTGAAGGGTCAGCGGAGGCAAACGGACGTGCGTTTGCCAATGCTGAAGGGTCGGCGGAGGCAAACGGACGTGCGTTTGCCAGTGCTGATGGCATCACGCTGGCGACGGATTGGGCATGATTCGCGACGTGATGGCCTATCGCGGTGCTCGTGCTCGCGAGGCATACTGGCGACTACCGGCCACCGCTTCCGCCCGGCTCCGCCTTCGCGCCGGACTCCATGACTTTGATCCACGGGCTGCTCGGATAATCCTGCTTCAGCCGTTCGCGGATGTCTGCCGCGCGGTCGGCGCGGCCGAGTTGGTCCCAGAGGATCGCCAGGTAGCAGAGCGACTTGGCGTGCTCGTTGCGATCGCCGGAATACAGCATGTGGACTTGCAGGTACCTGATCAGGGCGTCTTTATTCTTGCCGGTTTCGCGATAGAGGTCGCCGAGCAGGTTGAATGTGGCGGCGTGAATGCTGGTCTCTTCGCTCGAACAAGAATCAATCACGTCCTGCAGGATTTTTTCGGCCTCGTCGTACTTCTTTTGCTTGACGAGGCACTCGCCCTTGCCGACTTGTGCCTCGAATCTCCGCAATTTTTCCTCCGCGCTGTCGCCGCTCGATTTCAGCACCTCGTCGAACTTGCCGATCGCCGCGTCAAGCTTGCTGCCGACGACGAGTAGCCGGCCTTCGTAATTCGTTGCCTTGAGTTGGAAGTCCGGCCAGGGGGCCTTGGCGAGTTCGGCGAACGCGGTGCCGGCCGCGTCGCTGTTCCCCTGGCTGAAGTGAAGCTGACCGAGCATTTCGTGCAGCGTGTAGTGAAACCGCGAGTTCGGATTCTGTTTGCGGAAATCTTCCAGGGCCTTGATCGCGTCGTCGGCCTTGCTCGCATCGCGTTGTGCGTGGCGGACCAGCGTGTTGGCGCGGCCGAAGTTCGCCGCACGCACCAGAAACTCCTTGCTCGAGTATTCCTGCGCGAGCTTGGCGTAGGCGTCCGATGCCTTTTGATACTCGTTGCCACGTTCCAAGCTTTCCGCTTGCGTGAACTCCGCAGCCGCCTTGCCGCCCTCGTATTTGATTTTGGCGAGTTCGTGAACGGAGACCGTTTCGGTCTTGCCGTTGTCCTTGCGCTGAATGGTAATCTCGTTAGCCGTTTCGCCGGTGATCGTGCCCCGCAGCGGCACGCTCGTCGCGCGACGTTGCACTTCGTCTTCGGCCCAGACGAGGCCCACGGTTACCATGAACGCCACGGCGACAACGGCGATCTTTTTGAGCAAACGACGCATTGGAGATCCTCGTTCAAGTGGCCAAGCAAGTTGTTGGACTGCTCGCGGCCGCGAACTCTCCGCCCGTTGACCGCGCTTCCAGCCGCCGGCTAGAATCTTCGCTTCCTCACCCGAAGTCAAGCCTCGAACCAACATACCAAAAGAAGGAGTGCGTGCGGATGAAACGTGCGAAGATTACGATCGTCGGAGCGGGCAACGTGGGCGCGACGGCCGCGCATTGGGCGGCCGCGCAGGAACTTGGCGACATCGTGCTCGTCGATGTCCCGCAGGTCGGCGACATGCCCAAAGGCAAGGCCCTCGACCTCTACGAATCGGCACCGATCTCCGGGTCCGACTGCAAGATCACCGGAACGAACAGTTACGAAGAGACGGCCGACAGCGACGTGGTCGTGATCACGGCCGGCGTTGCCCGCAAGCCGGGCATGAGCCGCGACGACTTGCTCAACATCAACACGGGCATCGTTAAGGGCGTCGCCGAGCAGGCCGCGAAGTTTAGCCCCAACGCCATTCTCATCGTCGTCTCCAACCCGCTCGACGCGATGGTCTACGTCGCGTGGAAGGCCAGCGGACTTCCGCCGCGGCGCGTCGTTGGTCAGGCGGGAATCCTGGACACCTCGCGGTTCCGCACGTTCCTCGCGATGGAACTGGGCGTGTCGGTCGAGGACGTTTCGGCGCTCTTGATGGGCGGGCACGGCGACACGATGGTGCCGTTGCCGCGGTACGCGTCGGTGGGCGGCATTCCGGTCACGCAGCTTATCCCGAAGGAACGGCTCGATCAGATCGTGCAGCGTGCGCGGGACGGCGGGGCGGAAATTGTGAACCTGCTGAAGACCGGCAGCGCATACTACGCCCCGGGCGCGGCGGTCGTGCAAATGATTGAGGCGATCATTCGCGACAAGAAGCGGGTGCTGCCGTGTGCGGCCTACTGCGACCGCGAGTACGGCGTCGGCGGCTACTTCGTCGGGGTGCCGATCGTGCTCGGTACGAGCGGCGTCGAGAAGGTGATCGAGGTCGAGTTGAACGGTGAGGAACGGGCTTCGTTTGAGAAGAGTGTTGCGTCTGTAAAGGATTTAGTGAAGGCGCTGCAACTTTAGTGCGAAACCGGGCATCGTGTCGTTGACGGACCGCGCGCGCGGCTGTTAGACTCGATTCACGATTGCACCAGTGGCGGATGCACTGTTTCGAGCGCCGTGGCCCGCGGCAACGGCGCTTGGACGAACCGAGAACCTCGCGCATGGCCGAATTTACCTCCTCACGATTTCGCGGCTACGACTCAGATTCGCAGTGGCGAATTTCGACGGTGTACGTGCCGAAGCACTACGAGCCGCGCTACGAGTATCCGCTGCTCGTGATGTTTCACGGCCGCGGAGGCGACGAGCAGCAACTGCTGCGAATCATGCCGCAACTGAGCAACCGCAACTACGTGGCCGTGGCGCTGCGCGGTCCGCAGCGCACGCGCACGCGACGCGACGGCACGGTCGGATACAGTTGGGCGCAGGCCGCGCGCGGGGCGCGGGTCGGCGAGGGCGTGGCCACGCTCGAACGGCCGCGCGTGCCGCAGATGGCCGCGGCGAGCTGTGAATTCCTGGCGTCGTACACGTCGACGACCATTGGCGAAGTGCGCCAGCGGTTCAATATCGACACGCGTCGCATTTTTCTGGTTGGGTACGGTGAAGGGGCCGCGGCGGCTTATCGGCTTGGACTCGGCATGCCGTCGCGCTTCGCCGGACTGGTCGCCGTGAACGGCTGGCTGCCGCGCAGTCACGGGCCGCTGATTTGGTTGCCTCAGGCGCGGCGGCTGCGCGTGTTGATCGCGCACGGACGCGGCAATCGTCTCGTGCCGGTCGCGGCGGCCGAACAGGCGAACCGGTTGCTGATCACGGCCGGCATCGACACGAAACTCGAACTGTTCGATTCGGGCCATCGCATTCGCTCGCCGCTGCTGCGGATCATCAACGAGTGGCTGATGGAATTCTGCATTGCGCCGAGCCCAACGTCGCCGGTTTTCTAATTTCACTCTTCTTGCAGCTCGACGCCATGATGGAGCCACGCGCGAGCCCGCTGCCGGATTCCGCTTCGTTCTTCCGCCCGCGCACGCTGCCGGGCTGCACGTGGCCGGCGCTGCCGACGCCGGCCGCGAGTCAAGTCTGGGCCTGCTACCTCGAACTCGACCGCACGCAATGGCTGCCGCGCGGCGAGATCGAGCAGCGACAACTGGCGCAAGTGCGAACGCTCGTCGCGCACGCGATCAAGAACGTGCCGCATTATCGGCGTCAATTCGCGGCGGCGGGTATCGCGCCGGCGATCAACACGATGGACGACCTGCGCCGCGTTCCGCTGCTCGACCGGCGCACGGTGCAGGAACAGTTTCTGCACCTGACGGCCGGCAGTTTGCCGGCGGGGCATCAACCGACTGGCGAGGTCTTCACGTCCGGCACGTCGGGCGTGCCGATTCGCGTGCTGCAGACGAACGTCGTCAACATTTGGTGGCTGGCGTTCTTACTGCGCGACGCCGAGTGGGGCGGCGTCGATCCGCGCGGGCGGCTGGCGGCAATTCGCGCGACCGCGAAGTCCGGTGACGAGCTGCAGCGGCTGATGCAGGGCGTCGCGAATCCACGCTGGAGCAAGTTGCTCGACTCCGTCATCGAAACCGGCGACGCACACGTGATGGACGTACACCAGGATCCGCGCCGACAGATCGAGTGGCTGCGGCGCGTCGAGCCGGCGTACCTCTTGAGCTACCCGTCGAATCTCGAATTTCTCGCCGGCCTGATCGCGGAGCAGGGCGAGCGGCTGCCGAGTTTGCGAGTGATTCAGACGATCGCCGAGACGCTTGGCGACGACGTGCAGGCTCGCATCGAGGCGGCGTTCGGCGTGCCCGTGAAGAACACGTACAGTTGCTTTGAGGCCGGGTATCTCGCGTCGCCGTGTCCGGCGGGTCACGGCCTGCACGTACACGCAGAGAACGCGATCGTCGAGGTGCTCGACGCGGACGGGCACCCGTGCTTGCCGGGCCAGACCGGCCGCGTCGTGATCACGACGCTTCAGAACTTTCTGCAGCCATTCATTCGCTACGACGTCATGGACGACGCGGAGGTCGGCGCGGACCCGTGTCCGTGCGGACGCGGACTGCCGTTGCTGCGGCGCGTGCTGGGAAAGCGCCGGCCGGTGCTACAGCTTGCGGGCGGCCGAGTGAAGAACCTGGCCGGGCTGGCGATCGGCATGCGCAAGATCGGCGGCTTTCACCAGTTTCAAATCGTGCAGCGCGCGATCGACGCGTTCACGATCCGCTGCGTGCCGGACCGATCGTGGACCGCCGACCACGCGTCGCGGATCAGCCGGCTCGTCAACGAATTCTGCGATTCGCCGGTCAGCGTCGACGTCGCGTGCCTGGACCGCCTCGAGCTACCGCCGGGCGGCAAGCTGCGCGACTTCGTGTGCGAAGTCGAAGCCGCGTCGCCACACGGGCCGAGTTGAGCCGCGGGCGTGCCAAACTGAGATATGAACTCGCGTGCCAAAACAGAATCACCACGTTTTCATCGGGAAATACCGCCAACCGTCCATAATGTCCTGATCGGGTCCAAGAATGTGCTGCCGTGGCCGGATGATGATCGGCATTGCTTTCGTGAAGTTCTGTTACGTCTATGCGTGTTGCAGCATGCCTAATGAACTCTCGTGCCAAGCCTATAAAATATGCAAGGAATTTTATTGAGTATGATTCACTGAGTGATGCCTGATCATCATCAGCAATGGGCCGCACGGAATAATTCCGAATCTGTTCTGGATATTCTCGGAGACGTACGGTAGTCTACGGAACGATTTTAGGACATTGTTTCGCGTACAGAGAAGTTGCACCGGGCGGTTCGGGACTTGCGATCAAGACGATTGAATCGTGAAGTGACTCAGCAGCGCGATGGCGGCAGTTTCGACGCGCAGGATGCGCGCGCCGAGGCCGACCGCGATCCAGCCTCGCTCGATTGCTAATTGAACCTCGCGCTCGGTGAAGCCGCCCTCCGGTCCGATCGCGACGGCGACGCTCGATTCGCCGCCGCGGTGCGTGCGTCGGCTGATCGGCTCGGCGGCCAGCATCGCCAGAAAGCGAGCCGCGTCGGCCGGCACGGCGTTGAGGAACGCGTCCCACGTCATGGGTTCACCGATTTGCATCAGCACGTTTCGGCCGCACTGCTTGCTCGCCTCGATCACCCAGCGGCGCATTTTTTCGGAGTCGCCGCCGCGTGCCTGCTCGCTCGCTCGCTCGGTGACCAGCGGAATGAAGCGAGTCGTGCCAAGCTCCGTGGCCTTTTCGATGAGCCAGCGAATTCGCTCGCCCTGCGGCGGCACGCAGCCGAGCGTCAGCGAGAACGGCAGCTCGCGATTCACTCGCTCGCGTCGCACGATGGCGAGAACGATCTCGCGCTTGCTCACCTCTTGCACGACCGCGTCGCACTCGACGCCCGATCCGTCGAATAGTTGCACGTGCTCGCCCGGCGCGATCCGCCGCACGCGGGCCAGGTGGTGGGCCTCGTCGCCGGCGAGTTGCAGCCGGTCGCCGTGGCCGAGCGTGGTTACGAAAAAGCGGTCTGCCATAATCGCTACCTTCGGCAAAATCGGTCAAAGTTACCGGCCAAGTTTACCGATTCTTGGCAATACGTGAGATCGCACATTACTGCGCGCGAGGGCCACGAACGCCATGTACAACAGTTATTGGGGATTCCACCGATCGCCGTTTAGTGGAAGCATCGACCCGGAGCGGTTTTATGAGAGTCCCAGTCACGAGGAGGCGCTGGCGCGGCTGACGTACGTTGTTGACGAGGCGCGGCAGGGGGCGCTCGTGTTGGGTGCCGCGGGGACCGGCAAGACGCTGCTGGCGGAAGTGTTCGCTCAGCGGATGCGGCGGCCGAACCGTCAAGTCGTGATCGCCCGGTCGTCGGCGCTCGGCGGCCGCGAGCTGTTCTACGAGCTGTGTCAGGAATTTAGCCTCGGGCCGAACCGCGACGCCAGCGAGGGCGAACTCTGGCGCACGCTGCGGCAGCACGCGGTCGCGAACCGAATCAACGGCGGCCAAACGGTGATTGTGGTCGATCACGCGCACTGGCTTTTGGAAACCGCGGCGCAGCTTCGGTCGATGCACCTGCTGTTTCAGCTCGACACGCACGCCGAGTCGCGCACGACGGTCGTGCTAGTCGGGCGGCCGGAACTGATGCGCGGCGCGCGGTCGGAGGTGGTGGAGTCGGTCGATCTCGGCGTTGTCGTCGAGCCGCTGTCGCTGGAGCACACCGGGCTGTACGTGTCGCACGCGACGAATTGGGCGTGCCGCGACGAGCCGGCCTTCAGCGAGGACGCGATCGAGAAGATTCAGAACCTCACGAACGGCGTGCCGCGCCAGATCAACCGCGTGTGCGACCTCGCGCTGCTCGCCGGCGCGACCGAAGAACTCGACCGCGTCACGGAGAACGTGATCGACTCGGTGTTCCGCGAACTCAGCCCCGAAGCGGCCCTCGATCAGCTCGCGGTCGCAGTCTAAGACACAGGTCCGCGGAAGACGTGGACTTCGATGATGCGTCGTAGGGCCAGGGCAACGGATGAATCGCATGTTTCAATTCTCCTTGCTGCTCAACAAGGCGGAATCGGCCGCGCGGCTGCGGCTGCGTTCGGACCGGATTAGCGCGACGGCGACGCCGCACGCACGGCTGGCCGACGCGGACGGCCTCGCCAGCGCGACCGCATCGACGACGTCGCCCGAACAGGCGCGGCGAGAATTGGACGAGCAGATGCAGCGGCTTGGCGACCTGCTCGATCGTGTCGAGTCGCTCGAATTTGATCGTGAGGCGGCGGCGAGCGAAATCTTTTCCGTGCCGCCCGGCTCGCCTCCGCGGATCAGCCCGATCAGCGTGCAAGACGATGCGCCGCGCGACAAGGACGACGATGATGCGGAACTTGTGCTTGAGGAACCGCCCGTCACTATCGAACTGATGCGGCCGGTCCGGGCGGCGTGCGAACTCAAACTTACCAGCGGCGTTTTTTCAGACTCCGCTCAGGTGCCGGTCGCGGCGGAGGGGAAGATGTTGCACGATAATAACGGAGTTTGCGAACCGAAACGGGTCGTGGCGATAAGAAAGGCCGGCGTGCCGGAACCGCGAGTCGTCGTGCCGTTCGTTGTTTCACGCACCGCGGGAGTCGTTCAAGACTTCCGCATGGCGATCAAGCTACGCGCCACGGCGGCGGACGATGCGACCCTACCAACCGTAGCAGAAGTTGATCGGGCGCCGCGGCCGACACTGTTGAATTCCCAGTTGACCGAAGCGATTCATGAGCCGTCGTCGCCAGAGCAGGCCAGTGCGAGCGTCGCGCCGCCGGCCCGCGTCATTTCTGTGCCGTTGGCCGCTCACAGCGTGCAGATATTCGCGCAGGCGTCGGCGGAACTGCCGGGCAACATTCAAACGATCCTGACCAGTATCAGCGCTGATCCAAGCCAACTCGACACACTGGCCGTTCCGCAGTTCGAATTGCGCGCGATGCACGCCGCTCCGGCGCCAAGCATGCGCGAAGTCGCCGCCGCAACGGAGGCGGTTGCACGCGATACGGCGGCCGTTCCGGAGGTCGTCGTGCGCGAAGCTGCCGCGAACGAGATTCCGGCAGCGCACGCCGTGGCGACCGCGCCGCCGTGCGTCTCGTTGCCGCCGCAGCCGAAATCCGCGGCCGTCGAACCACAACCAATCGGACCGCGGCGATTCATGAACGTCGCGCCAATCTACGGCCGAGTTGCAACCGCCGGGCCGGCAGCGGCCGCTCACGTTTGGCTGGACGCGCGCACGCTCAACGTCATGGCCGCCATCGGCGGCCTGCTCACGCTCGCCGCACTTTGGGCCATCGCCAGCGACCTCGCCAGCATTCTCTAACCGAGCATCGCTCGCGTGCCGTTGGCAGCCTTCGGCGCGCCGGCTACAATGCTGCCGCAACTGTCGTGACGTGCGACACTCCGAGCTTGCGACGCGAATCGTGACCACGAATCCCGATCCAATTTCATTGAAAGACCCGCTCATCGCCGGCATCCTCGCCTGGCTGGTGCCGGGGCTGGGTCACATGTATCAGGGGCGCATCGCGAAGGGCATTTTCTTTTTCGTGTGCCTGATGGGCGCGTTCGTGTACGGCATGTACCTCGGCGAGTGGAAGGTGGTCTATTGGTCGTGGGAGAAGGACCGTAAGCCGGTCGTCGAGGGCCTGTGCCGGCTCGGCATGGGCGTGCCGTCGGCGCCGGCGATTCTGCAATCGTTCCGCGAGAAGGACGGACAGTTGCCCGTGCTCGGCAAGTTTCAGGCGGCCCCGTCCAAGGCCGAGTTGCAGGAATTGAACGCCCGGCTCAATCGCACGTGGAACATTGCACAGATTTACACGATGATCGCCAGCCTGCTGAACATTCTGGTCATTTTCGACGCCTGCGGCGGGCCGGCTGAAGCGGCTACCGCGCGAAATGCGCTGCCGGAACAGGAGCCTGCGGCCGCATGATTCATCTACTCTGGGCCGCATTGCTACGGCCGGACTCGATCTACTGGCACGTACTGCCGCTTGTGATCGTCGTCAGCCTCGTTTACTCGGCGACGCGGCACGAGCAATGGTCGCTCATCTGGCGCCGCGCCGCGCGGCTGGCGATCTTCATCCTCGTTTTCATGAGCGTGACGGTGGCGATTTTGTGGGGCATCCAACTGCTGTAGACAGCATGCCCACGCGAAGCCCACGCAAACCCAGTCGGCGCTCGCGCACGGTTCACGTCACGCTGCTGCGTTAGGGTGCTCGCCCGCGCTGCGCATTACACGCCGCCGGCGAGCAGGTAGTCGAGTGCCAGCACGTAGTCGCCGCGGCGGCCGGCGTTGGAGCGGACGCGGACGAAGTAGTTTTGGCCGGCAACCACGTCGAGCGCCACGTGGCTGTCGGTCGTGTTCGCGCCGGCGTTGTCGTTTTCGGCCACGAGTCGCAGTTGCGAGTCGTAAACGTTCAGCACCGTATCGAGGCTCGGTGTAAACGCCGCGGCGTTGAACTCGATTCGGCCGCTGACGGATGCCGTGAATCGGTAGAAGTCGAGATCGGCCGCGCGGTTGAGGTTCGCCGCGACGTGAACGCCCTCGGTGCCGAACGACAGCTCTGTCGCCGCCGCGGCCGTGTCGCCGTGATCGTCCGCGCCCGGAGTGGCAAGGATTTCGTCCACGAGGATCGTGTAGTCCCCGGTTGTGCGGCGCGCCGAGGACACAACGATGAAGTAGGTCGTGCCGGCGACCGTTTGCAACTCGATGTAGCTGTCGGTCGTGCTGCCGAAATCGGCGTTCGACGCGATGCGGCGCAGCTTGCGGCCGTTGCGCGAGAACACCTGCACGGTGGTGTCGAGACTCGACGTCGGCGTCACGACGCTGATGGCGACGGGACCGCTGGCAATCGCCGTGAATTGGAAGGTGTCCTTGTCGTTTCGCGCTTCGATTGCGCCGAAGTCGCCGGCCTCGCCGCCTGTGTCGAAGATGATGAGCGGCGTGGACGCGGTGCCGGCCGCGTTGGCATGATCGACCGGCAGAATCGCCGGACGCGGGTTCACGACCGGCGCGGCCGGCGGCGGATCGAAGTTGCCCACGATCGGCTCGGCCAGCTCGTCGCCGAATTGGTAGAAGATGTCCTGGAACACGTACGGCAAGCTCGGCCGAGACGGCAGGCCGCCGGTCGGCGGCGGCTGGAACAGGCCGTCGCCCGGATTCGCCGTCGTCGTGCCGCCGCCCGGCGTGCCGAACAGGTTCGAGAGCGTCGGGCCGAGCGGTCCGGTGAACGGCGTGCCGAGATCGAGATACCACTCGGCCGCCTCGCGCGGGAAGATGCCCTGCCGGTCCGGCATGTACAGGCCGATGTTGCCGTCGCGGTCGCCGTCGAAATCGGCCGCGACCGGCAGTTGCAACGACGAATTGAACGTGAACGTGATCGGCGTGTCTACTTGGAAGTTGTCGTCGGACGAGAAGTCGAGCGTGAAGACGCCGTTCTGGAAGAGGCCGGCGTCGTCGTCGCCGTCACCGTTGAAGTCGGCCGCGATCGGTCGGCCGCGCGCCGAGGTCGTGAACGTCGTGCCCGGCACGTTCGTCGTCGCTGCCGTATACGGACTCGCCCCCGTGTCCACGAGCCACGCCGTGCCGGTGAACACCGCGACGTGATCTTCCGGGCCTTGGCCGGCGTTCCAGTCGCCCGCCACGGGCCGGCCGCCCGCACCGAACAAGAATGATGCGTCGCCCGTGTCGAACGCGCCGTTGCCGTTCAAATCCAACTCGAAGCGGAATCCGTCCGCGCGGCGGCCGTACACGCCGATCTCGTCGAAGCCGTTGCCGTCCCAATCGCCCACGACCGGGAAGTCGCCCGGCAGGCCAAACTTGTACACGACGTCGCCATTCGTGAAATCGGTGTCGTGATTGTTCGGGTCGTCGAACTGGCCGTTGCCATTCAGGTCGATGTACCATGAGCCGCAGCAGAACGTGCCGACTTCCGGCCGGGAATCGACTGTGAACCGAGCGATGTAATCGCCGCCCGGCTGGCCGTCGCCCGTGGGGAACGACGGCGTGTCCAGCGGCTCGATCGAGTTGGAATCGCCGTCGAGCGCGTTGCCCACGTCGTCCACGATCGCGTCGGAAACCGTCAGCGTGTAGCGATCGTCCGGCAGCGGCGTGTTGAAGTTGAGTTCGATGCGGGCAGTTGGCACTTGCCCGTCGACGACTGCGTTGTTGATCACGATGATGCTGGAGATCGCGATGATGCCGTTCTGGTCACCGGTCAGCACGTACTGGCCGGGCGTCGCGGCGACGATCGGATTCACTGCGCCGTACAGGAACGGCCCGCCCGCGATGGCCGCGGAACCGGTCGCCCGCGGCGGCAGGTCACGCACGTTGATGACGATAGTTCGCGTGAGCGGCGTCGGCCCGTTCGTCTGAAGCGGCTTGATGTCGAACACGCATTCTTCCGGAAGCGCCGTATCGATTGGGTCGAAGTTTACCGCGCACTGGTCGGCCGTCGCGCCGGGCGGTGTTGCCACTTGCGGGCCGCGCGTGTCGATGAAGATTTCCAGCGCGACCGGGGCCGACTCGTTGCCGGCTTGGTCCTCGAATGTCGCCAGGATCACGCGGCGGCCGTCGAGCGGGAAGCCGAGCAGCGGGTTGTTGAGATCGACGTTCGACGTCGCCGTCCAGCGGCCGATGTTCGGCGACAGGGCCGGCGGCGGCGACTGGCCGAACTGGTCGGAGCCGTCGGTCGGAATCGCCTGCGTCTCGGCGATAAGCACGTCGCCCGCATCCACTGCGGCGTTGCCGTTGACGTCCACGTAGACTCGCACGACCGAGTCGGCCTCGGCGAGGCCGAAGAGGCTCGGCGTCGTGTCGCTGGTCGCGCGATCGTTGTGCGTGCTCGGTTGCTCGACCACGCCCGTGTCGCTCACGCGATCAAGTTCGAGGTTTGGCGTGGTCGCGGCGGTCTGCGCGATCGGCGGCGGCGTCGTATCGACGATGATCTCGAGCGATTGACTGTTCGCGCCGAAGCCGGTCAGTTGCGGCGTGGCCGGATCGACCATTTGCACGCGAGCCCAAATGAAGTGGCTGCCGTCGGTCAGCGTGGCCGGGAAGGTGAATTGATAAACGCCCTCGGCGACCTGCGTGGCGAACCCGATCGGCACTTGCGGCAAACCGCCGGGCTGTTGCGGCTGGCCTTCGTCGAAGATCGCGACGCGGAATCCGGCGGCGCCCGCGCCGGCCTGGAACGGAATCGGAATCACTTCGTCGGGCGGCGAGGCGTTGGCCGCGTTACCCGGCAGGTCGTGCAGCAGGCCGCCGTCGTTGAGCCGGAACCGGATCGTCGGCGTCGCGTCGCACGTGATGTTGTCGAACCGCGAGCGGCCGGTGTCGCTGTTCGTGTCGGTCCCCGCCGCAATCTGCGGGCAAACGTAAGCCACGTTCAGCACGTCGGCCAGCTCGATGTCGAACGGCACCGGCGCCGGCTCGTTAATGATCGTCATCGTGTAGTTGTTGATCGCGGCCCCGACGCCGAAAACGCGCAAGTAGTACACCTGGCCTTGCACGGCCGGGATTCGGATGCGTTCGTCTTCGGCGAACGCCTCGCCGTCGAGGTTCAGTTCCGGATTCGTGCCGCCGCCGTCGTTGCCGCCGAACGCGGGACCGGCCCCGGCGATGAGCGTGCCGTCGCGGTCGAACAGTTCGATGTTCAGATTGCCGCTGCCCGGCAGACCCGGCCGACCGCTCGGCACCGTCGGGATTTCCTCAAAGAACACCTGCAGGTCGAGAGTGCCGGACGCCGCCGCCTCGAAGCGATAAAAGTCCACGTCCGCCGGCAGCCCCGTGGCCGGATCGACGCCCGGATCGATCGTCGGATCGACGTTGATCCAGTGGTCCGCACCGAGGTGCGTGGCGATGAACTGACTGTTGTTGAATTCGAACGGATCGTGCTTGAACACGACCGTCTGCCCGCCGGCACCGAGCACCGGTTCGGCGTATTCGATGCCTTGGAACACGGCTTCGAGTGGCTCCGCGTTGGCCGGGCCGACTGTCATCGAGCCGGTGCTGTCGGCTTCGCCCTTGCGATAGAGCACTAGGTCGCCGGTCCCGCCGTCGATCACACCAAGCCGGTCGCGCGTGAAGTCGGCGCCACCGACTACGTCGAAACGCAAGCTGTTGACGAAAGCATCCACGCCGAGCGAATCGAGCCACGTGACGGTGACGACGTCGTCGCCATCGCCCGCCTCAATGCGAGCACGCTCGACCGTGCGCACGCCGGCCACGGTCACGAGCGTGTCCGTCTCGGTCGCGCCGTTGACCGTGTGAACGAGGGTCGTGGCGGCCGTTTGGTTGGCGACGATCACGTCGTTGCCGGACGTGCCGCGGATCAGGATCGTGTCGAAGTCCGACCCGCCATCGATCGTGTCGTTGCCCGTCCCGCCGACAAACGTGTCTTCGCCGGCGTCACCCACGAGCGAATCGGCTCCGGAGCCGCCCTCGATGAAGTCATCACCCGCTCCCCCCGTGATCGTGGCGTCGGCCGAGAGGTAGTCGTCACCGGCGCCGCCGGAGAGTGAAATCTGGATGACCGTTTCGACTGCCGTGTCATCCTCGGCCTTGATCGCGTCATTTCCCGCGCTTCCGTTGACCGTCAGCCGATCGCCGGTTGCGCTGACGATCGCCGAATTGACGATGTCCACGTCGTAGCGCAGGCCTTCGATCGACACCGAGCCTGCCGCGAGCGAAGTGATCTCGACGGTGTCGGCGGTGGTGCGGCCATTGATGATCACCGAATCGGCCACGGCGTCGGCGGCCCCGAGATCGAGGATTACCGAGTTCACCTCGGTGGTGTAGAGGTCATCGACCGTGATCGTATCGGCGTCACCCAGGGCGCCGATGATGACTTGTTCCACTCCGTGCGTGTCCATGAGCAGCGTGCCGCCGAAGAACACGTTGAAGTGGGTCGGTGCGGCCGCGCCGGGCGTGAGCAAGAAGGTGTTCGCGCCGCCATTGCCGAAGAACCGCAAAATATCGGCCCCGTCCACTCCGCCACTGACATTGTCGTTCCCGTCGCCCGGCTCCCAGACGAACTGATCGATGCCATCGCCGCCTTGCATCGTGTCGTTGTCCGGGTCGTCGTTAGCGCTGTTGGGCGCCGTGCTGGGGTTGCCGAAGAGGTCGTTGCCGTCTTCGCCGTATTCCTGGTCCGTCCCGCCGGCGCCGATCAGCGTGTCATTACCCGCCCCGGCGAAAATCTGGTCCGGGTTCGGGCTGCCGATCAGCAGGTCGTCGCCGATGCCGCCGAAGATCACCGGATCGGCCGGGTCCACCGCCACGCCCAGCAGATTCACCGTGTCGTTGCCCGCGCCGGCGTCGATCACTTTCTTCAGACCAGTGACTGCCAAGTCGAGGTCGATGTTGTCGTTGCCGTCGAGCGTGTTGAGGTTCAGTTGATCGATCCCCGCGCCGAGCGTCACGCTGGTACCGGCCAGCAGGATCGAATCGGCGTCGGAGGTGATCGTATCCGGCCCTTCGGTGGCGTTGTAAGTAACGTGGTCGAATCCGCCGCCGGAGTTGACCGTCAGCGCGTCGAACCCGCGGAAGCTAAAGAGCGCGCTGAATGGCGAGACGAATCTGCCCTGGCCGGAACCGCCGGGGCCCACGCCCGTCGGTGTCACGGTGGTTGTGTCGTTCAGCGCCGTGCCATTGATCGTGATGTCGTCGGTGGCCGCGCCCGGAGCGCCGGTCAGTTCGCCGTCGTATTCCACCAGTTCCACGCCGCCGGGCGAGGAGATGTAGGTGAACGGAACCGTTGCCGGCGGCATCGGCGGGCACACGAATATGAACGGACCGAACGTGATGATCGAGTCGGTGCCGGCCGCGTCGTAGGTCAAGTTGCCGTCCTCGTCGATGACCAGATTACCGGTGTCGGGACCGGTCGGGTTGTACACCAGGCTATCGAAACCGGGGGTTTCGAGCACGAGCCGGTCGGCCTCGTTCGGTTCGCCGATCGACGGCGGGCCGCCGGCGACGCGCACGTTCACGTCCCAATCGGCGTCGTTCGGCGCCGGCTGACGAATCACGACGTCGTCGTCACCCGCAAGCGCGTCGATGAACAGATCGGGCTCGTCGAGAACCAGCACGTCACCGCCGCCGTTCACCGAGAAGGTGAAGTCCTGTACGCCGTCGGCGGGCGGATGCGTCGAGCTGTCGCGGGCGATGACCGTGATGTCGTCGTCCGCGTTCGTGCCGACGATCAGGAACGGACAGCCGGGCACCGGAATGACGAAGCCGATGCGTTCGATGTGATCGAAGCTGGCCGGCTCGCCCGCCGTCACGAAACCGCCCTCATCCGACTCCGGGCCTGGGAAAAAGCCTACGGCGCCGAGTACGTTGATCGTGTCGCCCGGCAGGATGCCGATCGAGTCGCCGCCGTCCACGAACACCGGAATGGCGCCCGGCACAACGTTGAACGTGTTATTCCCTTCGAGTCCGTAGACCTGTACCGACTCGTTGTTGCTCCACGTCACCGTGCCGTCGATCGTCAGATTGTTTCCGTCATCAATTTGAATCGTGCTTCCCGCGATGGGGCCGAATGGAGGAACGACGACCGGCGCCGCGCTGGCATTGATCTGGATGGTTTGGCTCAGCGCGTTGCCGATAACGATCAGCGTGTCTTCGCCGACGTCCAAATCGACGTTCAAGGCGTTGCCGTTCGTGTTGTTGTACAAGACCAGCGGCGCCACCGGATTGCTGGCCACTTCGCCGGCCCGTTGGATATTCGCGCCGAGCTGAGCCCGACCCGAATTGGCCGACAACGGCGTGACGGTCAGGTCGTCGTCGTCATTCGTGGCGACGATCGTCGGCGACAGACCGCCGGCGTCCAGATTGATTATCTCAGTGCCCGTGTAGAACAGATCCACGCCGCTGGCGATGCCCGTGTCGTCGATGCTGGAGTCGCCCAGGTCGATCGTGGTTGGCCCAACGGCCGTGTTGAAGTTCAGCACGTCGCTGCCGTTGTCCGGGTTGCCGCCGTTGACGAACACCAGGAGATCGACGGCCGGCGTCACCGTAATCGTGTCGTCGCCGTCGAGACCGTTGACCGTGATCGTGTTGTCTTGACCGTCACCAGAGAAGTTGACGAGCGTGAAAAGTTGACCGTTGGCCGTGAGCGATCCGCCGGTGACGACCACGTTGTCATTGTTCTTCACTCCGTGGAACACGAAGTTGTCATCGCCCGCCACGGCACCCGTGACCGTGACCGTGCCGGTGACGTTCGTGAACGACACGGCCAGCAGATTGTCGGCGTCGACCACTTCGGCATTCGCCGCGATATCGGCCACGATGAACGTCGTGCCGGCCGCCGGGCTGATGATGCTGGCGTTGTTTCCAGAAAGCAACCGCAGGCTCTTGAGCGGCGTGCCGATGCCGACCGTCTGCAACGTGATGTCGCCGGTCCCGGCGTTCAGCGACAGGGTTTCGCCGCCTTCCACCGAGCCGTTGACATCCACGTTGGCAGCGAAGGTGATGCTTCCGCCGGCGCTGCCGGTAGTGATCAAGGTATCGCCCGTGAGCGTCACATCGGCCGCGACGGCCGCCGCGGTGAACGTCACATTCGCCGCCGTCGTCTGGAACGTGCCGCGAACCGCAAAGCCGGCGTCCGACGTGTAGGCCTGAGCCCCCGTCGAAACCGCACCCACCGCACTCGTGTTATCCGATTCGGTCACCGTCAGGCTCGTCAGCGCCGTGGTGCCACCGACCACGCCGAGGAACGACACATCGCCCGCCACTCCCGCGTCAACCGCCAAGGCAAACGCACCGTTGACCGTGCCATCGAACGTCACGTTGCCGTCGTTCGCCGCCGCGTCGGTCAACACCGTGATCGACGCATCCAGCACCGTGGCCCCGGTGATCGTGACGTTGTTGCCCGCCGCATTCGACGTCGTGATGTTGCCGCTCAGCCGCACCTGGCCGGAGGTGATCGACACCGTGTTGATGCCGTTCGCCGTCGTCGTGCCGATCTGGCCGACCGACACCCGGTTCACGGTCCCGCCCGTCGAACTGATCGTCACGTCTTCGCTCGACGTGCCGTCAATCCCCGCCAGGATGCTCACCGCACCGCCGTTGGCCGTGACCGCCAGATCCGCCCCGTTCCCCAACTCCACAATCGACGTGGCGAAGGTCAGCGCGTCGTCCGACGTGATAAAGCTGACCGGAGCACCGCCGCCCAAGACGTTCAGGTTCAGCCCCGCCGGAGCCGTGTACGTCGCCACGTTCGTGTGATAGACCGTGCCGTTGAAGTTCAAGGCCGTTGTCGCCGTGACGCTCGTCGTGTGTACCACGCCCGCCTCCGTCGCCGTGCCGATGTCCGCCAAGTTGATGATCGCACCGTTGATCGTCAGGCTGTCCAGCGGCGTCGAAACGCCCGTGCCGATTGCACCCGTGATCGTGACGTTGGCGGTCCCGGCGTCGATGCGGAAATCGTGCGCACCATCGACCGTGCCCGGCGTCGTGATCAGCACGTTGCCGTCCACGCCCGCCGTATTCGTATTGATGAACACCGCCGCGCCCAACTCCACCGCGCCCGTCAGAGTCACCGTGTTGCCCGCGGCGTTCGACGTGGTGATGTTGCCGTTCAGCGTGATCCGAGCACCCGTGATCGCCACCGTGTTGATCTCGTCCGCGTTGCCGATCGCACCGACGGACGTGTTTCCGGCGCCCGAATTGATCGTCACATCTTCCGACGACGTGCCGCGGATCGCTCCGGTCGTGACGTCGCCGCCCGCCGAGGTGATCGACAAGTCGGAGCCGTTGGCCAGATTGATCGTCCCCGTCGTGAAGCGAATCGCATCGCCCGACGAAGTGAACGTCGTCAACGCACCCGCCGTCATCGCGAACGACTGGCCGGCCGTGTAGTTCTGTTCGTTGGCCGTGTACGTCGTGCCGTCGAACGTGATCGTGTTGATCGCGGTCAGGTTCGTGATCCCGGCCACGTCGTTGACGTTGAAGATCTCGATGTTGCGGCCCGACACATCCAGCGCCGACAGGCTGTTCGCGCCCGCGTTGCCGATCAACGCCTGGAACGTCGCGTTGCCCTGGCCCGTCGCGACCGCCAACACGGTTGCGCCGTCCGTCCCCGAACGGACTTCGCCGTTCACCGTGACGTTCGTGCCCGCGACCGACGTGTCGATCGTGACCTGCGCCCCGTTCAGCGCGAGGACATCCGTCACGTCGTCGGTCAGTGTCACGTCGCCCGCCGAGGTGAACACCAGGCCGTTCAAGACCAAGGAGTTGGCGTTGATCGTCGTGGCCGTGTCGCCCGCCAGCAGGTTCACATTCTCGTTGAACGTAACCGGCGTCAAATCGTCTGGAGCACTGATGCCGGACGCCAAGGAGACTTCGCCGTTGAACGTCGCTCCCGCGTCCGCGCTTGTGATCGTCAACGCGGCACCGACGCCGTCGCCGATACGCTGCGTTTCGCCCAGCGAGGCGTTGAACGTCACGGAGCTTGTGCCCGCGTTCACCGTCAAGTCCTGCGAACCGTTGACCTTGCCGTGGAACGTCTGGGCGACGTTCGTCGCCGCCGTGGTCACGATCACCGCGCCGCCCGACAACGTGATCGAATCCGTCTCGTCGCTTCCGAAGAAGATTGGATCGGCGGCCGTGACGGTCAGGCCGTCCAGCACCACGCTGGCGTTGAGAGTCGTGTTCGTATCGCCGTTGCCGAAGGTGGCGTTGCCGCGGAAGGTGATCACGCCCGAGTTCTCCGCTTGCGTGATGCCGGAGTTCGTGGTCAGCGTGCTCTCGAAGATCGATGGGCCGGTCGAGTTGAAGATCATCGCCGCGCCCGTGCCGTCGCCCAGCGGCGTCGCGCTGCCGACCGCTCCCACGAAGCGAGTCGTGCCGCCCACGACCATCGTCAGGTCGAACGCTCCGTCCAGCGTGCTGTTGAACGTCACGTCCCCCACGTCCGTCAGCGTGATGCTGGAGATCAGCAGCACCGGATCGTTGAACGTCATGGTATTGCCCTGCGCCGTGATATTGGCGTTGAGCTCCGTGGTTCCACCGGCGTTCGTGGTCAGCGAGTTGATCGGCGTGATGCCGCCGATCACGCCATTGATGCGCGTGATGCCCGTGCTGTTGAGCACCAAGGCATGGTTGCCGTTGACCGTGCCGTTGTAGGTGATGTTCGCCGAGCCCGAGTCGACCGTGAAATTGGCGTCCAACGTGGTGGCCGAGTTGATGGTGATCAGATCGTTGGTCGTGCGAAGCAGCGTCAGGCCCGACACGAGCAACGTGTCCGTTGTCGCGCCGCCGATGGTCACCGGATCGTTGGCCGTGAAGATCAGGCCGTCGAAAATCACGTTGGCGTTGAACGTGGTGTTCGTGTCACCGTCGCCCAGCGTTACGTTGTCCTGGAAGGTGACAGTGCCGGCCGTGCCGGCTTGCGTCATGCCCGAGTTCGTTCCCAACGTCGAGGCAAACGTGGTCGTCCCGATCGAATTGATGGTCACGGCCGCGCCTGCACCGTCGCCAATCGGCGTCTGCGATCCGACGGGAGCGTTGAAGACGGTCGAACCATCCACGTCCAGCGTCAGATCCTGGGCGCCATCGACCTTGCCGTTGACGACCAGGTTGTCCCCGGCGCTCGTGGTGACGATGGTCACGGCCGATGCCGACAGCGTGATCTGATCGCTGGCCGAGCCGCCCAGCGTGACGGCGCCGTCGGAAGTCAACGTCATGCCGTCCAACGTCACGTCGCCGGACAAGGCCGAGGCCGTATCGCCGGCCTCAATGTTCACGTCGGACTGGAAGGTCACATCCGTGCCCTCCGCCGCCACGAAGCCGCTGTTGGTGTCCACTTGAGCCACAAACAGCGACGTGCCCGACTGGATGGTGATGGCGGCGCCCACGCCGTCGCCGATCTCCGTCGCACCGGCGTTGCCGACCTCGGCGTTGAACGTGGCTAGGCCGGTCCCGGTGGCGATCGTCAGATCCTGCGCGCCCTGAACTTCCGCATTGAACGTCAGGGCCGCGCTTCCCGGCGCGGTGCTGATCGTCACGGCGCCGACGGCAAGCGTCACGATATCGCTGGCCGCATCGCCGAAGGTCACACTGCCGGCCGAGCTGAAGTCCAGCCCGTTCAAGGTCACCTGATCGCCGTTGATCACCGTGGGCGTGTTTCCTGCCAGGAGGTCCACGTTTTCGTTGAAGATCAGTCCCGTCAGGGCGTCGAGGCTGGTCAGTCCGCTGGCCAGGCTCGCCGTGCCGTTGAACGTCACATCGGCGTCGGCGCCGGTAATCGTCAGCGCCGCCCCCGTCCCATCGCCGATCCGCTGCGTTTCGCCCAACGAAGCGTTGAACGTGATGGAACTGATTCCCGCATCGACGATCAGATCCTGCGAACCGTTGACCTTGCCGTTGAATGTCTGCGTGACGCCGGTGGCCGCCGTGGTGACCGTCACCGGTCCGCCGGAAAGCGTGATGGCATCTGTCTCGTCGCTGCCGAAGAAGATCGGATCGGCCGCCGTGATCGTCAGGCCGTCTAGCACCACGCTGCCGTTGAGAGTAGTGTTCGTATCGCCGTTGCCGAAGGTCGCGTTGCCGCGGAACGTGATCGCGCCGGCGTTCTCGGCCTGCGTGATGCCCGAGTTGGTCGTCAGCGTGCTCTCGAAGATCGACGGGCTGGTCGAGTTAAAGATCATCGCCGCGCCCGCGCCGTCGCCCAGCGGCGTGCCAGCGCCCACCGCGCCCACAATGCGGGTCGTGCCGCCCACCGCCAGCGTCAGGTCGAACGCGCCGTTCAACGTGCTGTTGAACGTCACGTCCCCCACGTCCGTCAACGTGATACTGGAGATCAGCAGCACCGGATCGTTGAACGTCATCGTGTTGCCCTGCACCGTGAGGCTGGCATTCAACTCCGTCGTGCCGCCGGCATCGGTCGTCAGCGAGTTAATCGGCGTGATGCCGCCGATCACGCCATTGATCCGCGTGATGCCGGTGCTGTTGAGCACCAAGGCATGGTTGCCGTTGACCGTGCCGTTGTAGGTGATGTTCGCCGACCCCGAGTCCACCGTGGAATTGGCGTCCAGCGTGGTGGCCGAGTTGATCGTGACCAGATCGTTGGTCGTCCGCAGCAGCGTCTGCCCGGACACCAGCAGCGTGTCGGTCGTCGCGTCGCCAATGGTCATCGGGTCGTTGGCCGTGAAGATCAGGCCGTCGAAGATCACGTTGGCGTTGAACGTGGTGTTGGTGTCACCGTCGCCCAGGTTCACGTTGTCCTGGAAGGTGACCGTGCCGGCCGTGCCGGCTTGCGTCATGCCCGAATTGGTTCCCATCGTGGAAACGAAAGTGGTCGTGCCCAGCGAGTTGATTGTCACCGCCAAGCCCACGCCGTCGCCGATGGGCGTCTGCGAACCGACCGGCGCGTTGAAGACGCTCGAACCGGCCACGTTGAGCGTCAGGTCTTGACCGCCGTCCAGCTTGCCATTCACGACCAAGTTATCCCCGGCGCCGGTAGTGACGATGGTCACGGCCGACGTGGAGAGCGTGATCTGGTCGCTGGCCGAATTGCCCAGCGTGATCGCGCCGTCCGAAGTCAACGTCATACCGTCCAGCGTCACGTCGCCGGACAAGGCCGAGGCCGTGTCGCCCGCCTCGAGGTTTACGTCCGACTGGAACGTGACGTCGGTGCCGTCGGCGGCCACGAAGCCGCTGTTGGTGTCCACTCGCGCCACGAACAGCGCGCTGCCCGATAGGATGGTGATCGCCGCGCCCACTCCGTCACCCACTTCGGTCGCGCTGGCATTGCCCACTTCGGCATTGAGCGTCGCCGAGCCGGTTCCGGTGGCGAGTGTCAAATCCTGGGCGCCTTGGAGTTCCGCGTTGAAGAGCAACGCCGCGCCGCCCGGCGCCGTGCTGATCGTCACCGCGCCCACCGCCAGCGTCACGATGTCCGTGGCCACGTCGCCGAATGTCACGTTGCCGGCCGAACTGAAGCTCAGCCCGTTCAGCGTCACTTGATCGCCGTTGATCGTCGTGGCCGTGTCGCCCGCCAGGATGTCTACGTTCTCGTTGAACGTCAGGCCGGTCTGCTGATCCAAGCTTTGCAGGCCGCTGGCCAACGTCACGGTGCCGTTGAACGTCACATTCGCGTCCGCCTCCACGATCGTCAGCGCGGCCCCCGCGCCGTCGCCGATCCGCTGCGTCTCGCCCAGCGAGGCGTTGAACGTGATGGAGTTGGTGCCCGCGTTCACGATCAGATCCTGCGAGCCGTTGACCTCGCCGTTGTACGTCTGCGAGACGTTGGCCGCCGATGTGTTCACTGTCACCGGGCCGCCCAACAGCGTGATCGCGTCGGTCTCGTCGCTGCCGAAGCTGATCGGGTCGGCGGACACGATCGTGAGCGGACCATCCAGTACCACACTGCCGTTCAGGGCGGTGTTGGTGTCGCCGTTGCCCAGTGTGACGTTGCCGCGAAAGGTTACGAGTCCCGCGTTCTCCGCCTGCGTGATGCCGGAGTTGGTGGCCACGGTGCTTTCGAAGATCGTGTGGCCGGTCGAATTGATCACGATCGCGGCGCCCGTGCCGTCCCCCAGCGGAGTGGCCGCTCCCACCGCGCCGACGAATCGGGTCGTGCCCGTCACGTCCAGCGTCAGATCGAACGGGCCGTCGACCGTGTTGTTGAAGGTCACGTCGCCGACATCCGTGAGCGTGATGCTGGAGAGCAGCACGACCGGATCGTTGAAGGTCATGGTGTTGCCCTGCGCCGTGATGCTGGCGTTGAGCTGCGTCGTGCCAGGGGCGTCGGTCGTAATCGAGTTGATCGGCGTAGTGCCGCCGATCACGCCGTTGATGGTGGTCGTGGCCGCACTGTTGAGCACCAGGGCGTGATTGCCGTTCACGGTGCCGTTGTAGACGATGTTCGCGGCGCCGACGGAGACCGTGAAATTGGCGTCCAGCGTGGTGGCCGAGTTGATCGTCGCCAGGTCATTGGTCGTTTGGAGCAACGTCAACCCCGAGACCAATAGCGAGTCTCCCGCGGCGTCGCCGATCGTCACCGGACCGTTGGCCGTGAAGATCAGCCCGTCGAAGATCACGTTGGCATTCAAGGTCGTGGCCGTGTTGCCGGCGGCAATGTTCACGTTGTCCTGGAACGTCACGGTCCCGGCCGCACCGGCTTGTGTAACTCCCGAGGCCGTCGCCAACGTCGCGGCGAACGTCGTCGTCCCGGTCGAATTGATCGTCACGGCCGCACCCGTCCCATCGCCAATCGGCGTTTGCGAGCCGACCGGCGCGTTGAACGCGCTCGATCCGACCACGTTGAGCGTCAGGTCTTGTGCGCCATCCAGTTTGCCGCCCACCACCAGGTTGTCCCCGATTCCGGTTGTGGTAATGGTCACCGCCGAGGTAGCCAGCGTGATCTGATCGCTGGTGGAGTTGCCCAGCGTGATTGCGCCATCGGAATTCAGCGTCATGCCATCCAGCACCACGTCGCCCAGCAAGGCCGAGCCCGTGGAGCCGGCCAAGATGTTCACGTTGGCATCGAACCTCACGATTGTGCCATCGGCCGCTACGATTCCGCTGTTGATGTCCACTTGTGCTGCAAACCGTGTGAAGCCCGACAGGATGGTAATGGCCGCGCCAAATCCGTCGCCCACACGGTTCGCGCCGGCGTTGCCGACTTCCGCCAGGAACTGTGCGACTCCCGTTCCCGTCGCGATGATCAAGTCCTGGGCGCCCTGCACTTCACTGGAAAAGAACAGTTCTCGGTTCCCCGGCGCTGTGCTGACCGTTACGGGTCCCACGGCCAAAGTCAGGACGTCGGTCGTCGCGTTGCCGAATTGGATTTCATTCGCGGAACTGAAGGTCAGGCCATTTAGCGTCACCTGGTCGCCGTGGAGAAACGTCACCGTGTCGCCGGCCTGGATGTCAACGTTTTCGTTGAAGGTCAGGCCGGTGTCGGGATCCAGGCTGACTAATCCGCTGGCCAGATTCACGGTGCCGTTGAAGATCACATCTGCATCGGCGCCGGCGATCGTCAGCGCCCCTCCGGCACCGTCGCCGATGCGCTGCGTCTCGCCCAGCGACGCGTTGAACGCAACGGAGCTGGTTCCGGCGTTGACGGTCAAATCCTGCGAGCCGTTGATCTTTGCGTTGTACGTCTGCGTTACGTTCGTGGCCGTGGTGGTCACCGTCGCCGCACCGCCGGACAGCGTGACGGCGTCCGTTTCGTCGCTGCCAAAGCTGATCGGATCGGCGGCCGTGATCGTCAGGCCATCCAAAACGAGGCTGGCGTTCAGGGTCGTGTTCGTGTCGCCGTTGCCCAGCGTCACGTTTCCGCGGAACGTCACCACGCCCGCGTTCTCCGCCTGGGTGATGCCCGAGGCAGTCGCCAGCGTGCTCTCGAAAATCGTCGGGCCGGTCGAGTTGATGGTGATGGCCGCGCCGGCGCCGTCTCCGATCGCCTGGTTCGAGCCCACGGCCCCAACCAGCCGCGTCGTGCCCGTGACGACCAGGGTCAGATCGGAATCGTCGGCGTCCAACGTGTTGTTGAAGGTCACATCGCCAACGTCCGTCAGCGTGATGCTCGAAGTGAGCGTCACCGGATCGTT
>Ga0247727_10005851_pt1 | contig 24541 bp, 22 predicted proteins | sample WisWelCaveWW1625_FD_202498 | JGI IMG/M metagenome (GOLD analysis project Ga0247727, IMG submission 202498) | Biofilm microbial communities from Wishing Well Cave, Virginia, United States - WW16-25 | ecosystem: Environmental > Aquatic > Deep subsurface > Groundwater > Cave microbial mat | place... | reverse complement strand
TTTACGCCGAGAACTCAATCTGGCTATTCGGCGTTTGCGACATAAGCCGTGTATGATCCAATCATTCTTTGCTCTTGCCGGCTTGAGTATCTAAAAAGTTTAGTTATTTATGAGACGCTCTGTAAAGAGGATCTGCGACGATACGAGAACGAAACATTTTCAAAAGTGACGCGCCCCGTGAGCGGCGGCAGGACGCGCGCGTTCGGCGGCGACGCAATCTCTTCTTTCAGATCGAGGATCTCATAAATACGCTGTCCGCCCGCGACCGCTTCGCCGGCGGAATTGATCACCGAGCCCAATTCTTGCACCGGCGCGGCGAGCAAAAGCAAATACGCGTTGAACGCGACGAGTTCACCGAGCGTCAGCGTTCCCTCGCGGACGAGTGGCGCGCCGAACCACAAAATCAAAACGGTCGGCAGCATAATCAACAGCGTCATCGTTGGCAGAAAAAACCCCCACGTGCTGACGATGCGGACACGCGCGTGATAGAGCGCGCGATTTTTCTGGGCGAATTTTGTTTTCTCGAAATCTTCTTTGGCGAACGCGCGCACCACTTGCGCGCCAGTCGAATTTTCTTGCAGGGTCGCAGAGAGATCGCCCAATGCCTGATCCACGCTGTAGAACAACGAATGCACGGTGCGCGCCATCATATACGCCGTGAACGCGAGCGCGAGCACAGGTCCAATCGCAATCAGTGTGAGCGTAACGCTCGATTGAAAAAGGAGATAAATTATTCCGGCAAATAACAAAAGGATGTTCAGCAATTCAACCGCGCCCTGCCCGACGAAACGCGACAATGACGAAACGTCTTCGGTGCACCGGCTCATCAATTGCCCGGTTTGCGTTCGGTCGTGATAACTGAACGGCAGATGCTGAATTTTGTCGTAGAGCGCGTTGCGGAGATTGTAGCCGGTCGTGTTCGTCAGCCATTCAGAGAGATAGCGTTTGCCGAAATTAAACAGCGAGCGAATCAGACCGATGCCGATGATCAACAAACCGGAATTAAAGAGCGCGGACGGATCGCGCTTTGCCAAGCCGTCGTCAATGGCGGTGCGGATCAGCGCGGGCGTAAAGAGCGACGTAAGCGTTACGGCAAAAACGCAGACGAGCAACGTGATCAGAGGCAACCAGTATGGCTGGAGCGTTTTGAGCAAGCGAAAAAGAATTTTCATATTTCGGCGCAGGACAACAAAAGACGAGTCAGCGACTCGTCTCCGCAACGACGCGATTATAGCAGACGCGTCAAGCCCGCGCAAGTTTTTTTCAGCGAGTTTACAATTTTTTCATTTTGCTTTCATCCGCCGGCGCGATTCTGAGCGCGCTGAGAGTGAAATAGACTTTAACCGGAATAATTCTTACCGCCACACTTGCACCGCACTGCGTGCGTGCAGTGCAGGTGAGACGCGAAGAGCGCGAAGGAAAAAGGCGCTGTTATCACGCTTGTTTTGTTGCTTGAACTTGGCGTTCTTTGCGTCTTCGCGGTTAGATTTTCTATAAAGGAGTCCCATGAAAAATAATCGGCTGATTTTAATCGGCGCGATCGCGGGAATGCTCGCCGCGTGCACCGCGCCGGCGACGCCAAGCATCACCGCGCCGGCATCCCCCTCCACCGCGCCGGCATCTCCGTCCGCCGCGCCAACACCGAGCATCACCGAGCCGGCATCGCGCGAAATTTCGCGCGCCAATGCCGGCAAAGTGGATCGCGATGTAACGTACTGCAACGCGGAGGGCGTCGCGCTCAAAATGGACATTTACTATCCGCAAAAATCGGATGGCAAGCCCGCGCCGGTCGCGGTGTATGTGCACGGCGGCGGCTGGACGAGCGGCGATAAAGCCGGCGGCGCGGGAATGACCGAGACGCCGGAATTACTCGCGCGCGGTTATCTGGTCGCGGCGGTGAATTACCGGCTCGCGCCCCAATACAAATTTCCGGCGGCAATCCAAGACGTGAAATGCGCGATTCGCTTTTTGCGCGCAAACGCGGCGAAATATAATTTGGATCCAAATCGGATCGGCGCGTGGGGCGGGAGCGCGGGCGGGCATTTGGTCGCGTTGTTGGGAACGAGCGATGCGAGCGCGGGGTTAGAAGGGAGCGGCGGTTACGCAGAACAATCGAGCCGCGTGCAAGCGGTCGTGGATATGTTCGGTCCAGCGGATTTCACCGGCGATTACATTCCGGCTAGCTCGCGGCTGATGCAAAATGTTTTCGGCGCGACGAATGAAAACGCCGCCGTCATTGCCGCGCGTTACAGCCCCACGACGTACATCTCGAAAGAGGATCCGCCCTTTTTGATTATGCACGGCGATCAAGACGAGGTCGTGCCGCTCAGCCAATCGCAAATACTTTTGGAGAAACTAGTAGCCGGCGGCGTGAACGCAACGCTGGTCGTCGTCCAGAACGCGGGGCATAGCTTTAGCCGCGCCGGCGGCACGATCAGCCCGTCGCGCGCGGAGATCACGCGAATGGTCGCGGATTTTTTTGATCAGCAGTTGAAGGGAAAGTGAGGAGTGATCAGTCAACAGTTTGCTTGCGAGTGTCTATAAACTATTTTGCACTCAAAAAGAAACGCGGGGCAAAGCATTTCACTTTGCCCCGCGTTTTACTATTTACAATCCGCGTTGGATCGCTGTTTTTGGGTATAGAACTTTTTTGGCTCGCGCGCTTTACCCAAGCATCTTGAGCAACTCGTTGATGGACCATCCGCCACTGGCAATGAGAAAGCCGAAATAAAGAATCGTGGCAACATTGGAAAGATTGCCGAGAAGAATAAAACCGCCGTCGCGCTGAATCATCCCGACGGATAAAAAAATGAGCGCAAGGGCGGGCAGGGTGTTGCTGAATGGGATGAAACCAAAAGGGACTATGAGCAAGATCGCGGCGAGGATGAATGACAAATTACTCAAGACGGTCATTAAACCCTCAGAGGTCAACCTACTCAAGCGGTGCGGACGGCTGATCTTTTCCAATCGGTGGAGCCAGCTGAGGGCGCGCTTGAATCCTTCGCCGAGTTTTTCAGAGGATAATTTGCGTTCGGCAATAGTTTTTGGAAGCCATAATTTGCGGGAAAACAGGCGGGTGATTCCGATGAGCAGGATGCCGGCGCCAAAAACGGTGCTCACACCCGGAATGGACACCGGTACGAGGAATACCAGAGAAAGGAAAACGGTCAGAAGCAGGAGACTATCTGTCCCAACGATATCCATAATTTCAATAAGGGTGACTTGGGTGGGAGGCAATTTTTCAATGACGTGCTGGATCTTTTCCCCAAGTGATTCGGTCTGGAGCGCGGATTCTTCACTTTTTGCCAAGTCAATATGATTCACGTTTTTTACTTCCTCATCTATCTTGGTATTTTCGGTTGATCCCCAAAGGTCCTGACCGGCATATTCCCGGCGGGAGCGTGTGCGCGCTGCTTGAACTCGCAATATGTGTTACTCAAAAACTATGCGACTTGTGGAGCCGCCGGTTTTTTCGTAAAACGGAGACTGGATGTTAGAAATTAAAAGTTGGAAGTGCGCCGTCCGACTTCCAACTTTTAATTTACAACTTACCAATTATCACTTACGGTTTTTTCGTCGGTGTGGCTGTAGCGCCCAATCCGCCGCCCAGCGGCGTCGGCGTCACTGGCAATGCCGGCGCCGCGCCTTTCGGCGTGGGCGTCGGTGTGCCGGCAATGACCGGCAGAGTCTTGGGATCGCCCTGATCAATCTGCACGTTATCGCTGAAAATCCAGCCCGGTTCCGGCTGTCCCGCGATGTTGATTTGGTACCACACATCTTTGCCGGCAATCGCTTGCCCGGTCGTTTGCGCGACGAGCGTAACTTGATTATTCTTTTTCAGCGTCGTCACAATCTTGCCGCGCGTGTTTGGCGCGGCGCGCACATTCGCGGTCGTCGTCGTGATTTTGCCGAGCACCGGCACCGGCGTCGGCGGAATCGGCGTGTTCGTGGGGATGCGAATCACGGTTGCCGGCGCGGGCGGCAGCGCCGCGCGTGTCGGCGTGCGCGTGGGCGAAACCGCGCTCATCAGAACATTCCCGCCGACAAGCAAAACAATCGCGCACACGAGCAAAACAACCGCGCCAATCGCAAACGGTAGCCACGGACGCCCAGCAAATATATTTCCGCGCGATCCTGCCGGCGGCTCGCCGCCGGCACTGTCACCGCGCAAGCGCGCAGTGCGTTCCGGTCGCGCGGGCTTTTCATCGCTCGCGATGCGGTACGGAGTCGGAGCCGCGGCTTCCGGATTGTTCGCGGTCGCGCGCGCTTCCGGCGCATTCACGCGCGCGGTCGGCGCGTTTGCCGTTGGACGCGGCGCGGGCGGCATCGGGCGCATCAATTCGGTCGGCGCGGCGGATTGTCGCGGCGTGACCGCGCTCGGCGGATTCGCCAGTTGCGCGAGCGGCATCACAGTGGATTGATCTCTGCCGGGCGGACGACCGGGCACCCACTCCGCGCCGTCGAATTGCATCCATTTGCCGGTACGCGGATTGATTTCCCACAACGTGCCGCGCTCATCGTGAACGCCCAACTGACTAACTTGCGCTTCATATTCCGCGCGGCTCAGCGGCTCACCGCGTTGCACACGCGCTTGCAAGTCTTTGAATTTCGCTTCAGCTTCTTCGAATGTCATTGGCGCACTCCTCACAACTGGAACGTTTTGCCGGGTTCCGGCACTTGGACCTGAAAACCACCCATCGCGCGTAACGCCTCGGCAAACGCAAGCGAAGATTTTTCTTCGCCATGCACGATAAATACGCCTTTCAAATTTTCTTTCACCGCCGCGACCCAATCCAGCAAATCACTGCGATCCGCGTGCGCGCTAAAGCCGCTGGCGGTTTCGATCTGCGCGCGCACAACAAACTCATCGCCGAAAATTTTCGCTTTTTTCGCGCCGTCCTGCAAGCGGCGTCCCAACGTGTTCTGCGCTTGATAGCCGACGAACAAAATCGTGTTGCGTTCGTCTTCAATCGTGTTTTTCAAATGATGCAGAACGCGGCCGGCTTCGCACATTCCACTGGCGGAAACGATGACGCACGCGCCGGCGAATTCGTTGATCGCTTTGGATTCTTCCACCGAGCGCGTCATTCGCAAGCGTTCAAAGCCAAACGGATTGTGACGCGACAAGATATGCTCTTGCACCGCCGGCTTGAGGCATTCCAGATGCAGCCGGAAAATGGTCGTCGCGTTGATCGCGAGCGGCGAATCCACAAACGTTTGCACTTCGGGCATTGCCCCGGCTTCGATTTGCGTGTGGATCGAATAAATCACTTCTTGTGTGCGCTCGACCGCAAACGCCGGAATTACGACCCGCCCGCCGCGCGCAACCGTTGCGCGAATGATGCGCGCGAGATCGGCTTGCGTTTTTTCAAGCGGTCCGTGCTCGCGGTCGCCGTACGTGCTTTCAATAATCAGATATTCTATACCGCGCGTGATTGCCGGATCGCGCAGGAGCGGCGTGCCGTTGCGCCCAATATCGCCGGTAAAACCCAAGCGCACCGCGCGTTCGCCTTCGCGCAAATCCAGCACGCTGATCGCCGAGCCGAGAATGTGCCCCGCGTCGTGAAACTCGACGCGCGCGCCGCCATTCGCGTTGAACGGCCGCGCGTATTGCCGCCCGACGAGTTGTTGCACCGCGCGTTCCGCGTCGGCGGACGTGTAGAGCGGCTCGACCGGCGGCATCCCCGCGCGCGATTTTTTCTGATTCAAGTACGCCGCGTCTTGCTCTTGAATGCGCCCGCTGTCGCGCAACATCAGCGCCGCGAGATCGCGCGTCGCCGGCGTGCATAGCACGTCGCCGCGAAATCCGTTTTTAACGAACGTCGGCAAATTGCCGCAATGATCAAGGTGCGCGTGCGAAAGAATGATCGCGTCAATCGTTTTGGGATCGAACGGCGGATTCGCGTTGCGTTGAAACGCTTCGGCGCGATGCCCCTGCATCATCCCGCAATCGAGCAGGAGGCGCTGGCGATCGGTTTCGACGAGATGCATCGAGCCAGTCACTTGCCGCGCCGCGCCGTGAAAAGTGAGTTTCATTGCAAGACCGCGTCTCAAACAAACGTGCGGTATTCTACCATAGGTTTTGCAGATAAGGTAAATCGTTGGCGGCGGCAACGCGCCCTCCGGCTCGATGACAAAATAGAAACGCCTTTTATATATTTGCCGCCGCGCGTTTTGCCGCTGTCAGCGTGTTTTGCATCAGCATCGCGATCGTCATCGGTCCGACGCCGCCCGGCACCGGCGTGATCGCGCCGGCGATTTCTTTTACCGCCTCAAAATCCACGTCGCCAACCAAACGCCGTCCCGATTTTTTTGTCGCGTCGGGAAGCGCATTGATGCCCACGTCAATCACCGTCGCGCCCGGTTGAATCCAATCCGCTTGCACAAAATTTGTTTTACCGATTGCCGCGACGACAATGTCCGCTTGCCGGACAATTGCCGGCAAATTCTGCGTGCGCGAATGGCACACCGTCACCGTGGCGTTCGCGTGAATGAGCAAGAACGCCATCGGCAAGCCGACAATGTTCGAGCGACCCAGCACCACCGCGCGCGCGCCGGCAATTTTCGTTCCTGCCGATTCGATCAGCGCCATACACCCCGCCGGCGTGCACGGCACAAATTCCGGCGCGCGGTTTTTCATCGCCAAGCGTCCGATGTTGATGGGATGAAAGCCGTCCACATCTTTTTCGAGCGGAATCGCGCCAAGCACCGTTTCGGGATCGAGATGCGCGGGCAAAGGCAATTGCACGAGAATGCCGTGCACGCGCGGATCCGCGCCGAGCGCGCGCACGATTTGCAACGCGGCGTCCGGCGAAATTTTTTCGTCAAGATGATGCTCGAACGATTCCATTCCCAATTCCGCACCCATTTTTTGTTTGGACGCGACGTACGCTTTCGACGCGGCGTTCTCACCGATCAGCACCGTCGCCAAGCCGGGCGCGATGCCGCGCGCGCGTTTCAACTCTGCGACCTCTGCCTTGACGCGCGCGTGAATGGATGCGGCGACCGCTTTGCCGTCAATAATCTTTGCTGTCATACTTCTCCTCACAACGTCCGCGTCACTTTGGTCAGCGCGCGCGGTTGATCCACATTATACCCTTTCGCGAGCGCAAGATGCAATGCCAAAAGTTGCCCAGGCACAATCGCGCCGAGCGGCGACAACCACTCGGGCACATTCGCCGGCAATTCGAGCCGCGCATCCGCGTTTAACGCGCGATCCGACAGCACGATCACGCGCGCGCCCGCGCCGCGCAGACGCGCGGTAAATGCCGCGAGACTTGCAAACGCCGCGCCGCTCGGCGCGATCACGAGCGCGCGAAAATTTTCGTCCACGAGCGCAAGCGGTCCGTGCAAAAAATCCGCCGCCGAGTACGGTTCGGCGTGCAGGTACGCGAGCTCTTTGAGTTTCAGCGCGAGTTCGAACGCGGTCGCGTAATTATACCCGCGCCCGATGACGACGCCGTGCGCGACGTTGGCGAGCGAGGGCGCGAGCGCGCGCGCGGCGGCTTCGGCGGCGAGCGCGGCGCGCACTATTTCCGGCACGCGTTCCACTTCCGCGCGGCGCGCGGCGTCGCCGTTCAGCGTCGCGGCGACCAGCGCGAGCGCGGCAAGCGACGCGGTGTACGTTTTCGTCGCGGCAATGCTCTGCTCTGCGCCCGCGTGCAAAAGGATCGCGTCGTCGGCGCTGTGCGCGAGCGCGGAATCCGAGCGATTCGTCAGCGCGAGCGTTGGCGCGCCTTGCCGCCGCGCTTCGGCGACGACCGCGAGTATGTCCGGCGATTCGCCGGATTGCGAAATCGCGATCACGAGCGTTCGTTTCAAACGTGGCGGTGTGTGATAGAGCGTGTAGAGCGACGGCGTCGCCAGCGCGACCGGCAGTTGATTGAGCGCGGCGAAAATATATTTGCCGTACACCGCCGCGTTATCCGACGAGCCCCGCGCGGCAAACGTAATCGAATCTATATCCGCGCCGCGTATTTTTTCAACCAGGCGCGTGATATGGGCGCCTTCGCGATCCAACAGGCGCGCGATCACGTCCGGCTGTTCAAAAATTTCCCGGCGCAAGATAGAGGCATTAGTCATAAGGCGTTAGTCATTAGTCATTAGTCGTGAGTCGTGAGTCGTTTGTCGTTTGTCATTTGTCATTTGTCATTTGTCATTCGTCATTCGTCATTCGTATACGCAACTTTTCCGGCAACCATTGTCAACATCACCTCACCCGTTTCTTCATTCATCACGACAATATCCGCGTCCGCGCCTGCGCGCAGTTCACCGCGCGATTCGAGATTCAAAACGCGCGCCGGATTCAACGTCGCCATCCGTACGGCATCGCTGAAATCAATACCCGCGAAACACGCCGCGTTGATCACCGCGTGATTCAGCGTCAGCACACTGCCGGCGAGCGTTCCGTTTTCTATCGTTGCGCGTCCGCCGCGCACCAAAACTTTTTGCCCGAACAATTCAAACACGCCGTCCTTCATCCCCGCGCCGGCAATCGCGTCTGTCACCAAAATAATTTTCTCGATTCCTTTGGCGCGCGCGAGCATCTTGACGACTGCCGGATGCACATGCTCGCCGTCGCCAATCAGCATCGCGCTCACGTCGCTTTCCACTGCCGCGCCGGCGACGCCGGGCGCGCGATGATGGATGCCGGTCATCGCGTTGAAAATATGTGTAACGAGCGAAAAATCTTTTTGCAGTGCGTCGCGCGCGACCTCGTACGATCCGGACGAATGCCCCAAACTCGCAACGACGCCGCGCGCGCGCAACCGCGCGGCGACCGCGCGCGCGTCCGGCAAATTCGGCGCGAGCGTAACGATGCGAATCCAGCCGCGCGCAGAATCGAGCCAGCGTTGCATTTCAGCGAGATTCGGCGCGCGTAAGACGGCGCGCGGAAACGCGCCGCGCATTTCCGGATCAAGGTACGGACCTTCGAGGTGTATGCCGAGACAGCGCGCGCCGCCGCGTAAATTTGGAATCGCGTCCGCAAGCGCGGTGAGCATCCGCGCGATGAAATCTGCGTCGCCCATCGGTGGCGAAATCAAAAAACCGGTAACGCCAAACCGCGCGACGCTGCGCGCAATCGCGGCGAGATCGTCCGCCGCGCGTTCCGGCGTCGTCAACTGCGCGCCGAGACAGCCGTACGTGTGAAGGTCAATCAAGCCCGGCAGAATCGCAAAGCCGCGCGCGTCAAGAGATTGGAGATTGGTAATTGGTAATTGGTCAATCGAGAGCGCGCGAATTTTGCCGGCATCGATTTGAATCGCGCCGTTCGGAATTTTTTCGCGTGGGGTGTAGAGCGTGGCGTTGAAAATAGTTAGCATGTCATTTCATCACGTCATTGCGCGCGAAGCGAAGCAATCCCCGTGTTACTTGGACGCCTTCGGCGGCTTCGTCGCTGATCCTTCGCTCACTTGCACCGCACTGCGTGCGTTGCAGTGCAGGTGTCGCTCAGGACGCTCCTCGCAATGACAGATCAAGTGCAATTTTCACTGCGCCTTTTACAGGTTCATTCACCCATTCGACCGGCGCAAAAATAAACGCGCTCGCGTTTAGCGCGGCAAGCAATTGAGCGCGCAGTGATCCCGCGTTCAAAAGCAAACCGCCCGCCAGCGCGAGCGGAATTTCTTTTTCCGCAATATTCAACGCGCGCGCGACCGCAATAATCGCCGCGGCAAGTTCCTGCCCGGCGCGCGCAATCAACTCGCGCGCAACGGGATCGCCTTCATCCGCCGCGTCCATCACGAGCGGCGCGATCTGCGCGAGATCCGCCGGCTTCATCCCAGAGCGATAGACGCGCGGAATTAATTCCGGCGGAGTTTGCAATTTCCAGAATTGCAAGATTTTTTCTGCGAGCCGCGTCGGTTCGCCGCGACCGTCCGTCGCGCGCGTCACCGCGCGCAACGCCTCGCGCGATAAATCGAATGCACTGCCCTCGTCGCCGATCAAATAGCCCCAGCCGCCGGCGCGCGCAAATTTGCCGGCGCGCGTTTTGCCCCACGCAATCGAACCGGTGCCGGCGATGAGCGCGATGCCCCAATTTTCCGGCGTGCCCGCCGCCAAAACAATTTCCGCGTCGTTCAAGATTTCAACGCGCGGCGCGATTTCCGCGCGCGCCCACTCGCGCATCAAGGCGCGTTCGTCCGCGCGTTCGACACCGCCGATGCCAAGGCATGCCGCCGCGACCAATTGCTTGGCGACTTTCGCCGCATCAAACGCGCGCTGAATCGCCGCGCGAATTTCGCGTTGCGCGTTTTCAAAGCCAACGGCTTGCGGATTGCACGCGCCGGCATCGCCCGCGCCGAGCGTTTCGCCGCGCGCATTCGCAAGACGCGCGCGGGCGCGCGACCCGCCGCCGTCAATCCCAATCACAAAATTATTCACGCTTTTGTCGCCTTGAGCGCAAACATCAGCGGCATTGCCGGAAATTTTTCTGGCAAGCGCCACCACCCCTCTGCATCTTGCTCCATAAACGCCAGCATTTTCCAACTCACAAACGGATATTCGCGAATGAAATCAATACGCAAGCCCGCCGCGATCAGCGCGCTCACGATGTCGCCCAATCCATGCGCCCAACTATATTCGACGCCGCGATAATCCGCGGTCGGGTCGGCGTACGAGCCGCGCGTTTCAAACCGCATCGGTTCAGCCGATGAGTATGGATAACGCACGCGCAATTCTGCCGGGTGTTCATCGTCGAACACATACGCAAACGGATGCGCCTCGACGAGGTAAAAAATTCCGCCGCGTTTTAGAAAATGCGCGATCACACGCGCCCACGCGTTCAAATCCGGCAGCCAGCTCAAAACGCCATGCGACGTAAAGACAAAATCAAATTCGCCGGCTAAATTTTGCGGCAGAGCATAGAGATTACTGCAAATAAAATCCGCGGCGATGCCCGTCTCCGCGCTCAATTGCCGCGCGAGCGCGATGGCTTGATCGGAAAAATCCGCGCCGGTCACACTGGCGCCTAGCCGCGCCCACGACAAAGTGGTCATTCCGAAATGACATTGCAAATGCAAAAGCGATTTACCGCGCACGTCGCCGATCTCGCGTTCGATTTTATCGAGGCGCAATTGACCGGCTCTGAACCCGGCGACATCATAAAATTTTGATTTTTGATGGATGCCTGTCCATGCGTTCCACAACTCGCGATTCGATTTCAAGAAATCATCCATCGCAGAACTCGCAAATCGTTCGGTGCAACGCGACGCGGAACGCGCCCATCGCGTTCGCGTTATCGCGACCATAATACACGCGATTCGCCAAACACGCGACGACCAATGCGCGCGTAGGGTCAATCCACAACGATGTGCCGGTGAAACCCAAATGCCCAAAAGATTTTTCGCTCAACGGATTGCTCGCCGCATCCGGCGCAGACGACCACAAGGCAAAGCCAAGTCCGCGTCGCACATTGCCGTCGCGCGCTTGCTCGCGCGTCATCTCGTCAATCGTCACGCGTTCTAAAAATCCGTTGCCGCCGCGCCGGAACATTTCGCCGAATGCCGCGACATCGCGCGCGGTCCCAAACAGCCCCGCATGCCCCGCCGCGCCGCCGAGCGCGAATGCGTTTTCATCGTGCACTTCGCCGCACATGCGTTTGCCTTGATGCGCGTAAAATTCTGTCGGCGCGGCGTCGGCGCACGGAATCGCGCCATACGCAATGGAGTGCAAACCGAGCGGCACGGTCACGCGCGCGCGAATAATTTCGCGCAGAGACGCGTTGCAAATTTTTTCGAGCGCAAAGCCCAAGAGAATTAAGCCGATGTCGCTATACACGACGCGCGCGCCGATGGAGTACGCAAAATTTGTTGCGAGCGCGGCGGCGCGCATTTCATCGCGCGAGGCGAGTTTCCAAAGATGCAACCACGCCGGCAAGCCGGCATTATGCGCGAGCAAATGCCGGAATGTTACGTGCGCCGCGTCCACGCGCGCGCTGTCCGAATCGGTGACTTGAATAAGTCCGCCGGGATGCAACGGGTCGGGGTAAGGCGCGATCGGGCGCGTGCCGGAAAATTCCGGCAGAATGTCCGCGACGCGCGTGTCAATCGCGACGACACCGGCTTGGACGCAATGCATGAACGCCGCGACCGTGAAAAGTTTGGAGACGGAGGCGAGATCGAAACGCGTATCGCAGGTGGTTGGGTGGTTCGGTAGTTGGGGGGTTGGGTTGAGTGAATCCGGATTGAGTGAGCCGAAAGATTGATCGAAAATAATTTCGCCGGCAACGCGAATCTGAATTTGCGCGGCGGGGAAAGTGGAAAAGAGATGATCGGAGATTAGAGATTGGAGATTATTGAATTTCGGATTTCGGATTTCGGATTTCGGAATCATCATGAAATCACCGGCTCAATCCTTCGTCTATCCTCTATCGCCTGTTGTCTGTCATCTGTGATCTAGGTTGTCTTCACCAACATTTCGTATTTCCGAAACGGCGTGAAACCAAATTTGCTATAGAAATCCAACAGACTCGTCCAATCAGTCACGCAACCGCGCACGCCGCGCGATTTCAAATGTTGCAATGTCGCGTCCATCAACGCCGCGCCATATTTTTTCCCGCGCAAATCTTGGCTGATGCCCAGGGGTCCGAGTTGCCCCCACGGCTTCGGCAAGCGGTGCATGTAAAAGCGTTCTAGCAGTCTTTCAGAATCTTCAACCGTGACGCGCGCAAATCCATCCACGCCCCGATCCGTCCACAACACAATGTAATCGGACATTCTGCCGCGCTCGCGCAGAAATTCCTCAAATTCAAATCGCCATCTGCCCGGAAATTCGCGCTGGAGAAATGCCAAGAGCGCGGGCGCGTCGGCGTCGCGCGCGGGGCGAATTTGGGCGACCACGAGGGTCGCCCCTACACGCGAATCGTAATCCGCCAAATCCCGCGCGACATCCCATTCCGCCGCGTTGCCGGCGCGATCCGTGTAGCCGCGCGCGCGAAAAAAATCTGCCGAAGGCAATTCTGCCGGCACGCCCGGTGCGAACGGATGCAAACTACCGCCAACGCGAAAACGCGCGCACCCTTGCGCGCGCAACCATTCTTCCGCCCATCCCAGCAATTCGGTGCCGATGCCGCGCCGTTGAAATGCCGGCGCAACCGCGAGCGCATCAATCCAGCCGAGTTGTTCCGAAGACGATGCGAGAATGAACGCGACACGCGCGTCGTCAACGACTGAAAATTTTCCGGCTTGCACCGCGCCGGTTGCCGGGCGCGTGTTGTATTCTGCGAAACGCGAGTTGATCGCGAGATCAGAGCCGCACGCGGAATTCCAAATCGAGACGAGCGCGGAGAGATGAGCAGAATCGGCAGAATCAAAGGATTGAAGAGCCAAAGGCAAGACTCGAAATGCGAATTGCGAATTAGGAATTGCGGGATGTAAATCAGATGGAGCGTGCAGGTTTGAAACGCTGAAACTTTGAAACTTATTTTAATTCCACCGGCAATTTTCCGGTCGCGCGCGTTCTTCCGAGAAGCACCGCCGCGACGGATTCCGCACTCGGCGGGTTTGCGCCGTAGGTCGCGAGCAAGGTCGGCGCGTCGGGCAAAACTATCGCGTCGTACGGTCCGCGCATCGCAACGACAATCGTGGGCACGCGCGCTTTGAGCAACGCGTTGACGAGTTCCACTTGCGCGCGATTGCGCGCGGCATCGCTCGTCGCGACGATCATCAGCCGTCCCTCTTTGCCGCGCTCGACAATCGTCGCGATGTCATTCGCTTTCGGTTGCGCGGCAACGTTCATCACGGTCGGCGCGCCGAGCGCTTTGCCCAAGCCCAAATTGCCGGCTTCGACAACAAATATTTTTGCGTCGGACGCGATTGGAATCAGCCGCGCGTCATCGCGCAGGAGCGTGATGGATTGCGCGGCGACGCGGCGCGACAACGATTTATTTTCCGGCGTGCCGGCTTTGCGCGCGGCGCTTTCAACTTCCACGACCGGCGGCGCGAGCAAACCAAATTTTTCTTTCGCGCTCAGCACTCGGCGCACGGCTTGATCGAGCCGCGCGAGCGGAATGACGCCGCGCTCGACGCGCTGGCGAATTAATTCAAACGCTTGGCGATGGAAAGCATAGCCGTCGTTGAAAAGCAAAATATCCGCGCCCGCTTGCAAGGAGGTCGCGGCGGCTTGCGGCACCGGATAGCCGGATTGCGAGAGCGCGCCCATTGAAACCGAATCGGTCATCAAGAGACCTTCGTATTTCATTTCATCGCGCAAGAGTCCGGTCATCACGCGCGCTGACAGCGTGGCGGCGAGCGCGGGCGTCGGATCAATCGCCGGAAAAGTAATATGCGCGGACATAATGCCGGCAATCTGCGCGCGCATCGCCGCGCGGAACGGCACGAATTCGACGCGTTCGAGTCGCGCGCGATCGTGCGGAACGGTCGGCAACGCGATGTGCGAGTCTACGCCGGTGTCGCCGTGCCCGGGAAAATGTTTGCCGATTGCCGCGACGCCGCGCGTTTGCAAACCTTCGAGAAACGCGACGCCGAATTCCGCGACGCGCGCCGGCTCGGAACCGAACGAGCGCGTGCCGATGATCGGGTTGAGCGGGTTGTTATTCACGTCGAGGTCGGGCGTGAGGTTCATATTGATGCCGAGCGCGCTGAGTTCGTCCGCCATCGCTTGCGCGATGCGGCGCGCATTTTCCGCGTCGCCGGTCGCGGCGATCGCCATCGCGGAAGGAAATTCGGTAAAGCCCTTATCTTCTTTCAACCGCGCGACCACGCCGCCTTCTTGATCAATCGAAATGAATAGCCCGGGCATGCCGCGTTCGCGCGCGAGATTTTGCAGATCGGCGTCGAGTTGCGCGAGCGCGCGCGGCGATTCGACATTGCGTTCATAGTGGATGATGCCGCCGATGTGTAGATCGGTGATGACGTCGCGCAATGCCGGCGTGAGCGCCGTGCCGTCGAACCCGATCATCATCACTTGGCCGATTTTTTGATCGAGCGACATCGCGGCGAGAATTTCATCCGGTGTTTTGGATGATTGGGTTTTAGAAGTTTGAGGTTGGAGACTGAAAGTCCCTTTGGGATTGGAAGTTGGAGTGGTCATCGGCGCGCAACGCGTGGAAAAAATCGAAAAGAAAATAATGACGAGAAAAACTTTTTTCATTGGAGCAGGTCTATCCCCCTCAATCCCCCCTTTCCTTACAGGAAAGGGGGGAAGAGGGTTAGGTTGATCTACCGAATCGTCCACGATTCCGCAAAGAACGGAACGTACTTGCCCTCGTTGACATCATAGTACGTGAACGGTGGATACAAAAAGTTGGTGATCACGGCGCCATTCTGCATGATGTTGTCGGTGGAGTACAAATTGAAATTCGCTTTCGGCGGTTGCGTGTACGGGTACGACGTGTTGAATTGCTTGGTTCGGTTCGTCGCGCTTGGTTTCAATTGACCGCTCAAGAATTGCCGCGCGACCGGCGAATTTTGCTGATTGTTCCGGTAAATCTTGTCTTCGACCGGAAGCCAGCCGGTGACGCGCGTCTTGGTGTCAATCGGATCCGTCAGATAGCGCTCGAACATTTCCAGCACCGGCAGATTGTCGTTGAACATCGAGGCGACATCCGCGACGAACGGCTTTTGCGCTTCCGCATCAAAACCGTCCGCCATTTTGTCCACCCACTCTTTGATGTTGATCTCTTTGCCGTCGGCGGTCTTTTGCTTGTACGGCAAGTTGATCCCGCGTGCGCCTTCGGGTCCTTCCGGATCATTTTTGAATCCGATGCCGGGGCGCAGATTGTAATCGTAAGAAATTAACGGATGGAACACTGAAGTAAAGCGGAAGCCGATGTCCATGGAGATTTGATATTGTCCGGCTTTGTGGACGGCGTTGCGTTGCGACGACTGGTACGGCTTGACCGTCGCCTTGATGCCGAATTTCGCCAGTTGCTGCGAAACATTTTCGGACGACGCGAGATATTCGGTGAAATCGGCCGGCACGATCAATTCGTACTCCATCTTTTTGCCCTTGTCGTCCACCCAAATGCCATCACTGCCTTTTTTGAAACCGAGACTGGTCAACAGCGCTTCGGCTTTTTTCACGTCAAAATCGTACGTGTTCAGTTTGCCGACCTGCGCCGCGTTGAGCCACGTCGGGACGGCGGCATCGGTAAAGCCGACTTGGTACTTGACCGGGCGGCACGATTCGCCAAAGGCGACCTTGCAGTTCTCGACGCGATCAATCGCGTAGGCGAACGCCTGCCGCACTTCTTTTTTATTCAGCGGATAGACATCGTTGTTAAAGTAAATTCCCGGACCGTTGGTGCCTGGACCGCCGAGCACGACGAACTGCGAGCCGGCGGCGCGAATCGCGGAGAGGTTGGCGGGGCTGTACGCGTTGGACGTGTAGTCCAAATCGCTAGTGAGATAGAGCGGCATTGAAAGGGTTGTGTCGCCATAAAAGACGACCACTTTGTCAAAATCAATCTTGTCCGCGTTGAAGCCGCTCGCGTTTTTCACCAACGTGAATTGCGCTTCGGTCAATTGCTTGGGATCGACGTTGTAGGGTCCGTAGACGACCGCGCTCGTCGGGCGGAACGCGAGAAGTTCGTCCAAAACTTTTTTCACGTCATCGCCCTTGCGATCCGCATTCTTCTTGCGGAAATCCGCGGCGGCATCCATCCACTTGCCGTACTGCGCCGTCGGGCGCGTGATTTGCGCGCGTACGATCGTGTCGAGAATCGCGGGACCTGGGCGCGAGACGAAAAAGTCCACGATTTGTTCGTCGCGCGCGACGACATCCACGAGCGAATTCCACGTCGCGCTCGTTTGCATCCACAGAATGTTGTACGTGCCGATCACATCTTTCGTCGTGAATGCCGCGCCGTCGCTCCATTTCGCGCCTTTGCGCAGCGTGATGGTGATGGTAGATTTTGTTCCTTCGGGCGCTTTGGGCGCGGGCATGGCGGTCGGCGCGCTCGTCGCGGTTGCCGGCGGCGGTTGCAGCGCTTTCGGCGCGGCGGTCGGCGGCAATGGCGTAACCGTCGGCGCGGGCGCGCAGGCGGCGGCGATGATCGCGAATGCCGCGAGCATCAGCAAAAACTTTTTCATTTCTCCTCCTTGATTTGGGAAAATGGTAATTGGTAATTGGTAATTGGAGATTGTTTGAATGGGCGCCTCCTTTCGAGTTTGTGCGAATGTGTGTATGTGAGTGTGTGAGTGCTTTTGCTCTCATACATATACACCCTCGTACTCACACACTTTACCTTCTCACGATGAACGCGATGATGCCGACAAAAATCAAGCCGATCACCAGACTTGTCACGCTGATGATAAATTCCGCCGTGCCCGGCTTTTGAAATGGAATCAGCGCGCCAGAAATAAACGCGATAAAAACCGCGATGCGAAACCACGCCAGGCCGGCTTCGGGGTTCACTGTTGAGCAGAGGGGCGGGAGAGCAGTGGTGCTAGGGAGAATTCCCCCGCGCGCCCTTGCTCCCCGGCTCCCACGCTATTTTGAACCAGATGACACGCGACGCGCGCGCCATTCGCTTCCAAAAGCGCCGGCACCTCGCGCTCGCACACCGCGCCGATAAATTGCGGACAGCGCGGATGAAACGCGCAGCCGCTCGGCAAGCGCAACAGACTCGGCACGTCCATACTCCGCAACGCTATATGTTTTTTCGCGCGCGTTTTTTCCGGATCGGCTTCCGGAATCGCGGATAACAAGACTTGCGTGTACGGATGTTGCGGCTGCGCGACCAAATCGCGCGACGGCGCGATCTCGACCAATTTGCCCAAATACATCACGCCGATTCTGCCCTCCCACGCGAAATATTGCGCGAGCGCGAGATCGTGCGTGATGAACAGCACCGCCAAGCCCATCGCGTTTTTCAATTTCGTCAGCGTGTTCAACAGACTGATGCGAATCGAAACGTCCACCATCGAAACGGCTTCATCGGCGACGATGAACGACGGATTCACCGTCAACGCGCGCGCGATCGAAACGCGTTGGCGTTGCCCGCCGGAGAGTTGATGCGGATATTTGTCGAGCAGATCGTCCGGCGGCGTGAGGTCCACGAGTTCCAAAAGTTCGCGCACGCGTTTGCGCGTGTGCGTTTCATCGCGCGTGAGTTTGTGATGGCGCAACGGCGCGGCGATGATGTCGAAGATGGTCCGCACCGGGTTGAGCGAGGCGTACGGGTCTTGATGAATCATCTGCACGCCCAGCCGGTATTCGGTGTGAGCTCTGCCGCGCAGTTGCGAAATGTTTTGCCCACGATAAAGAATTTCGCCGGCCGACGGCGTTAAAACGCCGGCGATCATTTTGCCGGTCGTCGTCTTGCCGCAGCCGGATTCGCCGACGATACAAATGATATCGCCTTCGCGGATCGTAAGCGAGAGATTGTCAACGGCTTTGATCGTCTGGCGTTTGACGAGAAAGGTGCGCGAAACGCGGTCGAGAGTAATAATTGGACTTGGCATTGCAAAAGTGATTCGTGATGCGTGATGCGTGAATACCTATTCCGGCAGTGGAATGTTATTCAAGAGACCGGGCAAATCTTTTTCGTTGGCGATTTCTTTCGAATTATTGGTGCCGTCTGTTTGGTAAATTGCTTTATTTTCGCGCAGAGGTCTGCCGCGTTGTTCGGGAACGATGGTCAAGAGCAAACGAATGATTTGCGCGAGAAGGGAAAAGCGATGCGCGGAAACCTTTTCGCCAAGAATATGCCGCCCTTTGTAATACCAGTCCCGACTTTCGCGCGCTGAGCCAAGCGAGTATTCATAGAATCGCGCGCGATCTTTTCCAGTGCCGCGCGAGTAACCTTCCGCGATATTTGCGCTAACAGAACCGACTGCTTCATAGAGTTGGCTTGAAAGGTCTAACGTCCGCTTGTCTTGCAACAACTTGGTTGTGTCGTTCCAACACAAATCCCCAAGCAAGACCGCCAACCGGTATACTTCCACTTTCCACAAAACATCGTTTGTGATTTCAGTCGGAACGGACTGCGCCCACTCTTTGTAATTCATGGCGCCCCTTCATCTCACGTATCACGTGTCACGTTTGCAGATTCCGTCTCGCCCTCGACGTTTCACGCATCACAGATTGATTTCTCGCACCGAGTCTCGCGCTACGCGCCAATTCCAACACGCGACTTGACGCCCTGCGCCAATTTCTTCTAACTCCGGCTCTTCTTTTTTGCAACGCGCGTCCGCGAACGGACAGCGCGGATGAAATTTACAACCGCTTGGCAAATCAATCAAATCCGGCGGCGAGCCGGGAATGGACGAAAGGTTTTCTCGCGCGCCCGTCAGCGTCGGTACCGCGTGGATCAAGCCGAGCGTGTACGGATGCGCCGGCGATTTGAAAATCGTTTCCACGTCGCCGATCTCGACGACCTTGCCGGCGTACACCGTCGCGACGCGATCCGCAAGTTCCGCCGCGAGCGACAGATCGTGCGAAATAAACATCAGCGCGAAATCCAATTGGCTGCGCAAATCTTTCAGCACGTCCATGATATTGCGTTGCGTCAAAATGTCGAGCGCGGTCGTCGGCTCGTCGAGAATTAAAAGTTGCGGCTCGAGCAATAGACTCAGCGCGATCAAAACGCGCTGGCGCATGCCGCCGGAAAGTTCGTGCGGAAACGCGCGCCAGACGCGCTCCGGATCGAGCCGCACGAGCGTCAGCAAATGCCGCGCGCGTTCGCGCAACGCGTTGCCCTGCAAATAGCCGTGCGCCTTCGCCGTGTCCGCGAATTGTTCGCTGATGCGCAGGACCGGGTTGAGCGCGTTCAGCGCGGATTGAAAAACCATCGCGCATTCTTGCCAGCGAAATTCGCGCAACTGTTTGCCGCGCAATTGCAAAACAGCGATGGCGCTGCCGTTGCGGCGATAAATAATTTCGCCCTGCGCGATGCGCGCGGTCGCCGGCAATAATTGCACGATGCCCAAGCCGAGCGTCGTCTTGCCCGAGCCGCTTTCGCCGATGAGCGCGAGCGCTTGCCCGCGCTGAACGTCGAACGATACGTTGCGGATCGCTTGCACGCGCCCGCGCCGCGCGGCGTATTCGATGGAGAGATTTTTTACCGAGAGAGTGGGCTGCATCTTGGTCGCAGGCTTCAGGTCTCAAGCCGCAGGTTTTTTTGAGACTTGCGACGTGAAACTTGTAGCTCTTTACACGCTCGTTCTCAAGCTTGGATTAAACACTTCATCCAGCGACCGCGCGAACGAGACGAGCGCGAGTTGAAACAGCACGATCGCGCCCATCGGCGCGAGAATGCTCCACGCGGCTTGCGGCGCGAACAATGCCGCGCGCCGTTCCGCCGCGCTGATCATCACGCCCCAATTCGCGCCCGAGTACGGCACGATGCCGAGAAAGACCAAGCCGGTCTGCTGATAAATTGCGTGCGTCATCGTAAAGATCATCGTGATCGCGATGAACGACATCATATTCGGCAGAATTTCGCGGAACACAATCTGCGGCGCGCCGAGATTGAGCATCGTCGCCGCTTCGATGTAATCGCGTTTCTTGAGCGACAGCACTTGCGAGCGCACCTGCCGTGCGAGGCCGGGCCAATCCAAGAGTGCGAGCAAAATCGAAAGCGTTACAATGTCGTTCAGTTTGAGCACCGTCGCGGTCACGGCGAGCAGCGGAAATTTTGGAATCGTCAGCCAAATATTCACGATTTCCATCAGCCAACTGTCAAAGCGGCCGCCGATGAACGCGCTGAACGATCCAACGACGACGGCGATGAACGTCGCGAGCAAGCCGGTCAAAAATGCGACGAGCACAATGTCCTTGCCGCCGTTGATAATTTTCAGCAAATTATCCTGCCCTTGAAAATCGGTGCCAAGCCAATGCTTCGCCGATGGACCTTGATCAATGTCTGCGACGTTCGCCGACGTTTCGGGGGGCCAAATCAAGGGACCGATGAAGGACAAAAAGAGGATCACGAGGATCATGATCAAGCCGAACAGGCCCATCTTGTTGCGGCTGAGGATTTTGAAGGTTTTCCAAAATTCGCGCGCAGTGTCGCGTAAGATTGTAGTCATCTAGTCGCTCAAAAAATTCCACCGCAAAGGCGCAAAGAGCGCGCAGGAAAAACTTTCTTCATTTCTTTGCGTTCCACCTGCACTGCAACGCACGCAGTGCGGTGCAAGTGTTCGCGTCTTGGCGGTTAACATGTTTATTGGTTCTCACCGGTCACGCGGATGCGCGGATCAAGCCAGCCGTACGCCAGATCGGCGAGCAAATTCGCGGCGACGACCGCGACCGTGATGACGAGAAATACGCCTTGCATCACCGGATAATCGCGCGCGGCAATCGCGTCGGACAACAGCGCGCCGATGCCGCGATACGTGAACAGCCGCTCCAACAACAACGAGCCGCCGACGACGTACCCAATCGAAATCGCGAGGCGCGTAAAAAGCGGCAGGGTCGCGTTGCGTCCGACGTACGCGGTGATGATGCGCGAATCCGGCAAGCCGCGCGCTTTGGCGACCGTGACGTAATCCTCGCCCAAGGTCGCGAGCGTAGATGATTTCATCGTTAGCATCCACCCGCCGACGGACGATAGCACGTAAACCAAAACCAAAACGCGCACGTGCATGAACACGTCAGCGAAAAACTCGAATGAAAATTCCGGCTGAATACCCGGCGAGAGCGCGCCGCGCATTTCGCTGATCGGCACGATTTTCGTCAGCGTGCCGAAAATCAAAATCGCGAGCAAGCCGATGAGGTACGGCGACACCGCGTCGAGCGTCGCGGCGAGATTCGAGAGCAGGTGGTCAATCCACATGTCGCGTTTGTACGCGATGATCGTGCCGAGCAAAATGCCGATCAGAAACGACAGTAGCAGCGAAATGCCGACGCTAAAAATCGTCCACGGCAAAACCGCCGCGATCATTTCGGACACCTTCAGCCCGCGCGATCGGTAGGACTTGCCGAAATCGCCGGCGAGCAGATTGCCGAGATAATCGAAATATTGTTCGTGAATCGGTTGATGCAGGTCAAGGCTGAGGAGCGACGCGGCTTGATTGAGGGCGTCGTCGGGCGACATGCCGGCGGCGGTCAGTTCTTGCAACAAAATATCCACCGCGTTGCCGGGCATCGCGCGGACGATGAAGAAGGTGATCGTCGTCACGAGCCAAACGGTGAAGAACGCCTTGACGACGCGCCGGAGCAAGAAATTCGACGTGACGCGGTCGAGGAGCGCGAGCAACGAAAATGATGATGATTGGGTTTGAGTGGTCATTGCCATTTACAATTGCACTTGGACTGGCTTCAATGTTCGCAGCGACTCCATCGCCGCGGCTTGCGCGAGCGCGATCGGCAGCGCGCGGCGTGGCGAGGTGTCCGGCTCGCGCCCGTCGCGGATGCACGCGAGAAAATGCTGGAGCGAGTAGACGAACGCGCCGGTGATCTTTCCGTTCACTTCATCCGCGGTGTGCGGTCCGGTGAATTCCACTTTTTCGCCGCCGCGGGCGTTGAACATTTCGGCAGTGCGCGTACGATTGTTGTACATGATCGCGCCGTCGCTCCCGATGATTTGCATGTAACCGTCGGCGACGCGCGGGTAGGTGTTCGGGTGAATCCACGACGAATGAAAATTCGCGCTGACGCCGCCTTCAAACTGAATCAACGCGTTCAACCCATCGTGAACCCCGAAACCCCGCGCGTCCAATGTTCCCCGCACCTCGCGCGCGATCACTTCAACCGGATTCGCGCCAACGAACCATTGCACCAAATCCAAATCGTGACTGCTCATGAAAAATAGAGGCGAAGTTTTCGCCGACCAACTGGCGATCATTCCGGTAGGCACTGAAATCGTATCGAATTTGACCGAGATGATCATCTTTGGCGCGCCGACCTTGCCCGCGTCAACGCGCTGTTTGATCCACAAATGATCGCTTACATAGCGTTGGCTGAAATTCACCATCGCCACGCGTTTGCTCGTGTCCACCGCCTTCACAATCGCGCGCGCGTCGTCCGCGTTGGTCGCCAGCGGCTTTTCCATCAAGACATGCTTGCCGGCTTCGAGCGCCGCGAGCACGGGGTCGCGATGCAAATGGTCGGGCGTGGCAATACTGACCACGTCCACGTCAGCGCTCGCGAGCATTTGCTTTAGGTCGGTGAACGCGTTGGCTCCGTTTGCCCGCGCGATTTTTTCCGCGCGTTCGGCGTTCACGTCCACCACGGCGACGAGCTCGGATTCGTCCATTTCTCGAAAGACGCGCGCGTGGCGTGAACCCAGGATGCCCGCGCCAACGACGGCGATGCGAGTCTTATTCACAACAATCCCCAAATCAACTGGTAAGTAGTAATTGGTAATTACCACTTACCAATAACGCTTTATCCTTTTAGCGCGCCCATGCGGACACCTTCGAGGAAATATTTCTGGAAGAGCAAAAAGAAAACAATCATCGGCAAAGCCGCGAGCGCCGCGCCCGAAAAAATGATCCCCCAGTCGGTCAAGAATTCGCCTTGCATGTTGGCGACGCCGACGGTGAGCGTGTAATTTTGCGGCTTGTTCAGCGCAATGACGGGCCACAGAAAATCGTTCCAACTCCGCACAAAAGTAAAAATCGCGAGCGCGGCGATTGCTGGCGCGGACAGCGGCAGGATCACATTGCGGAACACGCCCAGTTCGCTGCACCCATCAATGCGGGCGGCGTCTTCCAATTCCGATGGCAAAGTCTGAATGTACTGGCGCATCAAAAATATTCCGAACGCGTTCGCGGTGCCCGGCAAAATGAGCGCCCAGATCGAATCAATCAAACCGAATTCTCGATTGATGATGTAGAGCGGAATGAACGTCACGTGAATCGGAATCATCAACGTGCTGATGATGAGCCAGAAGATCAGATTGCGGAAGGGAAAATTCTTTTTGGCGAACGCATAGCCCGCGAGCGTGTCGAAGAAAATGTGCCACGCTGTCACCGCCAATCCGACGAAGAGACTGTTGATCATCCAATTCGAATAGAATTTGTTATTGACCAGCAGTCGCTGAAAGTTGTCGAGTTGGAATGCCGGCACGAGGATCGGCGTCAGGGGCGGGACAGATGTAATCGGCGTGAACGCGTTCGCGAAGAGCCAATACATCGGGAAGAGCGCGATGACGGCAGTTGCGATCAGCGTGAGCCAAACCAATGCAGAGCCGGAAGACCAGTGGCGGAATGTCATGTGAATCAATACTCGACGTCACTGTGCAAGAAACGGAACTGGAACACCGCGACGCTGGCGATGATCACGAACAACACCAACGCCTGCGCCGATGCCACGCCGAAGTTGAAATCCTTGAAACCGTTGCTGTAAATTTGCCAGACGATCGTCTGCACCGAATTGCCGACGCCGCTCGGCACCATGATGTAAATCCGCTCGAACACTTCAAAACTCGCAATCGTGTACAGGACGACGAGATAGAGCGTCGTGGATTTGATCAGCGGCAGGGTGATGTGCCACCACTTTTGAATCGCATTCGCGCCGTCGAGTTCGGCGGCTTCGTAAAAATCGGTAGGAATACTGCCCATCGCCGCGCTGTAGAGCACGACCGCGGTCGCCGGAATGGTCATCATCGCGGAGAGCGTGACGCTGCCGAGCG
>Ga0247727_10005850_pt1 | contig 24543 bp, 21 predicted proteins | sample WisWelCaveWW1625_FD_202498 | JGI IMG/M metagenome (GOLD analysis project Ga0247727, IMG submission 202498) | Biofilm microbial communities from Wishing Well Cave, Virginia, United States - WW16-25 | ecosystem: Environmental > Aquatic > Deep subsurface > Groundwater > Cave microbial mat | place... | reverse complement strand
TGAAATCGCAGTCGACGACCAGCGGGTTGGAGACGGTGAACACCGACCCGATCACTTTCATGCCGATGTCGCACTGATTGAAGACGCAATCGCTGAACTTGGGCGAGGTGTTCACAAGATCCACGCCCGTCGAGAACGCGATGATGGTCAGGTTGGAGACCGTCAGGTTGAGGTTGCTGGCGCCTCCCGCGGGTTTCAGGCAGGTTCCGGAGGGCAGACCGCCGTCGAGCCCGGAAATGATCACGGGCACGCTCTGGCCGTTGGTGAACGTCTCCGAGCCCGCGATGTCGTACTCGAGATGCTGGTACGGCACCGGCTCGATAAAGAAGTCTTCGCCGAGAACGCGATCGTAGAGGATCACCTTGTCGACGACTAGGTTGTCGAGCCGGCCGCGGATGCGGATCACCACCTTGTTGGTGGGAGTCGCGCTCGACTTCGTGCGATCCACGGCGTAGCGAATTGTCTTCCAGGGCTGCAACAGAGATCCATCGCGGGTGCCCAGATTCTGACCGTTCTCGGCATCGACGTACTTGAAGGTGACCGAGGATTGGCCAAGCGACTGCGAAGGATGCATCACGAGGACCCAGCTCAGCGCGAACAGAAAGACGAGCAGACGACTCAGAAGCTTCGCGACGTTGCCGGGGCGCCTTCGCCTATGTGCAGTTAGAGGACAGAGGACAGAGGACGATACTTCGGGACCATGGCTCACCCTCCAGGAGCATCAGGGGCATCTTGCTGGTCGTCAGTGGTCGTCCCGACCACCGAAGTCGCATATCTGAGCACTCCCCGGGTAGTTGTCAAGGCGGTTGTTCGACGAGCTGTTTCGACCGCAGCGCTCCTCTGGCGGGTGAGATTTTCGCTCCATCGGCCGATTCCGCCGCGGCGAATGGTCCAAAGTCTCCATTCTGGTTCCGCGGCCACGAGGACAGGGACATGCCAACCGAGAAGGTGTGGAGCCCGGGATAGACTGCGCTCGTTGATCGATCAGCCTTGCAGCGGTTCGGATCTGCGCGGGAGAAAGTCCATGAATCGAGGGTGGTTTGCAGGGGTTCAGAGGTTGGAAGCCGTAGCGTGCCTTTCGCTCATGCTCGGGTCGCCGGCGTGCGAGAAGGCCGGGGACGGGGCGAAGGCCTCGTCATCGTTAATGGTCGAGATTCCGGCCGAGGGCGGCAGCTTCGCGCCACTCAAGGGATACGACGAGATGAAGGTTCCCGAGGACAACCCGATGACGGTGGCGAAGGCCGAGCTCGGCCAGCAGCTCTTCTTCGACAAGCGCCTGAGCGGCGACGGCTCGCGCTCCTGCTACGACTGTCACTTGAACGAGAAGGGTCTCACCGACGGCGTGCCGGTCGCGATCGGCGCGTTCAACAAGAAGCTGACGCGCAACTCGCCGACCTTGTGGAACATCGGCTACCACCAGAGCTTCTACTGGGACGGCCGCGCGGCGACCCTCGAGGCGCAGGTGCTCGCCGCCTGGAAGGGCGGCAATATGGGCGCGGAGAAGCCCGAGGAGATCGCCGCCAAGCTCGACCAGAGCGCCGGCTATCGCGCCCAGTTCCAGAAAGTCTTCGGCACCGGCGTCACGACCGACGGGGTCGCCAAGGCCCTTGCCGCCTACATGCGCACGATCGTCAGCCAGTCGACGCCGTACGATCGCTGGCGAGCGGGCGACGAGTCCGCGATCAGCGACGCCGCCGTCCGTGGCCACGAGGCGTTCAAGAAGGCCAAGTGCGACAACTGCCACGTCGGCCTGCTGCTCACCGACCTGCAGTTCCACAACGTCGGCATCGGCACCAACGCCGAGACCCCGGACGTCGGCCGGTTCAAGGTGACCAATGTCGACAAGGACAAGGGCGCCTTCAAGACTCCGACGCTGCGCGACGTCGCCGACACGGCGCCCTACTTCCACGACGGCAGCGTCGCGACGCTCGAGGAGACGGTCCGCCTGATGGTCGACGGCGGCATCGACAACCCAAGCATCGACCGCACCAACCTGCAGAAGGCCGACCTGACCGACGCGGAGGTCAAGGACCTGATCGAGTTCTTGAAGTCCCTCGACGAGACGGCGACGCTGGCGATGCCGACGCTCCCGCAGTGATCAAGCGCTGGCGCGCTTGACGCCCACCCAGCAGCCGTCCCCGAGCGGCACGATGACGGACTGGAAGGTCGTGCTCTTCGCCAGCAGATCGTTGAAGGCGCGCACTGCCGGGACCTCGCGGTCGGTCGGCGGCTCGTCGAAGAGCTGCCCGAACGCGAACGCGTTGTCGACCGTCAGCAGGCCGCCGGGCTTGAGGATCCGCTCGCACTCCTTCAGGTACCGGGGATAGCTCGACTTGTCGGCATCGATGAACGCCGCGTCGACCGAGGAGGCCGCGATCTTCGGCAGCTCCTCGAGCGCGTTCCCCAGGATCACCTCGACCCTAGTGGCGACGTCCGAGCGCCCCGCCCATTCGTGGGCGAACTCGGCGTGCTTGCGCGAGATCTCGAAGGTGCGCACCCGCCCCCCGGCCGGCAGCGCCCGCGCCATCCGGATCGCGGCGTAGCCGGCGAGCGTGCCGACCTCGACCACTTCCCGCGCGCGCGCGAGCATCAGCAGGATCTGCAGGAAGCTCGCCTGCTCCGGAGCGATCCAGATCGCCGGGATGCCGGCGGCGCTCGCCGCCTTTTTCAAATCGAGGAGAAACGCATCGTCTCCCACGGTGCGCCGCGCCAGGTACTCGAAGTGGCGCCCGGTCACAACGCCGGAGACCGCGGACATCGACTCCCTCCTTGGCTGCGGGTGCGCTCCTTGCTCACCCAGACCGGCAATGCACGCCACGGTCCCGTGATCAGTCGACGTACTCGGGAACCCAGCCGGCTTTGTCCTGGAAGATGCGCACGCAGCGCAGCGACTTCTCGAACGTCGGCTCGAACCGATGCACCCGCCCCTTGGGGACGACGATCATGTCGCCCTTCTCCAGGACGAACCGGTACCAGGTGCCGTCGTCGTCGCGCAGGTCGAAGATGCCCGTTCCCTCGAGGAACAGGCGGATCTCGTCCTCGCTGTGGGTGTGAGGCTTGTCGAACTTCTTGAGCGCCTCGTTCGGGGTCTGCGGCGTGATCTCGACGACGTCGTGGACCAGGTAGCCGTGCTCCTTCTTGAACGCCTCGAGGCGCGGCTCGAGCTCCTTGGGCTGGTCGACGGGGAAACCGCTCATCACCCGGAGCAGATGGCCGGGGTACTGCCTGCCCACTTTCTTGAAGACCTGCACGGCTTCACTCCCTTCGTTCCGGACGGTCCGGCGTTCGCCGGCGACCCGTCGATCCTTGCATCCAGAAACCGGCTCAGCTTCTCAGCCCCGCCGCGGCGTTCTTGAACTGGCACAACCACTCGTACACCTCCGCGTGCCTCTTGGCCTCCATGACGTCCCGCCCCCAGATGTAGGCGCCGTGGTCGCGCACGAAAACTGCGTGCGCGTTCGCCGCCAGCCGGTCGAGAGCACGCGTGAGGGACGCCTCGAGATCGCACTCCCGCGGGGTGTTCGGGATGATCGGCACCTGGTGGCGGTCGAGGTAGGAGGCGCCGCGGATTCCCTTGATCATCTCCAGGCGCTCGAAGCACAGTGTCTCCGATTTGGTCTCGTGCCTCGTCGCCAGGACGATCGCCACGCTGTGCGTGTGGATCACCGACCCCGCCCCGCACTTCCGGTAGATCGACGCGAACAGCGGCGCGCACTCCGACAGCCTGAGGCCGTCCAGGCGGCTCGAGTTGGTGACCTTGAACTCCTCGTCCAGCTCGAACAGCTCCTGCGGCCGGACGTACTCCTTGGCCACGCCGCTCGGCGCCATCAGGTAACCACCCGGCACCTTCACGGAGATCCCTCCACCGGTGCCCGTGCACCATCCCAGCCGGTAGAAGTTGCCGAGCAGCTCGCACAGCAGGAGCTTGGTCTGCTCCAGGTCCGCAAGGCTCTCAGGGGATCGCGTCTTCAATTGAATCGTTCCTCCAACGACGGCACGGCCCCTTCGATCGCACCCGTGCCTCACGCGAGCTCTCCCGCTCGGGGAATCTCTGGAAGTGGCGAGAGAGTACGCTCCGTCACTCTCCGCATTCGAACAGCATTAGACCGGGGCACTCTCGCGCCTGCAATGACCACCCGCTCGCCGCCTTGGAGCCGATCCCAGTAGGTCCGACATCCGCGAGCAGGCGTTTCTCCGATCCTCTGCGACTTTGGCCGTCATTCCCGCGAAAGCGGGAATCCAGTGGTCTAGCGACGCAGCCGTCACCTCGCATTCGAGGAACGACCCTCCGCGGACGTGGCGCGACTACCCGCCGACGTCCATCTGCAAGGCGTTGGAGAGCGCGACACCCTGCGGGGCTCCCTGGTCCTCGATCGCGACCTGGAGGAACCACGTCGAGCCGGGATACGCGGACAAGTCGATGCCGGTGAGATCGAGGAAACCGGCGCCGGCAGATCCCGGCGTGCCGAACAGCACATAGGGATGCATGAAGAACGGCAGCGTCAGGTCGACGTAGAAGCTGCCGCCCGACCATTGCCGCTGGGTGAAGCCCAGGCCGTAGAACACGACCGCCGGCGCGCCTCCCAGAGCATTGGAGAGGTGCACTTCATAACTGCCGGAGCACTCTCCGTCGTCCCCCGAAAGCACGGGGACGAATCCTCCCGAACCCTGGAGCCCGACGCCGAGGGCGGAGAAGTTGACGGCGCAGTCGACAACCCGGATGCTCAGCACCTCCCGGTCCGGGAAGTCGCCATAGGAAGAGCCGTTCAAGTTGACCGAGTTCCCCGCGCCCCACATCGTCACGGCCTGCGGCGCCGGCGGCGCGGACCAGCCGAAGCTGAACAGTACTTCCAGATTGGAATCGACCAGTCGGGGTGTCGTGTGCGTGACTTCCCCGCTCAAGATCTGCGTTCCGTCCTCGACGGTGCTCAGGGTTCCGGCATCCACCGCCACGTCGAGACCTCCGGCAACCTTCTGCCCGCCGCTGATCCTGAGCTGGTACAGACGAGTCGCGCCCTTGGTCACGTACAGCGGCCCGTGCAGCGTCACGGTCGGAGCGCTGCCCCCGGAGTGGCAGTACGAATAGCTGCAGGTGACCCCTCTCTTCCCCGAGTATCCGGAGATCCCCGTCGAAAAGACGGGAACCACGGATCCCGCATCGACGCTCATCAGGAACACGGCCAGTCCGAACACCACGACGATCAGCGGAACCCGAAGAGATCTGGACATGACGTTGGCCTCCTTCGGAAGACTCTTGCCCTGTTCCTCGACCGAATCAGTGCCTGCCGTACCGATCCTCCCGGTGCCTCCCGGATCTGATTCCTGCTCGCAAGTCTAGCCCTGATGCCATCGCCGTCATTCCCGCGAAAGCGGGAATCCAGTTTCATGCACGGCAGGCGCGCGCAAGGTGCCGCTGCGCGGCCAGGTTCGACCGGAGCAGGCGCCCTGAGCGACAGTTCCCGGGAGAGGGGGTCGGGCGCGGGTGGAGTTTCGCGGGAACTCCTGCCCGCGACCCAGGTAGGCAACAGTTCTCACCCGCCATGGCCGTTGCCACCGGGCAGGAGCAGGTGTCGTGGTGAAGTCTGCACGGCGTGCTGCGACCCGTCCCGCGAACGCGACGCCGGCATGACCATTGCAGGCTCTGTTGCTCCAAGACGGAACGACGCGGGATTGTTGACCCGTCCGCTCGACGGTCGCCTGCACCGTTCAAGTCGAATCAGGAAACCAGGAGGACAACAACGATGACGCAGACCAAGCAGGTTTTCGAGAGGGACATCCGACCAAGCATCCAGTGCGCGTGGGAAAACGTGGAACATCCCGGCACCTACTTCTCGAACTGGAGTGGTCACCTGATCCGGGTTCCCGACGAGGGACTGAAGCGCGGGTTCTCCCCCCTGATCCAGATCCTTGGAAAGGAACCGATGATCGTCACGAAGTTGAGCGATGATCCGTATCTGCCGATCACCAAGGCCCGCATGATCGCAGCCGACCTGGATCTGTGCGTGGCCTTCTGAGATCGTCGGACCTAGCCCGGATCATGCATGATCCGGGCTAGGGCTCGGCCGCAGGGCGAGCCCGGCCGCGCAGCGGCCGTAGGTGCCGCAAAGCGGCACCTCCAGAAAAAAACCTGGCCCGCTTCATGCGTGAACACTCTGTCGACTGACCTGGAGCCACTGAATCGAGTTGCAAGCAGCCTTGAGCCACCGAGTTGCGTCGGGGTGTTCATGTTGTTCACGAATCATTCGGGCTGGGGATGTGAAGAGGCGTCCCGGAAGTACCCTCCCGCCCCCGGGGTCACGTCAGGCCTCGGGGGCGGTGTCGCTCCTGTGGTCGCGGAGCCGCTGGAGGGCAATCTCTTCGTCGCAGTGTATCCGCCGTTCTCGGTCTGGAGCTCGAAGGAGATCGAGGCTGCCAAGGCGACGTTCAACCGCGCGCGCCTTCTCCGCGACCAACCTTTCGGCCTCTACGTGCACGTTCCATTCTGCGTGCATCGCTGCCAATACTGTTATTACCGTTCTTACGCAGGGCAGACCGAACGCACCATCGATGAATACGTCGACGCCGTTTTGATCGAGCTCTTGTCCTGGACCGACCGGCACTGGCTTGCCGGACTCGCCGCTGATTTCGTGTACGTCGGCGGCGGGACTCCCACTCTGCTCGACCCGAAGGCGTTGCAACGACTGCTCAGCGGCATCGATCGACGGATGCCGCGCGCCTCGACGGCGGAGGTGACGGTGGAATGCGCGCCGCGCTCGACCACGCGGATGCGTCTGCGGGTCCTGCGCGACGCAGGGGTGACTCGTCTCAGCCTCGGCGTGCAGGAGCTCGACGACGCGGTGCTGAAGTGCAACGATCGGGTTCACCGCGTCGCAGACGTCGAACGCGCGCTCGCGGAGATCCGCCGGGCGGGATTCGCAAACGTCAACGTCGACCTGATCGCGGGCCTGCCCGGCCAGACCGACAGAACCTTTGAACGCAGCCTTGATCGTCTGCTCGAGAGCCAGCCGGACAGCGTGACGATCTATCCGCTGGAGATCCCGCGCAACACGCCGCTGGCGCGCCGGCTGCGCGACGAGGCGCTGGTCACGCAGCCGGCCTCGTGGGAGGAAAAGCGCGGACGCATCCGGCGGGCTTTCGAACGGCTCGAGGCCTGCGGCTATCAGATGCGCTCCGCCTACGCCGCGGTACGCGATCCCCGCCGGCATGGGTTTCAGTATCAGGATCTCCAGTACCGTGGGGCGGACTTCCTGGGAATCGGCGTATCCGCGTTCTCGTATCTCGGAGGGATCCATTGCCAGAATGAGGCAAGCCTCGATCGATGGAGCCAAGCCGTAGGAAAAGGCCGCCTGCCTCTCAAGCGTGCCCACGTGCTGAGTCCCGAGGAGCGCCTTGTCCGGGAGCTCGTGCTGCAACTCAAGCTCGGCCGCGCAGATCTGTCACTGCTCGAGGAGCGGCATGGCGTGGACGTGCGGAATCGCTTTGCGGAGCCGCTCGCAGCACTTTCGGCGCGCGGACTGCTGGTCGTCGACTGCGGCTCGATCACTCTGACGCGCGACGGATTGCTGCACGCCGACCGCCTGATCCAGGAGCTCTACCTGCCGCAGCATCGCGGCCAGGAATACTGGTAGCCGTTCGCGGACCCGAGTGAAGCACGACTTGCGGACATCGCACCGATCCGCGAGGGGAAGGATCGGGTTCGCGGGGCAGCCCGGGACTCCGTCGCGGCAGGCTCCACACGATGCGTTGCGGGCCGATCGCGTGAAGCAGACGGTGCGTCAATCCTCAGATCGTGAGGCGGGAGATCAGCTCTGCGACCTGCGGGAACCAGATGCCGTAGTAGAGGTTCAAGGCGCCGAGAACGACGAGGAGGGTCATCAGGCCCAGGACGGGCACGCCGGCTCGGGGGCTGGGAAACGCCTCCTCCTCGCCGCGGAAGAACAGCGCCTTGACGATGCGGAAGTAATAGAAGAGTGAGATCACCGTGTTGATGCCCGCGACGACCGCCAGCCAGTACAGGCCCTTCTCGAGCACGGCGTTGAACAGCGCCCACTTGCCGATGAACCCGAAGGTCGGCGGCAAGCCGGTGAGCGACGCGCAGAAGATCACCATCATCGCGCCCGCGACCGGCGCCTTCCAACCCAGGCCCGCGTAGCGATCGACCGACTCGATGCCGTAGCGGTTCGAGATGTACACCACGACCGCGAACGCGCCGAGGTTCATCAGCAGGTATGCGGCCAGATAGAACGACACCGCCTGCCCCCCGCTCATCATCAGTCCGCCGAAGGTGGCGCCCTTCGCCCCCGCCGGGGTCACCATCGCCGCCACGCCCATCAGCAGATAACCCGAGTGCGCGATCGAGGAATAGGCGAGCAGGCGCTTCATGTTGTCCTGCAGCATCGCCCCCAGATTGCCGAAGGTCATCGAGACTGCCGCAAGCGCCGCGAGGATCTGCGAGAGATGCACGGTGCCGAGATCCTGGTCGAACGCCGAGAAGAAGCGCACGACCATCCCGAAGCTCGCCGCCTTGGACACGACCGCGAGAAACGTGGTCACGGGCGTCGGCGCGCCCTCGTACACGTCCGGGCTCCAGAAGTGGAACGGCGCGGCCGCGATCTTGTAGCCGAAGCCGGCGATCACCAGGACCATCGCCACCACCACGCTCAGCGCCGGCAGGCCCAGAGTCTCACCTTCCGGGCCGATGTTGCGCGCGAAGGCCTTCCCCAGCTCGGAGAGCTCGAGGCTCCCGCAGTGGCCGTACAGGAGCGAGAAGCCGTACAGCATCGCGCCCGCCGACAGCGCCCCGTACACCAGGTACTTCATCGCCGCCTCGGACGAGCGCCGCTCGCGCTTCATGAACCCCGCGAGCACGTAGGAGCTGATCGACAGGAGCTGGAGCGCAAGGAACATCATGAGCAGGTTGGTCGTGCTCACCAGGAAGAAGCCGCCGAGGGCCGCCGCCGACAGCACCGAGTAGTACTCGCCGACCCCGTCCCTCTGGAATCCGCGGAAGAAGATCGACAGCAGCACCACGCACACAAGGCCCAGTCCCAAGAGCAGCTTGAAGTACAGCGCGAAGCCGTCGACCCACATCAGTCCGAACACGCTCTGGCCGGCCCCCCCGCCGTGAGCGGCGAGATCCTGGGCGACGAAGTACACCGACAGCGCCGCGCCGAACAGGGTCACGTAACCCGTGAAGCGGGTGTCCCGGCCGCCGAGCAGGAGGTCGCACACGAGCGCCACCAGCACCGTGGCCGACAAGGTGATCTCCGGCCAGATGCGGCTCAGGTCCGCGAGGTAGGTTTGCCAGTCGTTCACGGGGAGAGCCTCATCTCGAGGTCAGGAGGTTGGCGAGTGCGGTGACGGACGGATTCAGCCAGTCGATCAGGAGCATCGGGAACACGCCGAGCAGCACGCACAGCACGCCCAGTGGGGCAAGGCAGGTCCATTCGCGCAACGACAGATCCTCGAACTGGGCGTACTCCTCCTTCTTCTTGCCGAAGAAAACCCGGCGGATCGTCATCAGGAAGAACGCGGCCACCACGATCAGGCCGATGGTGCTGATCACGGTGATCACCGGGAACACCTGGTAGCAGCCCAGGAGCGAGATCGCCTCGCCCCAGAAGCCGGCGAGCCCCGGAAGTCCCAGCGAGGTGAAGATCCCCAGGAAGGCGAGGCTCGTGTACATCGGCATGTGCGACGCCAGCCCCCCGAATCGCGCGATCTCCCGGTGGTGCGCCCGGTCGTAGATCACTCCGACCAGAAGGAACAGCATGGCCGAGCTGGTGCCGTGGTTGAACATCTCGAGCGTGCTGCCGGTGAGGCCGTCCTTGTTGGCGGCGGCGATCCCCAGCAGCACGAAGCCCATGTGCGCCACCGAAGAGTACGCCACCAGCCTCTTGAAATCGGTCTGCGCCATCGCGACGAACGCCCCGTAGACGCAGTTGATCATCCCGAGCACCGCGAGCGCCGTCCCCCACGCCGTCGTCGCGCCCGCGGACCAGATCACGTCCGGGAAGGTCATCAGATTGACGCGCAGCAGACCGTAGCCGCCGAGCTTGAGGAGCACTCCCGCGAGGATGACGGAGATCGCCGTCGGCGCCTCGACGTGCGCGTCCGGCAGCCAGGTATGGAACGGGAACACCGGGATCTTGATCGCGAACCCGATGAACAGGAACAGGAAGCACCAGTGCTTGAATTGCATCCCCAGGAACATCGGCGCGTTCTCCCAGCCGTCCGCGGCGCCGATCCTCGCCATCTCCATCAGGCTGAAGGTGCGCTCGCCGCCGCCCTGGCCGCTGTACAGGTACATCGCGATCATCGCGATCAGCATCAGCACCGAGCCGACCAGGGTGTACAGGAAGAACTTGATCGCCGCGTACTCGCGCCGGGGCCCCCCCCAGATGCCGATCAGGAAGTACATCGGCAGCAGCATCACCTCCCAGAACACGTAGAACAGGAAGAAGTCGAGCGCGACGAACACGCCGTTGATCCCGACTTCGAGCAGGAGCAGCAGCAGGAAGTAGCCCTTGGTGCCCTTGTCGGTGTTCCACGACGAGAACACCGCCAGGAACAGGAGCAGGCTGGTCAGGACGACCAGCGGCGCCGACAGGCCGTCGATCCCCATCTCGAAGCGGATGTTGAACGCCTCGACCCACGGGTGGCTGGTGTAGAACTGGTACCCGCTGGTCGTGCGGTCGAACTGAAACCACATGAGGAGCGACAGGAGCAGCGGGATGCCGGTGAACACCGCGGCCAGCGTCTTGATGACCGTACCCTGCGCCCTGGGAACGAACAGCATCGCCAGCATTCCGAGCAGGGGCGAGAGGGTGATCGCTGCGAGGAGGTAGGGGTTTTCGCTTACGGGCATGTTGGGACTCGTAGAGAGGTCAAGGATTCAAGAACCAGAACGTCAGGAAAACGAGGACCATTCCGCCGACGGCGAACGCGAGGTAGTCCTGCACGTTGCCGGTCTGGATGCGCCGCAGGCGCTTCGACATCCCTTGGCTCAAGTGCCACCACAGGTCGACCAGGCCGTCGACGACCACCCGGTCGAACACTCCCTGGAGCTTCGCCAGGAACTGTCCCAGCGTCCCGACGAAGTTGACCATGAAGTCGACGCCGTGAACGTCGATCACGCGGAACAACGAGCACACGAAGTTGCCGCCGCGAACGATCGTGGCCTGGTACATCTCGTCGATGTAGTACAGCCCGCTGAGCAAGTCGTAGCCCCAATGGAACTTCGCCACCCACCACTCGGGCGCAGGCTGGCGCTTCCTGTACACCGCAGTGAACAGTGTCCACCCGACTGCGAGGATCACGAGCGAGATCAGGAACACCAGCCCGACCAGCCATGACGAGGCATGGTGCTCCGCGTGCTCGCCGAACAGCTCGGTGACGTAGCGGGCCGGCGCGGGCGCGGCCAGCAGCTCGGGCAGCTTGTGGCCGCCGACGAACGGGATCGGCCAGCCGACCGAGACGAACGACAGGAACGCGAGCACCAGCAGCGGCACCGTCATCGTCGCCGGCGACTCGTGCGCATGCTCGTAGGCGTGATGGTCGCGAGGTTCGCCCCAGAACGTCAGATGGATCAGGCGCATCATGTAGAACAGCGTGAGCACCGCGCCGAAGCAGGCGATGATCGCCGGCAGCCAATGGGCGAAGCTGCCGTGCATCCCCCACAGGATCGCGTGCTCGATGATCATCTCCTTGGAGAACGCGCCGCTGAAGAACGGCACGCCGGCGAGCGCAAGGGTCGCGACCATGAAGGTGCGGTAGGTGATCGGCAGCTTGTGCTGAAGGCCGCCCATCCTGCGCAGGTCCTCGGTGTGCACGGCGTGGATTACCGAGCCCGCGCCGAGGAACAGGCAGGCCTTGAAGAAGGCGTGGGTGTACAGGTGGAACAGCCCCGCCCCGAAACCGCCGACGCCGAGCGCGAGCATCATGTAGCCGAGCTGGCTGCAGGTGGAGTAGGCGAGCACCTTCTTGATGTTGTTGTGCACCAGGCCGATGCTGGCCGCGATGATCGCGGTCATCGTGCCGATCGCCGCGATGAACATCAGCACCGGCGGCGTGAAGAAGTAGTACATCCGCCCGACCATGTACACACCCGCCGCCACCATCGTCGCGGCATGGATCAGGGCGGACACCGGGGTGGGGCCCGCCATCGCGTCCGGCAGCCACACGTGCATCGGGAACTGGGCAGACTTGGCCATCGGCCCGCAGAAAAGAAGGAGCCCGGCGAGCGTGAGCAACTGCCCGTCGGCGAGTCCCGTCGCGTTGTGGAATCCCACCGCCGTCTTGAGCTCGCCGACGTCGAGCGTGCCGAACATCTGGTACACGATCAGGATGCCGATCAGGAACCCCACGTCGCCGAAGCGGTTGACCATGAAGGCCTTGACCGAGGCCTTCGGCGGCTCGTCCTGCTCGAACCAGAAACCGATGAGGAGGTACGAGCAGAACCCGACCAGTTCCCAGAAGCAGAACAGGACCAGCAGGTTGTCGGTCAGCACCAGGCCCAGCATCGAGAAGCTGAACAGCGCCAGGAACGCGAAGAACCGGGGAAAGCGCGCGTCGCCGTGCATGTAGCCGATCGAGTAGACGTGCACCAGGAACGACACCAGGGTGACCACCACCAGCATCACCACGGTGAGGTTGTCGATCAGGACTCCGGCCTTGATCTGCAGGGCGTTCGTGCCGAGGTCGACGACGTTCCAGTAGAAGCCCTTCTCGACCGACGACCAGGTGAAGCCTTCCTGCCCATGGTCGAGGATCACCTTGTCGAACAGGGACAGCGACAGCAGCAGGGCGACGAAGATCGCCAGCACGGGCACCCGGTGGCCGTGGCGCCGGGTGAACCCGGTCCGGTACGTGAAGGCATTGAAGCAGAAGGCGAGGAGCGGCAGGAGCAGGATCGCCAGCGCGTACCCGACCGGCTGCATGGTGTTGAAGAATTCCATCGTTCGATTCGGCTCCGACTGCGGTCCTTCACCCGATGCCTTGCGGCGGTTCTCCGGAAGGCTCGGCCGTGCCTACTGGGACAGGCTCTTCGGTCCGGTCACGTCGATGTTGGGGAAGTGGTGGTAGATCTGCAGGATGATGCCCAGGGCCACCGCGGCCTCGGCCGCCGCCAGGATGATGATGAAGATCGTGAACATCTGGCCCGACATCTGCGTCATCTCCGCGCCCTTGTGGCGCCAGAACGCGACGAAGTTGAGCGCCGCTGCGTTGACGATCAGCTCGGCTCCCATCAGCACGTAGATGGCGTTCCTGCGCGCCACCATCGTGAACACGCCGAGGACGAACAGTGCGGTGCTGATGAACACGTAGTGGGAGATGCTCATGCGCGCCCTCCTCCTCGAGTTTCCGTCATGATTCCCGGCGCCGGCGGGCGAGATACACCGAGCCGACCAGAGCGACCAGCAGCACGATCGACGCCAGCTCGAACGGGATGAGGTACTTGTCGCGCAGCAGGAACAGCTCGCCGACGCGCTGGGTCGTCGGCGGGGAAAGAGCCGGCACCTGACCGAAGTCTCCGACCTCCTCCAGCCCCTTCCAGGCAAGGTGGAGCATGACGCCGATCGGCACCGCGCACAGGGCGCCCGGCAGGAGAAGGCCCAGGATCGACCAGCGCGTCGAGTCCCTGGGAGTCAGCATCACCCCGTACAGGAACAGGATGGTGATGCCGCCGACGTACACCACGATCTGGACGATGCCCAGGAAGTCCGCGCCCAGGGTGAAGTAAAGCCCGGCGATGCCGAACAGGGTGAGGACCAGCGAGAACGCCGAGTGCACCAGCTTCGGGCACAAGGCGACGAGCAGGGCGCCGATCAGCGTGCACGCCGCAAAGAAATAGAAAACGAAGCTCAGCAAGCGTCACGCTCCTTCGGTAGTCCTGGGGGCAGCGGGAGCGGAAGGCGGCGCCGCGGGTGCGGGTGCGGGCTTCGCCGCCGCCGCGGCCTTGTCGGCCCGCAGCTTGTCCACCGCCTTGACGCCCGTCTCCGACAGACCGCGATAGATCAGGAGGTCGATGTTGAGGGTGGTGCGATCGTCGGTGATGACCGCGTACTGGGACGGCCCGGTCTTCCGGTCCATGTGGATGCAGTCCACCGGGCACACCTCGACGCACAGGTCGCAGAACAGGCACTTGTTGTAGTCGACGGTGAACTGCTCCCAGGACAGGAACTTCTTCTCGACGCGCGTCGCCGCCATCTCGATGCAGTCGACCGGACAGATCTTGGCGCACTGGAAGCACAGGATGCAGATCTCCTGGTCGAGCGTGTGAAAGCCGCGGTAGCCCGGCTTGATCTCGCACTGCTCCTCCGGGTACTGAACGGTCGTCTCCGGGCGGCGCAGGTTGCGCAACGTGATCTGCATCCCCTTGAGGGTGGTCATCACCGTATCGCGGATGTTGCGCGCGTAGGTCAGCATGGGTATTTCGCCTCGGCCTTGGTCAGAACAGCGTCGGGATCACGCGATCCCCGCAGTGGACGCACAGGGAAGTCATCACGAGAGCCAGGAACGAGAGCGGCGTCAGGTACTTGTAGCCGGTCACCATGACCTGATCGATGCGCAGCCGCGGCAACGTCCAGCGCAGCCAGATCTGCACCCACACCAGGAACACCGCCTTGAACAGGACGACGCCCACGCAGACCAGCTTGCCGAGGAATCCCAGCGCCGCGAAATCGATCGAGATCCACGGCAGCGGCTGCCAGCCTCCGAGGAACACCAGCACGCCGATCGCCGACACGATGAACATCATCGCGTACTCCTCGAGGAAGAAGAACGAGAAGCGCAACCCCGAGTACTCGGTGTGGAACCCCGCCACCAGCTCCGACTCCGCCTCCGGCAGGTCGAACGGCGCGCGCTTGCACTCGGCGAGCGAGCTGATGTAGTAGATGACACCGGCGAGCAGCGTCCAGGGACTGTACAGCGCGAACCAGCCGTTCCCTGACCAGTAGATCAGGCTCTTGCCGTCGGCGGCCGACTGGAAGGCGACGATGTCGCCCAGGCGCAGCGAGCCGACCACCAGCAGCGGTGACAGCAGGGCGATCGAGAGCGGGATCTCGTACGACACGAGCTGCGCCGCCTCGCGCATCGCCCCGTACAACGACCACTTGTTGTTCGAGGACCATCCTGCCATCACGATGCCCAGCGTGCCGATCGAGCTGATCGCCAGGATGAACAACAGGCCCAGGTCGACGTCCGCGATCTGCCAGCCCTCCGCGATCGGCAGGGCGATGAACGCCGCGAACACTCCGAAGAAGGCGACCGCCGGGGCGATCCAGAACAGGAAGCGGTCGGAGTCGCGCGGGATCAGGTCCTCCTTCATCGCCAGCTTGATGCCGTCGGCGAGCGACTGCAGCCAGCCGTGGAATCCGCCGCAGTACATCGGCCCCATGCGCGACTGGAAGTCGGCGGCGACCTTGCGCTCCAGCCAGATCGCGAACATCGGCCAGAGGGCGACGAAGCCAAGCAAGAGGACCAGGCCCAGCAGAGTCGTCAGCCAGAAGCCCGAGCCGGCAGCGGACGCAGCAACGGCAGATTCGATCGATCCGGCCGAGGCGAGAGTCATCGTCATCGGTCCACTTCACCCAGGACGATGTCGATCGAGCCGATGATGGCGACCGAATCCCCGAGCATGGTGCCGGGCAGGAGCGCCTCCAGGATCGAGAGGTTGCAGAACGAGGGCGCGCGAATACGGCTCCGGTACGAGATCTGGCCGCCTTCGGAGATCAGGTAGTAACCCAGCTCGCCGCGCGGATTCTCGACCGCGGTGTACGCCTCCCCCGCCTTGGGCTTGAACGCAAGATGGCGCACGCCTTTGGCCATCACCTCGCCTTCCTTGGGCATCTGGGCGAGCGCCTGACGGACGATCCGCGCGCTCTCCCCGATCTCGAGGATCCGCACCCAGTAGCGGTCCCAGCAATCGCCCACCGTACCCTTGATCCCGGTTCCGACCGGGATGTCGAACTCGAAGCGGTCGTACAACAGATACGGCTGGTCGCGGCGCAAGTCCCAGCGCACTCCCGAGCCGCGCAGGTTGGGACCGGAGAGCGCATAGTCGTGCGCCTGCTCGACCGTGATGACGCCGATGTTCGAGGTGCGCTCCACGAAGATGTGATTGTGGGTCAGAAGCTGATTGAACTCGTCCATGCGCGGCTCGAACCAGTCGAGGAAACGCTGCACGTCCTCGACCCAGCCCTGCGGAGCGTCGCGCATCACCCCGCCGATGCGAATGTAGTTGTAGGTCAGGCGCGCGCCGCAGATCCACTCCAGCAGCCGCAGGATCTCCTCGCGTTCGCGGAACGCGTAGAAGAACGCCGTGAACGCTCCGATGTCGATGCCGTAGGTGCCGACCGACATCAGGTGCGACGCGATGCGGTTCAGCTCGGACATGATCACCCGCAGGTACTGGGCCTTCTCCGGGATCTCAAGCTCGGCCAGGCGCTCGACCGCGAGGCAGTAGCCCAGGTTGTTGTTCATCGCCGCGAGGTAGTCGTAGCGGTCGGTGTAGGGCACGTACTGAACGTGCGTCACCGACTCGCCGATCTTCTCGGCGCAGCGGTGGAGGTAGCCGATGTCCGGCTCGGCGCGCGTCACGATCTCGCCGTCGACCCACAGCGCCACGCGCAGCACGCCGTGCGTCGAAGGATGCTGCGGACCCATGTTGATCTGCAGCTCCTGGGTGCGCACATCGACGTAGGTGTCGGGCGGGCGGGAGAGGTCGGTCTCTACGGTGCTGGCCATTGCGGGTCGACCTCCAGCGAGATTCCGTGGTACTCCCTGGGATACAAGTAGTCCTTGCGCAGCGGATGTCCTTCCCAATCGTCCGGCAGCAGGATACGGTGCAGGTTGGGATGACCCTCGAACACGATGCCGACCATGTCGTAGGTCTCGCGCTCGTGCCAGTCGGCGGCACGCCACAGGTCAGCCACCGACTGCACCGTGGGCGGCTCTTCCGCCGGCAGGATGACCTTGACCGCGAGGATGCGGTGGTGCTGGGTCGAGCGCAGGTGGTACATCACCTCGAATCCTTCGGTGCGCACGACGATGCCCTTTGGGTCGGTCTTCTCGACCATGTGGGTTCCGGTGACCAGCACGCACTGCTCGAACGCGAGCAGGCGCGAGCGCTTGAGATGGGCGCACACCTCGTGCAGGCGACCCTGCGGCACGACCAGGGCAGGATCCTGAGGTCCCTCGAACAGAGAGAGACCCTGCGCCATTCCTTCCTTGAGGAGTATCTCGAGCACCTCGCGCGCGGCGCTCACGACCTCACCCCTGGACCTTGCAGGTGGACCTTTGGCTCGAGGATTCCGACCGTGCCCGGCGCGATCGAGACGCCGGTGAAGTCGGGCTTCTTCGGCTCGCCCCGGGTCAGCACGCGCTGCGCCATGATCTTGCGCTGCAGGAACCTGAGCCCTTCGAGGACCGCCTCGGGCCGTGGCGGACATCCCGGAACGTGCACGTCGACCGGCACAAAACGATCGATGCCCTTGACGACGTTGTAGCCGTACTTCCAGTACGGGCCGCCGCCGACCGTGCACGCGCCCATCGCCATCACGTACTTGGGCTCGGGCATCTGGTCGTACAGGCGCCGGACGACCAGGGCCATCTTGGCGTTGACGGTGCCGGCGACGATCATCATGTCCGACTGGCGCGGAGTGGCTCGGAACGCGCCGGCGCCGAAGCGGTCGATGTCGAACTTGGAGGCGCCGACCGCCATCATCTCGATCGCGCAGCAGGCGATGCCGAAGGTCATCGGCCAGATCGAGGAGGCCCGGCCCCAGTTGATCACGGTGTCGGCCAGATTGAAGAAAGCCACGTCGGGAAGACTCTTCTCGAACCTCATGAGGGATCTCCCTTGGCGGCGCCGACCCGCTCGCGCTTGTCCGCTTCCTTGATCTCGAAGGGCGGAGTTACGGGGACCTCGCCCCGGACTCGCCGGACGTCGCCGGTGGCCGAGACCGACTTCACCCAGTCGATGTCGCCTTTGGCCCAGACGTAGACGAGCCCCAGGAACAGGATGAAGATGAAGATCAGCCCCTCAGCCAAGGCGACTCCCTTGAGTTCGGGTTGCTTGAACACCCGGGCCCAGGGAAACAGGAACACGACCTCGACCTCGAAGATGAGAAAGATCAGGGCGTCGGTGTAGAAGCGCATGTCGAAGCACACCTGCGCCTCGCCGATCGGGTCCTTGCCGCACTCGTACGGCATCGCCTTGATGGGGTCGGGCTTGAAGGGCCGCAAGAACCTGAGGAGCAGCATGGGCGCGGCGATCATTCCCACGCCCACCAGCAGGAACACCACGATGACCTGAATCTGGTCGAGTACGGACATCGTCAGGATCCGCAAGCCTCTGCCGTCGATCTCTCGAGCTGCGGCCGTCCGCGCGCGTGCGCGAAAACTTTCGTGAGCTTTCTCAGGAGACGCCCGTGGCCGCCCTCGCCTCCCCGGGGATCTCTAAAGAGTGCGCAAGCCGCAGACCGATGACACGGCGCGCCCGCGAAGACCAAAGGGAGTTGCCGCCCACCTCGCAGCGCTCCGGCGTGCCGACAGTTGGGCGGGATGATAACCCTGATTCTGCCAATCCAAGTCCCCGCATCGCCGGGATTGCCGGGCGTGAGGGGCCGACAGTCGCGCGCCTCGCATTCGCCTTCCGCTCCGTCGCCTCGCTACGAACTCTCCCGAGACGCAGGCTCCTTGCCTACTCCCCGCGGTAGGACACCGCCGAAGTCGGCGTCTCCCACAACCTGACCTCGTTCAGGAGGACTTCGGCCGGAAGGTGCTTCGCGATCCGGTTCCAGATCCACAGAGTGACGTTCTCGGCCGTCGAGTTCTCGATGGTCTCGTTGAGATAGGTGTGGTCGAGCGGGTCGATCACCTCCCTTTTCACCAGGTCGGAAAGGTGCGAGAAGTCGTAGGCGATCCCGGTCGCTGGATCGACCCTGGCGCTGACCGTCACCCACAGACGGTAGGTATGGCCGTGCAGGCGCTCGCACTTGCCGTGGTAATGCGGCAGGTTGTGAGCGGCGTCGAACACGAATTCCTTGGTGACCTGCATCCTTGTGAAGACCTCAACTGTCCCTGCGATGACCGCGGATCAGGCTCATCACCTCGTCGCGGGTGGATTGATTGGAGAGGACGATTCCGCGCAGGGCCGAGGTCACGACCTCGGCACCCGGTTTCTTGATGCCGCGCGCGGTCATGCAGCTGTGCGCGGCCTCGATGACGACCGCGACTCCCTTGGCGGACAGTCCGTCGGACAGAAAATCCGCCACCTGGGAGGTCAGCCGCTCCTGCACCTGCAGCCTCCGAGCGAACACCTCGAGGATGCGCGCGATCTTGGAGATCCCGATCACCTTGCCGTTGGGGATGTAGGCGATGTGCGCCCGGCCCTGGAACGGCATGAGGTGGTGCTCGCACGTCGAGTAGAAGGGGATGTCCTTGATCAGCACGATCTCGTGGTGGTGCTCGTCGAACAACGTCCGGAGGTGAACCTCGGGATCCTCGTGCATTCCCGCGAGAACCTCTTGGTACATCCGTGCAACGCGCGCCGGAGTCCCCTGCAGGCCGGGACGGGTCGGATCGTCTCCGATCGCTTCGAGGAGCAGGCGCACGGCCTGCTCGACCTTGGGTCCGTCGATTTCGCGGCGCAAAGTGGGGTTCCACAGGAAAGGAGACGGCCGGCTCCGCCGGGAAGGGATCGGCTGAGAGCGGGTCATCTGCGACCGATCGGCAAAGCTCGGGTACCCATCGGGAGTGATCCCATGAAGATCCTTCGGGCGATGTCCCGAGCACAGAGGGCAAGATACTAACCCGGGCGCACCGGGTTCATGGGAGATCTCGATGATCGGCCTTAGGTCGATTCCTGGAAGCACTGCGCACCTTCTTTTGGTGCTGGCGATGTGCGCAGTGTGCATCGCCCAGGACGAGGTCGGCGAACCGCCCGCGGATCTGGTCAAGGTCCGTGAATTCCGCGAACGTCTGGCGCGCTCGACCGTGACCGAGACCCGCGCAGTTCTGCGCGAGATGGAATCGGCGCCTCACAGCAAATACGGACCGCTGATCTTCGAGGCGCTGCTCCGGGCAATGGAGCGCGTCGAAGGCCACGAGCAGCGACTGGGCGAGCTTCGCGGCGAGCTCGAGGAGCTTGCCGCCCAGATCGAGCAGGCCGAGGAACAGAAGAGTCCCAGCCAGAAAAACCGCCTGACGGAGCGCCAGCAGGAGCTCAAGGTCGAGCTCGCCGATCGGCGGGCTCGATCGATGGTGGAGCAGACGCTGGTCACCCACTTGAAGATCGCGATCCTGCCCCTCGCCGAAGCGATCTCACGACCCGGCCGCGAAGCGCTCGCCCGGGATCTGGTGGGACGCCTCGACGAGCACCGCGAAGTGGTCGAGCGCTCGGCCCTGCTGTCGCTGATCGGGCAGGTCGACACCCCGCGCGCCATCCTCGCTCTGATGAACGAGCTGCGCGAGCATCGTTCGCCGCCCGAATGCAAAGTGCGCGCTCTCAAGGGCCTCGGACGGATGCGCGCCGAGGCCGCCGTGCCCGCCGTCGTGGCGGCGCTTGGGGACGACGACTGGCGCGTGCGGGTCGAAGCGGTCGAGGTGCTGCGCCTGCTGCACCGGCGCTCGTCGATTCCGATCCTGATCGAGCTCCTGCAGACGGCGCAAGGCCGGTTGAAGGATGACGTGGGAGCGGCGCTGCGCTCCCTGACCGCCCAGAAGCTTTTTGCCGACCACGCGACCTGGCAGCGCTTCTGGAGCGAGCGGCAGGCGGACTTCTCGATGCCCGAGGCTCCGGCCGCGCTCAAGCTCGACCAGGATCCCGGGTCGGGCGGGGCCAACTTCTATGGAATCAGCACCTTCTCCCTGGGGGTGATCTTCGTTCTCGACGTCTCCGGCAGCATGAACCAGCCGGCGCTGGAAGGCACGCGCGCCTCGCGCAAGATCGACATCGCCATCTCCAACCTCAAGAACGCGGTGTTGTCGCTCAACCCACAGGCGCGGTTCAACGTTCTTCTCTACTCGAGCGCGGTGGAGACCGCCTTCGAGGAGCCGGTCATCGCCAGCAACGAGAACCGCCGTGCGGCGCTCCAGTTCGTCGAAGCCCGGGGGCCGGGCCAGGCGACCAACATCTACGACGCCATGACCCGGGCGTTCTCCATGGCTCGCAGGAAAGGGGGCAGGCAACGACCTTCGTCGGTGGAGATCGACACGATCTTCTTCCTGAGCGACGGACAGGCGACCGCAGGGATGGTCCAGCGGTCCGACCTGCTGCTGGAGGCGATCTGTGGTCTCAACCAGGACCTCTGCATCCAGATCCACTGCGTCGGCGTCGGCCAGCACGACGTGGAATTCCTGAAGGCGCTCGCAGCCCGGAGCCATGGCCAGTACGTGGCTCACTGAGCACGACCCCGGAGGATTCGTGAATGATCCGGGCCAGTGGAACTTCCAAGGCTCCAATCCGGTCGAGTGAGTTCGAAGCAGGCCATCCTCAAGGGAGATCTCCAACGTGAGCTCTGCACGCGTGCTGCTGTGCGTCGGCGGTTGGTTTTTTTGGGTCGGTGTCGGGCTGTCCGCGGCTCAGGAATCGCCGCCGCGAAAGACGGCCGTCCTGTTCGAGCTTCCCCCCGTTCCTGAAGCGGTGCGCACGGCGATGATCGAGGGTCGCCACGCGGACGCGCTCGGAGCCATCGACCAGGCCATCGCAGACTCCAAGGATGAGAGCGGCCTGCTGCGCCTTGTCAGAGGCAAAGTTCTTGCCCACCTCGGCCGCCTCGAGGAGGCCCTCGAGACCTATGAGGGGGTCGAAAACCTCGAGGGCGCCGCGTTCGCCCGCAAGTCGCGATTTGCCCGCGCCGAGCTGCTCCGGCAGATGCGCCGGCACGAGCAGGCGGAGGCGATCTGGTCGGCGGAGGCAGGCCGGCTCCTCTCGGGGAGTCGCAAGCAGGAGCTCTCTCAGATCTACCTGGAGCTCGCCGACGAGCTCTCGCAGCCGCAGAACCCCAGCCAGCCGGCCTCGATCGCGCCCGACTACCTCCGTGCTGCGGCGTTGTACGCCAAGGTGCTGGAGCTCGACGCTCCGGAGGCAATCGCCGCCCGCTCGCTGCATCGTCAGGCGGACTGTCAGATCAAGGCCCAGAACTGGACCTTGGCGCTCGAGGTGCTGCAGAGGTTCGTTGCACAGTACGATCCGGACCCGGCCTTGAGCAGTAGCGCGACCGACGAGATGCGCTGGACTGCGCGAGGGATGCTGGCGGAATGCTGGCTTCAGACCGGCGACGCCGTCCAGGCTCTCCGCGCCTATCAGGACCTCGCCGACCGCCTGGCCGGGAGATCCGACCCGGCCGCGCGCCGGATCGCCGGGGACTCCTGGTTCGCCGCTGCGCAGGCGAGTCTTGGCGGTCGCGACGGGCAGAAGGGGCGTGGAGTCGATTTCCTGCGCCGGCTGATCCAGCAGGATCCCGAGCATCGACGGGTCGCCGCCGCCCTGTTCGCCATCGCCGAGTGCTATGAGCAGCAGGGCGACGACGAGAGCGCCCTCTCGACCTTGGAACAGCTCGAGCGCCGGGTGCCGCCTTCAGGCCTGGAGGAGGCCGACCGCGAGGAATACGCGCGGCAGGTGCGCATGGGGACGTTCCGCAAGGGAATGCTCCTCAACAAGCAGGCGCGCTTCGATCCGGCGATCCAGACCTTTTCGGAATACGTCGCCCGCTATCCCGCGAGCGAGCAATGGTCGGCGGCGCAGCAGGCGATCGTGACCGCAAAGTACCTGAAAGGCAGCAGGCTCGCGGAGGACCAGGACTTCGAGGGTGCGCGCCAGGTCTGGAGCCAGTTCCTGGACCACCATCCGCTCGACCCTCGAGCTGCGCAGATCCTGTTCGACCTCGCTGAGATGCACGTGGACGAGGCGGACTTCTTGAGGAAAGAGGACCCGGCCGTCGAGTCGACACCGGAGCAGCGGGAGCGGTTTCTCGCGGCGATCGCTCAGTGGCGGAAACTGATCGCCAAGTTTCCGGAGGGCGAGCCGGCGTTCCGCGCGCAGCTCGCGATCGGAATCCTGTACGAGACCAGGCTGTTCGACCTGGAGGAGGCCGTGGCCGCGTACCGCGCCTGCAAGGGCGGAAAGGCTCAGTCACAAGCTCGCGAACGGCTCGAGCAGATGCTCAAGGAGCATCTGTCGCTGGTGAGCGAGCGCGCATTCCACGGCGACGAGAGCTGCAGGATCCGCCTTTCGGTTCGCAATCTGCCGAGCGTGCAGGTGTCGCTGTACAAGATCGACCTCGAAGCGTACTTCCGCAAGCACCTTGAGATCCACGGAGTCGAGGACCTCGACCTGGACTTGATCACACCCGATTCGAGCTTCGAGGTGGCGATCAAGGATTATCTGCCCTACCGCCCGATCGAGCAGGACGTCGAGATCCTCGGCGAGCACCTGAGCCCCGGCCCGGGCGCCTTCGCGGTCGCCGTCACCTCTCAGAAGCTCCGCGCGAGCGCCCTGCTGCTGCGCAGTGATCTCGACATCATCGTCAAGAGCTCGCGCCGCGAGATCCTGGTGTTCGCAGAGAACCGGCGAGATCAGAAGCCCTTCGAGGACGTCCGGGTGCTGGCCGTCGCGACCCGGGAGGGCGGCGATCCCTCGACCCTGGTGCTCACGACGGGCAAGGACGGCGTGGCACGCGCGCGCTGGGACACGCTGGTCGATGCCGGCTCGGTGATGGTGTTCGCCAGCAAGGAGGGGCACAGTGCCTGCAGCGGCCTCCAGCTCGCGGGATTGAACCTCGGGAGGGGCATCGAGCCGCGCGGCTTCGTGTACACCGATCGACCGCTGTACCGCCCGGGACAGAAAGTCTCGGTGCGTGCGGTGGTGCGCGAGGTCGACGATGCGGGCTACGTGTTTGAGGAAGGTCGAGTGTTCTGGCTCGAGATCAGCGACAGCAAGGGCCGCATGATCCACCGGAAGGATCGGCCGCTGAGCGCATTCGGGACGCTTTGCGAGGAGATCGAGCTTGACCGGTACGCACCGCTGGGTGACTACTCGATGCGCTGCTACGCGGAGAAGGGCAGCGTGTTCACCGGCCAGTTCATGGTCCAGGCCTACGAGTTGCCCAAGGCCGAAATCCACCTCGAGCTTCCGCGCACGGTGTACTACCGAGGCGAGGTGGTGGAGCTCACCGCAACGGCCCGATGGTTCTACGGTGAGCCGATTGGGGATGCGGAGCTCGTCTGCAGCATGCCCGATGGCACCCAGAGCTCGGCGCGTACCGACGACCAGGGTGTCGCGCGGTTCTCCTTCTCCTCGCGCGAGCAGGTCTTTGGAAACGTGCTCGGCTTTCTCGTGACCCTGCCGCAGGAAGGCATCTCGAGCATTGCAAGGGTCCACGTTGCCGAGACCCAATTCTCGTTGAGTGTCGCGACGGCTCGCGAAGTGTACCTCGCCGGCGAACGCTTCGAGGCCACCGTCCGGGCGGTCGGCGCCGACGGCATGCCTCAGGCACAGAAGCTCAAGCTTCGCCTGCTCGAGCGGAAGCAGGTGCGGCG
>Ga0247727_10005849_pt1 | contig 24543 bp, 36 predicted proteins | sample WisWelCaveWW1625_FD_202498 | JGI IMG/M metagenome (GOLD analysis project Ga0247727, IMG submission 202498) | Biofilm microbial communities from Wishing Well Cave, Virginia, United States - WW16-25 | ecosystem: Environmental > Aquatic > Deep subsurface > Groundwater > Cave microbial mat | place... | reverse complement strand
CCGGTGCGGCAAGCCGATGGCGCGAAGTGAGCGCGCCACTGCCGCACCGCATCGCGCCGACTAGTGCACGGCGCGCTCGCCGCGAGTACGCGGCGGTGGGGCGGGTACGTCCGCCCCACACCCCCGGCGCGGCAAGCCGATGGCGCGAAGTGAGCGCGCCACTGCCGCGCCGCATCGCGCCGACTAGTGCACGGCGCGCTCGCCGCGAGTACGCGGCGGTGGGGCGGGTACGTCCGCCCCACACCCCCGGCGCGGCAAACCGATGGCGCGAAGTGAGCGCGCCACTGCCGCACCGCATCGCGCCGACTAGTGCACGGCGCGCACAGTCCAGCGGTAGGCCGGATGGACGCGGGACGCGGCTTTCAGCCCGCCCGCGCCACCGGCCCATTCGTTGTGGGTGCGCCCCCCCCCAAGCCCCCTACAACCTTCCCATGTTCGACTACACGCAACTTGCGTATAAAACGGTTGTGCTATAAGATTCCACTTATGCACATGGATCGCGCCGCGCAGGCCGCCGGCCTGCTCCTCATCCTGCTCCTGGCCCTGGCCTACACCCTCGCCTTCCACGTCGCACGCCGCCTCGCCATCCCAGCCGATTTCTGTGCCCCCTCACAAAACCCGCGCCGCGCGTAAGCCAAAGGGCGCCCAGCCCGGCAACGCCAACGCCCGCAGGCACGGCGTCTACGCCGCGCCCCCTCACCCGCTCCTGACCATCGCCGACATTCTGGCCGACGCCCAGGCGCGCCAGGCGCAGCTCTCCGCCTACATCGACGCCACACTCACCGACCCCGAGGGGGCAGACACCGAGACAGTCGTCAAGCTGCTGGGGCTGCACGGCCAGAACGCCAGCCGCCTCGGCCGCCTGCTGCGCGACCAGCGCGCCCTCACCGGCGCCGCCGCCGACGGCATGGCCGCCGCCATCGGCCAGGCCCTGGACGAGCTCAGCACCGAATGGGGAGTCGAGCTGTGAACGGCGGCAAACTCCTCGCCGCCTCGCTCCGCCGACTCTTCCCGGCGCCGCCCCACCCAGGCCAGTCCGACGAGCCGCCCGGCCCCGACCACGCGCAGCTCAACCGCATCGAGCAGCTGCTGCTCAGCCAGAACCGGCTGCTGCTGTTCACCATCCTCGGCGTCGTCGCCGAACTTCTGTTCAAACTCGTCAAACCATGAATGATCGAACTCACCGCAGACCAGAAGTTCAAACTAGCCAGGGAATTCCTGAGCAGCATTCGACCGTTCAGCGGGCTCGTCATCCGGCGCAAGCTCTACCGCTATCAGGCCGAGGCGGCCAACGCCATCTTGCGCTCCGTCATCTTCCGGCAGGGCCGCGAATTCGCCGTGCTCTTCCCGCGCCAATCCGGGAAGAACGAAACCCAGTCGCAGATCGAGGCCTACCTCCTCAATGTCTTCAACCGCACTCCCGGCGCGCAGATCGTCAAGGCCCAGCCAACGTTCAAACCGCAGGCGATCAACGCCATGATGAGGCTGGAGCGCGCGCTCGACAACTGGGTCAATCGCGGCCAATGGAAAAAGCGCGAGGGCTACATCTTCCAACTCGGACAGGCGTTGATCACGTTCTTCTCCGCCGAGCCGTCCGCCTCCGCCGTCGGCGCATCGGCGACCCTCATGCTCGAAGGCGACGAAGCCCAGGACATTCAAGAGTCGGAGTGGGGAAGGAAGTTTGAGCCCATGATGGCCTCGACCAACGCCACCATGGTCCTATGGGGCACCGCCTGGACTTCCCAGACCCTCCTCGCCAGGACCATCAAGCGCCTGCGCGAGGCCGAGATCCGCGACCACGTCCAGCGCGTCTTCCTCGTCACCCCCGACCAGGTCTCCAAAGAGAACCCGGCCTATGGCGACTTCGTCGCCCGCCAGGTCGCCAAGTACGGCCGCAATCACCCACTCGTCAAGACTCAGTATTACAACGAAGAGATCGACGCTGACGGCGGCATGTTCCCCGCCGCCCGGCGCGCGCTCATGGTGGGCAGCCACCCGCGCCAGGCGCAGCCCCGCCCGGGCAGCGTCTACGCCTTCCTGCTCGACGTCGCCGGAGAAGACGAGGGGGCGACCGGCGACAAGGTCGGCCTGGCCGCGCTCGAACACCCCGAGCGCGACGCCATCGCGCTGACCATCGTCGAGGTGGACCCCGCCACCGTGAGCGATCCCCTCGTCGCCGCCCCCTCGTACCGCGCCGTGGATCGCCGCCTGTGGATCGGCGTCAAGCACACCACGCTTTACTCGACTCTCGTGCGCCTGGCTGTGGATTGGCGCGCCCGCTTCCTGGTCGTGGACGCCACCGGCGTAGGCGCCGGGCTGGCGAGCTTCCTCGACAAAGCCCTGCCCGGCAAGGTGCTCCCCTTCATCTTCAATTCCGCCACCAAGTCCCAACTCGGCTGGCAGTTCCTCGCCATCGTCGAAACCGGACGCTGGCAGGATTGGGCCATACCCGAGGGGGCAGACGACCCAGAGTCAGCGACCTTCTGGCGCGAGCTCGAGTTCGTCCAATACGAAGCCGGGCTACACCAGACTCTCAGGTGGGGCGCGCCCGCCGGCGCGCGCGACCCCGCCACCGGCCAGCTCGTTCACGACGACACCGTGATCTCCGCCGCGCTCAGCGCCGTGCTCGACGAGCAGGAGTGGACGCCCGCCGCCGGCCCGGGCTTCGTCGTCCCCGGCCGCGACCCGCTCCAGGACATTGACCGTGGCGCATAAGAAGCCCAAGCTGTCCCGCGCGATCCAGAAAGAGATCGACCGCCGCGTCGCCCTGGCCGTCGCCGAAACCGACTCCACCTTCATGATCGGCGCCCGCGCCGCCTCCTCGCAGAACTGGCGCGACCGCTACGACTACAAGCGCGAAGAAATCCTGCTCGACGCCCTGCTCGTCTGGCGCGACAACCCGCTCGCGCGCCGCATCGTCGAGCTGACCACGCAGTACGTCGTCGGCGACGGCCTGGTCCCCGCCTGCAAGCACGAGGAGACCGCCGCCTTCCTGAAAAAATTCTGGTCGCACCGCCTCAACCGCATGAACATTCGCAGCATGGAGCTATGCGACGAGCTCACCCGCTCCGGCAATCTCTTCATTTTGCTCAGCACCGACGACGCCGGCATGTCCTACGTCAGGGGGGTCCCGGCCTGCGACGTCGACCACATTGACCACGTCAAAAACGACGTCGAGCAGCCCACCTTCTTCCATCCGAAGATGACCCTACAAGACCCGGACCCGAAGCCCTGGCCGGCCTACGACGAAGACCGCGACGCGCCGACGCCCGCCGGCCACTTCCGCCCCGTCGTGCTCCACTACGCCGTCAACCGCGCTGTCGGCGCGCAGTGGGGCGAGTCGGATCTCGGCCCGCTCGTCCGCTGGCTCACCCGCTACGACGCCTGGTTGGAAGACCGGGTCCGGCTCAACCGCCACCGCCAGGCCTTCATCTGGGACGTGGCCGCCAAGTTCGACAACGAGACCGCGCGCAAAAAGCGCGAAGCCGAACTCAATCTCAACCCGCCCAACCCCGGAAGCTTGAACGTCCACGACAACAGCGAAGTGTGGGACGTCAAATCGCCCCGGCTCGAGTCCGCCGACGCCGAGAAGGACGGCCTGGCCGTCAAGAAAATGATCGCGGCCGGGTCGGCCAATCCCATGCACTTCCTGGCCGAACCCGAAGGCTCGACCCGCACCACCGCCGAGCAATCCGGCGGGCCGACCTTCCGCCACTACGAGCAGCGCCAGCTCTGTTTCCGCTGGATGATCGCCGACGTGCTCCACGTCGCGCGCCTGCGCCGCGCCCTGGCCGGCGGGCGCGTCAGCGCCCGCGAAGAGATCAGCGTCGGCGCTTCCGACATCTCCGGGCGCGACAATGCCGCCCTGGCCGTCGCCGCTTCTACGATCGTGGCCGCGTTCAAGGAACTGCGCGACCGCCAACTCGTCGACGACGCCGAACTGCTGCGCCTGTCCTACAAATTCGCCGGGGAGATCATCGACGTCGAGGAAATGCTCGCCCGCGGCGCAGCCGCCCCGCCGCCAAAATCTGCCCCCTCAAATCCCAAATCTGCAATCCCCACGGTCAAGCCCACTGACCCCGACGTGGACGCCGACGTGGAAGAACCCGACAAAGAGAAGTTAGCTCACGACCGCAGAAACGGCCACGGAGTGCCTCCGTGAAAAAGTACGAGTGGAAAGCCAGGGTGGACGCCGACACCTGCGATACCTGCCGCACGGCCAATGGTCAGGTCCACACCCGGCCCGATTGGCAGAAGTCCCACCTGTGGGCCCCTGGCAAGGGCACACTCTGCGGCGACAATTGCCGCTGTGAGATGGAAGAAACCGACGCGCCGGAAAGCGGCGACCTCTCCAGCATCCCAACCCGCAAGAAGGAGTCCACGATGCCCGAACTTGTCGAACAGCACGCCGCCTTCAGCGCCCGCGCCCGCCTCACCCGCGAAGGCGACTTCGAGGTCGTCGGCATCACCGCCGGCCACGCCAACGGCTGGAACTTCTCCGCCGCGGCCATCCAGGCCAGCCTGCCGCTGTGGGATCACCTCGACTGCTTCGTCAACCATTCCTGGTGGATGCGCGATCTCCGCGACCTGGGCGGCTCCTACTACAACCAGCAGTGGGACGAAGAGCTGCAGGGCATTACGCTCTCGCTCCGCCCGCTGGGCCCCAGCGGCCCGCTCGTGCGCCAGCTGGGACAGGAGATGCTCTCCGAGGCCGAACCCAAGCCCGACGTCGGATTCTCGCTCGACCTGTACTTCACCGCCTCCGGCGTTGAAGTGATCCAAATCCTGCGTATCGCCACGCTCGACCTGGTGTACGACCCCGCGCGCGGCGGGGCATTTCTCCGCGCTCTGAATCAGTCGCAAGAGTGGAGGCTAAATCACATGAGCGACAACACTTCCCCCGCGCCAGCCGCGCCGCCCGCGCCCGCGGCTGGTTCCAGCACCGCCCAGGCGCAGATGCAGAAGGACGCCGACGCGCTGCGCGTGATCCTCAACGCGCAGGAGCAGCAGACCGCCATGACCGCCGAGGTCGAAAAGATGCGCGCCATCCGGCTGCAGGCCTGCGCCCACCTGCTCGACACCGGCCTGGCCGCCTCGAAGCTCCCTGCCCCATCGCAAGCCGCCGTCCGCAAGCAGTTTGCCGGCCGCGTCTTTGACCCGCCCGAGCTCACGGCCGCGATCGACGACGCGCGCGAGCTCGTCAGTCAGCTCACCGCCGGCGCTGCGGTGCAGGGGCCCGGGCGCATCAGCGCCATGTTCAACGGCGAAGACGCCATCCGGGCCGCCGTGCACGACCTGTTCAACGTCGCCCGCGATCCGGCCCTGCAGGCCCTCAAAGTCGCCAAGCTCGACGGCATTCGCCAGCTCTACCTGATGTTCACGGGCGACCGCGACTTTCACGGCGGCTACTACGCCGAGCACGCCCAACTCAACACTGGCTCGTTCGCGTCCATCGTCGCCAACGTGATGAACAAGGCCGTCGTCACCCGCTGGAACGAACTCGGCCGCGCCGGCTACGACTGGTGGACCAAGATCGCCCACGTCGAGCACTTCACCAACCTGCAGCAGATCCGCTGGCTCATCACCGGCACGATCGCCAGCCTGCCCGTCGTGGCCAAGGGCGCGGAGTACACGCCCCTCATGATCGGCGAGGGCCACGAGCTCAGCTCGTTCGTCAAGTACGGCGGCTATGTCGGGATCGACCTGGAGGACATCATCAACGACGACACGCGCAAGATCGTCCAGACCCCGCGCGAGCTCGCCAACGCCGGCATCCGCAACATCTCCAAGGAAGTCGCCGACCTGTTTACCGACAACGCGGCCATCGGCCCCACGCTCGTAGACGGCGGCGCGCTCTTCAACAGCACAGCCGTCACGACCGCGGGTGGCCACTTGAACCTGCTCACGACTGCGCTCGGAACCACCTTCGCCGCCTGGGACGTCGTCGCCGCCGCCGTCTACAACCAACCCATGCTCGTCTCGAACGACGCCGGCTACATCGGCACGGGCGCGAAGCTCGCACTCGATCCCAAGTTCTGCCTGGTCCCGCGCGCGCTCAAAGGCCAGGCCGAAGCGCTGTTCATCCCGCGCTGGTCAGGCGTCGTCGAAGCCGGCATTGCCGCCTCCGGAGGCCCGACCTACGGCGGCGCGGTCGTGCCCATCACCGTCCCCGAGTGGACCGACGCCACCGACTGGGCCGCCGTCTGCGACCCGATGCTCGTCCCCGGCGTCTGCATCGGCGAGGCCTTCGGCCTGATGCCCGAAATCTTCGTGGCCGGCGATGAACTCTCCCCCGCCGTGTTCATGAACGACGAATTTAGAGTCAAAGTCCGGCACCACGTCGCCGTCGGCGTCGCCGACTTCCGGCCCATGCACAAGAGCAACGTGGCATAATTGCAGAGGGCCGGGCAGGCTGTGCTCGTCGAAGCCCGCCCGGCCCAATCTGCAATCTCAAATCTGCAATTCCTAGTAGCCCGGCCCCCACGGGGCAGGAAAGAAAGCAGGAACCATGAACGCCTTCAGCAACGCTTACTTCTACACCACCCTCGCCCTGGCCGCGCTCGTGCTCGGCGCGATCCTGATCGCGCTCGTCCAGGCCGCCGCCAGCGGCCAGCTCACCCTTGCCGGCCTCAGACGCTGGTTTGCCATCTCCAACCGCTTCGGCCCCGAACTCGGCGGCTACGTCTACGACACCGCCATGAGTCAGTTTATCCCACCCAGCGACATCCTCAAGACCGCTGGCACCTGGACCGACACCGTGGGCGGCGTCGCCAATACCTACATGCAGCGCCGCTCCGCCGCCGACGCCACCGCGATCCTGGTCATCCCCATCGCCATCCCGCAGAACTCCGTCGCACAGAAAGGCGGATACCTCAAGACGATTGACATCTGGTACGACGTCACCACCGCCGCCATGGACGCCGTGACTGCGCTCGTCACCCGCGCCACCCTGCCTGCCAACACCGTCGCCTTTGGCGCCGTCGCCGCGCCGGCCTTCACCTACGACGCCGGCCACGACACCGCCGCCGAGCGCCTGACCCTCGATCAACACAAAATGACGCTCACGATCACGACGCCCTTGTGGCTGGACGACGACGACGAGGTCTACGTCGAACTCACCATCGACGCGGCTCTCACCAGCCTCTTCGACATCTACGGCGCGCGCGCCAACTTCAACCTGCGGCTGTAGAGGATGACCACCCACTAAAAACCACCCCCTAACGCGGGGCAAGACGGCGAGGATCCGCGCTGTCTTGCCCCGCCCCGGAGCCCTCATGCCCAAGAAAGCGCCCCTCCCCCTCACCGACCGCCTGCCCGCGCCGCTGCTGACCGCCTGCCACATCCTCGGCGTCAAGCCGGAGGACGTGCTCGCGCACCGCGTCAAAGACAACGGCGATCTCGCCATCGTCGTCAACCAGGGACAGAAGTTCGTCTTCACCGAAGAAGAGCTCGACCATCCCAAAGCCGCGCGCGCCCGACTGCGCGCCGAAGGCAGGCGCGTCCTCCCGCCGCTCGACCCGGCCAGGCTCGCCTTCAATCCCAAGATCGACGATGGCCTGCCCAACGACGATTGACTCACTGACTCACTGACTCACTGACCCACTGACCCACTGACCCAATGCCTTCAACCCTCGCCCAGTTCCGCACTCGCATCGCCGCCCGCCTGGTGGACGCCTCCAACGCCGTCTGGTCCACAACCACGCTCGACGAGGCCCTCCTGACCGCGCTGCACGACTACAGCCGCGTCCATCCCAACACGACCGAGACCGTTATCACCCTCCCCGGCGACGGGCGCGAGATCGCGCTCAGCGCCCTCACCGGGCTGCTCGACGTCTCCGAAGTCTGGTGGCCCTACGACTCCACCCCCGCCGAAGAGACCTGGCCCCCCAACCGCGTGGGCGGCTTCAGACTGTGGTGGGACCTGGGCAGCCCGGTCCTCTTCCTCGACACCGCCGACAACGACCAGCCCCAGCTCAACGACGAGCTCCGCCTGTGGTACAGCCTGCTCCACACCATTCAGAACCTCGACTCCGGGGCGATCACCACCGTGCGCCCCGACCACGAATCGGGCCTGGTCACCGGCGCCGCCGCCTACGCCGCGCTCAGCGAAACCGTCGATCAGGTCGGCCAGGTCCACATTGACCCCGACGAGACCAAGACCTTGCAGACCTGGGGCGCGGCCCGGCTCGTCGAGTTCAACGCCTGGCTCGAAACGCTGCGCGCCCAGTCCGCCCGCTCCGGCAAGCCCTGGGCCGACCAGGGTTGGAGGCTCGACAAGTGGGACACGTCCAACCCATAACAGAGTACAATCCATTGAAATCTGCCATCTGAAATCTGCCACAGAAAGGACATTCAATATGGAAGGCCTGCTCGCTCTCGCTGTTCTGATCCAAAGCGCCGTTGAATATCTCGCCGCGCCGATCTTCGAAGCGCATCCGCAGTGGAACAAGAACTATCAACGCTACATCGCGCTCGCGTTCGGGCTGGCCGTCGCCGTCCCCGGCAAGCTCAACGCCTTCGCCTTCATGCCCGGCCTGGCCGACGTGCCCCAGTTCGTCGGCTACATTTTCACCGGCGTCTTGCTGGGCGGCGGCGCGGTGCTGCTCCACGAAGCCCTGGCCAAGAAAAACGGGTCTGCCCCGCTCTTGCGCCCTTCCGCACCCACCGCCGAGATGCCGCGCGTCCGGCGCAACTGATTGGCTGACCGCTGGCTCCCCCTCCGACTGGCGGCCAGCTCCTCCTTTGGGCGGGGCGGCGCGCTCCCGCCGCCCCGCCCCACTTCACATGGCGCCCTCAGCCCCCACGGCCCGTGACCTGCTCCCCGCCCTCGCCGACGGCGCGACCGCGCTCAAGCTCCTCGCCCGCGAGTGCATCTACCACGAACGCCGCTACGCCCGCGGCCACCGCGATCCCGACGCCGTGAACGCCCACGCCCGCTATGCGCGCCTCCGCCGCCACGCCGCCATGCTCACCGCCCACGCCGACGAACTGGCTCACGACGCCGCCCGCGCGAAGTACAAAGAGCTCCGGCCCGATGAAGACCATTGACGCCGCCCTCACCGCCGCCCAAAAAACCGGAGCGGGCGCAGCCCTCATGCGCGCCACCCTGGCCGACAACAGCCATCTCCATCCGGCTTCCTTCAACGCCGGCGCGCCCGCCTTCTCCGCCGCCGTCAACACCGGGACCGAGATCGTCCGCGTCCGGGCCATCGGCGGGGCGATCGACGTGCAGCGCATCACCGACCCCACCGTCGCCGCCAACTGGACGTCCTGGACCGCCCTCGTCGCCAGCGGCGTGATCAACACCAACGCCGCGCTGTTCTGGACCGGGACCTACGTCGTGCTCGTGTGGGAGAAGACCGGCAACCTGCTGCGCTATCGCCGCTCCGCCGATGGCGGGCAGACCTGGTCGGTCGAGGCCGCCGCCTACGCGCCCGCCGCCGCGCTCGACGCCTCCGGCGCGATCGCCGGCGTCTCCGGCGGCGCAGCCCAGTCCGGAGTCTTTTGGGGCATCGCCGGCGTGCTGTATTGGGGCCTCTACAACCCCGCCGCCGACACCTGGGCCGCCGCCGCCTCCAATGCCCTCGCCGCGACCACCATCGCCGGCCTGGCCGCCGCGTGGGACTCGGCCAACTCCCGCTGGCTCATCGCCGTCACCGCCAACTTCACCTCCATCGGCTACAACGCGCTCGCGCTCCTCACCCGCTCCGCCGCCGGCGCCTGGTCGTCGCCGCGCATCTGGTACCGCATGGCCGGGCTGAACCAGACTATCACCATGCTCTCCTTCAGCCAGGCCAGGATCAACGGCTACTGGTGGCTGAGCGCAACGCTCCACCGCGAGTGGGCCACCGACGACGACGTGGCTCATTACACCGCCTCCGACGACGGCCAGGCCTTCGAGGACTTCCAATCGCTCGGCGCGGTCGCCAACGCCCCCCTCGTGATCCTGGCCGCCATGTCCGGCTACGTGTGGATGGCCATCGGCAACCTGATCTATCGCTCCGCCGCTCAAACCTACTGGACGAACAAGTCCCTTACCCATTACCTGTTGGATACATTCGGCGACTTCTCCGAGATCGAGGCCACGCTCAACAACCAGGATGGGACGATCACCGAACCCAAGCCGCTGGCGCTCCTCACCCTCGAGCGCGGCTACAACGTGAATGGGACGGACTACTACGTCAGCGCGGGACAGTTCCATTTGCTCTCGTGGCACTGGGGGTCGCAAGACCTGCTGTGCGAAGTGCGCGCCGTGGACGCGCTCGGGCTGGCCGCCATCTGGCGCGCCGATCAACTCTTCCGCTGGGACAGCGAGCGCCTGGACAAGCTCGTCGAGCTCGTCTGCGCGCTGTGCGGCGTGCACACCGTGACCTTCGACGCCGCCGCCGCCTGGGACGACGTGCTCGCCTCGTTCGCCATCCAGATCGGCACGAGCGCCCTGGCCGCGCTCAAGGCCCTGTCCGCCCGCGGCAACTTCGACGCGCGCGTCAACGAAGACGGATCGCTCTACTGCTACGTCCCCACCGCCGCGCCCGCAGCGCAGTACACCTATGGCTATGCCGCCGGCCAGCACACCTACTGGCCCGGCAAGTTCGGGCGCGGCGCGCCCCCGAATCATTTGATAATTTTCGGGCTGGACGAAACCTTCACCGTCGAGAGTCTGGACCAGGCCGCCGAGGCCGACGCCGGGCGGCGTCTGCCCAACACCCACCGCGAGGAACGCGCCTCCGCCGCCGAGAACCTGGCCGTCGTCGCCAGCCGGCTGGTGCTCGCCAAGGAGATGAAGCGCACCGGACTCTTCGAAGCCCCGCCCTCCCTCTCGCTCGAACCCGGCGACGTGCTCGCCTTCGGAGATTTTTGGGAAGGCGACAACGGCCCCTGGCGCGTGCTCGGCTTCGTCGAGGAGCTCAACGGCCCCCGGCGCGACCGCAAATATTACCAGCGCGTCACCCTCCGAGGCGTCGCCTGACCGCCCGCCGCAGTTCAGGCGTCCAATCTCCAATCTCCAATCTCCAATCTCTATCCCCATGAGCCTCCTCGCCCTCGAAAACCAGACTCTCGCCAGCAAGCAGGCCCCCGGCGCGCGCCCCGGCCCGCGCCTGCGGCGCGGCCGGATCGTCTCGTTCAACTCGACGACCTGGGAGGCCAACGTCCAGCTCGACGGCTCGCACGGCGAGGTCACGGTCGACGTCGGCGACTGGGTCAACCCGGCCACGCTCGCCGTCCTGGCCAAGGTGGCCGTGCTGCTGTTCAACGAGAACGACCCCGGCGACGGGGTGATCCTCGGCGTCTACGCCACAGTCGGCGGCTGGGACTACTTCCAGCGCGACGAGGTCCCCGCCGCTCACTCTCTCACCATCCCGGCCGGCCACACGATGACCGTGCGCGGCCCGCTCAGCATCGCCGGGTCGCTCAACATTGTAGGCCGGCTGTTCGTCGAGTAGAGTAGCCCATGCCCAGCCAATTCAACCTCACCGAAGTTTCCGCCGCTCCCGCCACGCCCACCGCCAACCTGGTCGTGTTCTACGTCAAGAGCGATGGGCGCTTCTATTACAAGGACGACGCCGGGACAGAGATCGCCCTCTCCGGCGGAACGACCAACGCCCTCCTCGACGGCGTAAACCACACCGACACCCTCGCCGGGTCCGTCGTGGACGGCGACACGATCATCGGCAACGTCACGCCCAAATGGTCGCGCCTGGCCATCTCCATCCCGGCCGCCAGCGTGCGTAACGTGCTCGGCGTGGACAACGCCGAGCTCCGCCCCTCCTGGAAGACCGCCCTCGACGCGACCAACCCCGCCAACATCTCCGCCGCCCCCGCCCCCGGCACGTCGCTCATCTTCGCCCACCGCGACCACGCCCACATGATCCCCGCCGACTTCGTCACCGCCGCCATGCTCCAGGACGGCGCTGCCCTGACCGAGATCCTCGACGACGACGGCGCCGGCTCGGGCCTCGACGCCGACCTGCTCGACGGTCTCAACGGCGCCGTCTTCACCGCCGTCGCGCTGGAGTTCATCATAGACGGCGGCGGCTCAGCCATCACCACCGGCCAGAAGGGACACCTGGAAATCCCCTTCGCCTGTACCATCAGCGGCTGGACCATCCTCGCCGATCAGTCCGGCTCCATCGTCGTAGACGTGTGGAAGGACACCTACGCCAACTTCCCGCCCACCGTCGCCGACACCATCGCCGGATCGGAGAAGCCCACGCTCACCGCCGCGCAGAAGAACCAGGACCTGGCGCTGGGCACGTGGACGACGGCCGTCGCCGCCGGGGACATCCTGGCCTTCAACGTGGACTCGGTCGCCACCGTCACGCGCGTGCTCATCTCGATCCGCGCCTCCAAGACGTAATGACAAATCAAATCATCGCGCCCATCTTCGCGACCGAAGCCGACCGCCTGACGTTCCTCTCCCGGCTGTGGGGCGTAACGATCACGGATCAAGACACGCTGGATTGGGAGGCGTACAAGCTCACGCGCCCGTCGAAGCTCGTCGCCGAGAGCGAGACTGAATACTCCGAGCGGACACGGCTATGGCGTGAGGGCCGCGTACTGCGCCAGACGCATTACATCCTGGCGAAGTACGAAGGATACGCGCTGGGCAAGATCAAAGCGGCTGCTGCGACCTACCTGGACACAAAGCCCGCCCCCAACCGCACCCAGGCGCGCGAGGCGGTGCGGTTGCAATTGTCCACGAAGTGGGCTACACAGGTAGCCGAGTCAGGCGTGGACGTGGCGGCAGATCTGCTGCCGCTCGTGACCGGAATTGTCTGGTGAAATATGCCGACTGAGCAGGATTATCGTGAGTTCCTAGACTACATTGCCGGACGAGGGCCACATGCGCTCAAGGGGAATGGCATATGGACTTATCCGAACAGAGACGATCCCAACGCACAAGCAAAATATGACGCTTGCTTGGAATTGGAAAGACGCGACTTAGTCTACCGGGCTGCGGAACATCAGGGTGATGTTTTGTTCGAGGCGGTTGTGGTAAAACCCTGTCCGTTATGCCGAGCAGGAATTGACACTCGCTATATCCTGAAGCATATCGAGTACTTGCACACCGACAGCATTGTTCTTATCTATACGATGGAGAGCAATGGCTGACGCGCAAGTCCTCTATGCTGAGGATTTGGCTGGCACGACCGCCAACTCCACTATCTGGGTGAGCACCCTGGCCAGCATCCCCGCCGGTTCGTTCACCGCGAACAAACGCTACCTCATCCTGGCGCACATCATTCTAACCAACACGGGCAGTTCGTCGAATGCCCGCGCCCGATTGAGACACGCGACGACCGTCTTTGCCGACGCGACGCTGAGCGCCGAATTGACGGCGGACACCCAGGAGCACGAATATTTTTTTCTTTTCGACTTCACTCAGCCCGGCACGACCGAGTTGATCGACATTCAAATCTCGAATGACACCGGCGCGAACGTCATCACCTGCCGGATCGCGCAGATTTTGGCGCTCAAGCTCGACGACGATTTTGTGAGCGGTACGGATTATCATTGGAACGAAGTACTGGCCGATTACACGATCACAGCCACGCCCACGGCGCAAGCCATCACCGCCAGCTTTACCCCGAACGGGACGGATCGCTGGCTCTTCGTCGGCCACATGATCCACGATGTTGTGACGATTGTGGATGAGATCGGGTTTGAACTCTACGACTCAGTCGCGGGGGTGCTCAATTCCTGCCAGGCCGAGGGCGAGGACGCCACGAACGACGTGCGGGGCGACAACCTGTATTGGGTTGGCGTGCCGACTAACGCAGCGCGCACGATCGCCGTCCGCCCCTTCGAGGAAGCCGGGTCGAACGTCGCCCTTGCCACGAGAGTTTTCGCAATCAATCTGAGCAAGTTCGCGCAGAGCGCCAGCGCCTTCAACGCCGCCGAGGTTGACCCAGCCACGACGCCGGACTACACCACGCTGGCGACGGTCGCGCCGACGCCGACGAACACCGGCAGTTGGGTCTACCTGGGATTTTCGACTCAGGACGTGAACGAGACCGCGACTGATTTCGAAACGCGCATCCAGGTCAACGCCGATGGAGTCGGGCTCGTTTCCGATCCGGCCTATCCGACGACCGCGCCCAGCATTGACCAATGGGATCCGCTCGACGAAGTGCCGCACGCGATTTTCAATTTGACCACGTTGAATTCCGGCGGCGCGCGGACGATCAATTGGGACTGCCGCCAGGTAGCAGGCACGACCGGCAGGATGGAGGACAACGGCCTTGTCGCGTTCAGCGTGGCGCTGGCGGGCGGCGCGCCGCCCGCCGTAACCCGCTCCCGCGGCCTCGTCGTCGGCTGATGCCCCGCGTCCAATTCCTCACCCTCGCCGTCGAAGGCGACCTCGACCCCGCCCAGCTCGCGCACGCCGTCGCCGCCACGCTCACGCTCAACATCGTCGAGGCCCCTGCCCCGCCGACCCTCCTCGAAGCGCCGCCGCTCCTGGTCGTGCGCGCCTACGTCAACGCGCCCGTGCCGGTCTACGTCGCTCCCGACCCCGAGGCGCGCCGCTGGACGGTCAACCCGCCGCTCTTCGTGGACGTGCACGAAATCCGCGGCTCGTGGTGGAAGGTCTACCCCGCGCCCGGCCGGCCTGGCCGCGAACTCTGGCTCCACGGCGGGCAGTTCGTCATCTGCTAAATCAAAAGCCCCCTCACGGGGGCTTTCTGTCCAACTGCTCAGCCTGCATCGCCGCCGCGATGCCCTTCACCTTCTCCAGGCTCAGCCGCAAATTGCGCGCGTCCATCCGCATACCCACAAAAATTGGCTGTTGGCCTTTCCGATTGACATAGTCTGTCAATGGGAAATAACGCCAGAGATGACGATTGTAATAACGTTGCATGTCTTTAAGTTTCTGCCATGTCCAGTCAAAGGCAACTTTAAGATCATCACGCCCAAGCGCATTGAGTGGAATCAATGGCTGAAGGTATGGCTCACCGCCCCATTCGATGATCTTTTGTGCCCGCTCATGACAGGCTGCTACCGGTTCATTTCCAATTAAAACATATACCTGCTTGCGCCTTGGCGATTCATCTCTGAGAATAGTCATCATGCGCCTGACCTGTGGCTCTTCTTTCGTTTCGTCAAATGCAAAACGCCATGGCCCGCGCAAGATCGCTTTCCATCGGTGGTAAGTGCTTTCATCAAATGTCAGCGGCTCAAAACCGCTGTTGGCATCTGTGAGTGTCACGCTGAATGCCTGATATTTCTCGATGATGAACTCCTGATACTTCACTGGCAATGCGGATAGATTGTTGTCACATAGGATCGGGCGCGGTGTGAAGTCAGGCAGGAGTGTGAATTGCAAGCCTTCCATTTTCGGAACGATGCAAAAATAACAGCCAACAGGACAGCCTCGACTCGCTATGGTCGCTTGAGGATTATGATGTATCAATGCATCTACCTCACTGCCGCCGATCTCGGCTACTTCTGACAAATAGTTTCGGCGCACGAATAATCCTGGCCCACCTGCTCTAACACGGTAGCCCTGTGCATGATACCAAGCAGCACGTTGATACGCATCCGGCAAGCGCCATGAGAAGGCGATAGACAAATAAGCGGTGTCGCCCTCTATCCATTCTGCAAATCCTCCAGACCAGCCCATCTTGTTACCTTTCTATATCAAAAGCCCCCTCACGGGGGCTTTCTGTCCAACCGCTCAGCCCGCATCGCCGCCACGATCCGCCTCACCCTCGCCAGGCTCAGCCGCAAATTGCGCGCGTCCATCCGCGCTATCATCAACCAATAACGCAGGTCTTCGAGTAGCAGCCGCATCCGCTTGCTCTGCCTCACGCCGACTCCACTGACTGCTCAGCATCACTGGCGCAACCACCAGCGCCGAGGCCGCGAGCAAGCACAGGCACACGCCCAGCCAAAGCCAGTCCATTTCTCTTTGCAGATATCCATTTGCAGATATCCATGACGGATACACCCGGTCACGCCCGATCTGGCCATACGTCAGACCATAGCCAGCCACCGATATAGCGCGTGTAGGCGGGCGGGATGGCCTGATCCATTTCCGCTCGCGTCATCCAATTCAGTCCGCTTGCCTCCCGGCATGCCTGCGCGGAAAATTCATATCGGTCGTTGTCTCGGCGGCGTGTTCCGCTAATCAAAACCGGGACGCCTGAATGATCGCAGGGTGGCACGAGTCTGGGCGGAAATGACAATTCAAAATAGCGATGACGCCAAACTTTCAAGCCGAACATTGAACCGCAGAGCATGACGGGATTGATGAGATGGCGACGCCCATTCTCAACGTTCTCGATGATGTAAGGTTGTCCGGTTGCTGCCAACGCGATGCGTGTCTGCGGTATCAGATTGAGATGCCTTCCGCGAAAAGCTACAGGTGTCAGTTCACTCGCAAATTGGCATGGCGGACTCGCGTGTATCACATCATACTCTGTCCCGCGCGCCGCGCAGAACTCCAACGCATCGGCCTGATAGAATTCGTCCCCGACATAGTGCGGTTGTGGTTTGATGTCCACACCGACTACATAGAAGCCGGCTTCCTGATAGCCACGACACGCTCCACCTGCTCCGCAGAACAAATCCAATAGTCTCGGTTTCATGTGTCATCTACAGCACCCGCCACACCCAGCTCCAACTGCTCCGGCGTCCGCCACCTCGCCCCCAACCAGCGCCGCGTGTCCACCCCCACGCCGCGCCACTGCGGCTTCGCCGCCGGCGCCGGGTACGGCAGCGCCTCCATCACCGCCTTCCACTCGCGCTCGGACGGATACACCCGGTCACGCCCGATCTTGCCATACGTCAGACCATTGTCAATCTTGAACGCCAGCCGCAGCCCCTTCTTCAATGTCACCGATTGCAACACCCCCGGCTGCCTCGCCGCGCCGCGCAACAGATCGCCCACGACCTTCTTCAACGGCATCACGCCCTCCTTTCCAGACGCCAGCGCATCACACCGCCACGCATCTGCCTCACCCCACGCGCCTGGGACCACACCCGCACGTACAAATCGCCCTCGAGGCGCATGTCCTCGCGCAGCAGCCCACATCGGCGGAGCCATGTCAACCGCCCGACGACCTGCTCACGCTCCAGCCCACGCCAGCCCATCGCCCGCAGCGCGTCCAAAATATCCTGCAGGTCAAACCGCCGCCGGGCCTCACGCGCTCGCCCGAGCAAAACCAACAGACAGTCGTCGAGCGGACTCAAATCAAACGTCGTCGTCACTGCCGCCATCTCAGTCTCCTTCGCACAAATCATTGTTCCGGATGTTCCGCGCAATGCTCGCCCCCATGCCCCCCACCATCTCCGGCGAGCGCAGCGCGATCCACCCCGACCAGAGCTCAATCTGCTTCCGGATGTCTTCCGGCGTGTCGCCCTCCCCCAACGCCAGCTGCACCGACTCCAGCGCATAGTCATACGCCACGCCCCCCAGCTGGCACAGCAGCCGCGCCGTCGCGTCGGCAAACGTTAAAGCGCCCTGCCCATCTGAGTCCGCTGCCAGCGGACTCAACTTATCCACAGGGGAGTTATCCACAACTAGAGGGTTAATACTTAAAACAGTAGTAGTAGTAGTGTGGATAACTTCTGAGTCCGCTGCCAGCGGATTCATCGACACCTGTCTATCCATCGCCGCGGCCGGGGACGACATAAAGCAGCGCGCGTCCGGAGTCAGCGCCCAGCACGGCCAGCGCCCGTTCGGCAGCCCGACCACCAGACTGTACTCCGGGCGCGACAAAATCCGGCAGGCGTTCGTGGCCGCCTCGTCCGAGCACCCCACCTCGTCGGCGATCTCCGTCTTCGTCGAGGGCTTCCCCAGCAGCATCAACGCAAACAGCACGTGCAGCAGGTAGCCCTGCTTCAACTCCCGCAGCCTGGTCACACCCTCCTCCCCCGCGCCGCGAGCGGCAAACCCAGCGCCGGAAGCCCAAGCCGCAACCGGATCAGCCGCGCCTCGAGCACCTCGCATACGAACTCGGCCGCGTTCGCGTCGCGCGAAACCAGCAGCGTCCGGCTGTAGCGCCTGGGGAAACAGACCTCCACCACCAGGTACACCGGCGGACGCCCGTCAAGGCATGCCCGACTTTGCACCCCATAGCCCACCACCAATGAGACGCCCAGTGAGGCGTTCACGGCTCGCCCCCTTCCAGAAGTTCGCGCTGCACCGCGAACGCCACGTTTGGGGGCAGCCCCTCAATCTTGTCGTCCACCTGCACAACGATCCACCGGCCCGGGTTGAGCTCGATGCGCGTTTCGCCGACGACCAACTCCGCCCCGCCCACGAAGACCACAACCTCAATCGCCTCATGCTCGTACAGCCAGCGCACGTAACCCTGAAACTTTGACGGGAGCTGCCACGAGTCGAGCGCGCCGGGCTTCGGCCCGGGCCGCCATCCACGCCCGATAGCCCGGTTCGTCGAGGCGGGCGAGCTCGTAGCGCCAGCGTCCCCCCTTGGATCCGTCAGCCCGCCGCCAACGATCACGGGCGTATCGGCGGCGAGAGCGGCGTCGTCCGCGCCCGCCGGTGTAGTTGTACTCGCGCCAGTTCTGTCCTTCTGCCATTGGTCGAACGAACGTCGAGGCATCACTCACTCTCCCTTCATCGCCTTCGCTTTTGGGACGCGCCCGTTCCCGGCCCCATCCCCCAAAGGGACGCTTTGCAGCAGCGGCTCCGCGCCGGCCGTCGAAGCCTTGCCCCTCCGTTCATCCGCTCCATCCGCTCCATCCGCTGCCGAAGCCCGCGCCCGCGCGATCTTCAGCCCCCACAGACTCGCGCCGACCAGCGTCACCATCGCCGGCGCGATCATCCGCACGACCAGACTCATCCACGTGGGCGCTGCATACCCGGCCGTGATCGCCGCCTCGCCGATCTGCGCCAGCACGCTCACGGCCACGTTCACTGCGAACACCAGGAACGCGCCCGCCGCGACGCGGCTCTCGCGCTCCTCCATCAGCAGCAGCCCGCAGACCACGATCGCCCCTTCGATGCTCGACGCCGCCAGATAGGCCCACCACGGCGCGCTCGGGTCCCCAAACAGCCCGAACAGCCGCGCCGTCTGCCACCAGGCCGCAGAGACGCTCCCCAACGCCAGCAGCCACGTCAAAAAATCGGCCAACGCCGACACAAACGATCCTCTATCTTTCATCGCGTCCTCCATGCCTTATAATGGACGCAGCGACCGGCGTCCTCCGGTTCAGAGTGGCCCGCCCCGAACGGCTGGCCACTCTCCTTCTCTACTGCCCGGCTGGTCAAGCCGACTCCAACCTCGCACTTCCTTTCCGCCGGGCCACCGTGCTGCAAACACGGCGGCCCACTCCAAAACTGCACGAGCACGCGCGACCCACGCGCGGACTCTCCTCACTAAGGAGAAGATCATGCACGCCGCTCTCGAACAGCTGCACAATCGTCTCAGCCTCACCCACTCCACCCGCACCGTCGAAGCCTACCTCACCGAACTGCGCCGCTTCAGCGCCTGGGGCGGACGAGCCAACAGCAACCCCGCCGACCTCGATCGCTACCTGGCCGAACGCAAAGCCGGAGGCCTCGGCAGCTCCGGCCTGGGCGTCGCCGTGTGCGCGCTCCGCAAGCTCTACCGCTTCCTGGACCTGCCTGCCACCGTCACGCACCTGAAACTCCCAAGAAACCCGAAGCGCATACAGCGCGCCCTCACCGCCGACGAGCTCATGCGCCTGCTCTCCACCCTCGACAGCAGCACCGTCACCGGCAAGCGCGACCTGGCCCTCGTCGGCCTGGCCGTCAGCGCCGGGCTGCGCGCCACCGAGCTCTGCCGCCTACGCCTGGCCGACGTCGATCTCGAACAAGGCCAACTGAAAGTTTTGTGCAAAGGGGGACAGTGGAAGTTCGGCGTCTTCGACGCCTACGCCGCGGCGCTCATCGCGGCCTGGCTCCCCGTCCGGCCCGCGGCGGCCGCCGACACGCTCTTCGTCTCGCTCGCGCGCTCGTCACTCACGCGCGGCCAACCCCTCACCCGAGGCGGACTGAAAACCCTCTGCCGCCGCCTGGCGATCCGCGCCGGCATCCCCCACTTCAGCCCCCACTCGCTCCGCCGCACCTTTGCCACGCTCGCCATCGAATACGGCGCGCCATCGCGCCTCCTGCAGGAGGCCGGACGCTGGTCGTCGCTGGATTATGTGGAGTTGTACTCACGGGGCGTGCGCATGAAGGCGTTCACCCAATACTCGCCGCTGGCGCGGCTCATGGGCCGATGACCCCCAATGAACCCCTAAGGCTCTAATGTGGGTTCAATTCCTGCCTGGGGCAACTGTCGTGCTGTTCGGTTTGTAATGTGCTGATCGTCGCTCTGCCTGCCAGGGACGCGAGCACGATCGGCCGCTGAGGCCGAATGGCATGACAAGCGCGCTCAACCTAAGCCGGTTGGGCGCGCTTCTTCTGCCACGTCTGAAACTCTTTGAGGGGGATGACGTAGGGCGAGTTGCTCACGCCGGGGTCGAGCTTGCGCGCGCTCGGAAATGGGCCATCCGCGCCCGCGCCGATCAGCTCGTGGATGTACTGCCGACTGCATTCCGCCCGCTCCGCCGCCTGCCCCACTGTGATCTCTTCCATGTACAAGAGATTACTCCCAAACTTGACGCACGTCAAGAAGGAAAATCCCCCCTGCCCAAACCCGATCCTAACCGTGTCGGCCCGCGTCCCGCGTCCATCCGGCCTACCGCATTCGTTCCTCATTCGTTCCTCAGAAAAACCTACCCCCCGGCCGGACGCCCACGCTTGCGCTTCAAGCGCCCATCGGCGTGCCCCGCCTCGCTCCGCCGCCGCTCGATCTCCGCTTCGACTTCCTTCACCAACACCCGCTGCTGCTTCTGCGGGTTCGGCTCGCGCGCATCCCGCAGCAACGCCATCCGCCCGTGCAGGCACAAGGCCAGCAGCGCCGATCCCGAAACCCCGATCCGCCGCGCCGCCTCACTCATCGTCAACACCTCGCGCTCGCCCACCACCACCGGCTTCCACTCTTCGTAACGCCGCATCAAAGTTGGCATAGGCCTCTCCTTTCCCTCTAGCATAATCAACTTTTACTTGTTGTCAAGCAGATCAGGCAGAAAGAAGCCAGCGACCCGAAAGGGGCTACGTGCAGGCTTCGGCGTCCCAAGCCGGGGAGCGTTAAAGGAAAGCGATCGGCGTCCCGAGCCTTGATCCTGACCCCGCGGGCCTGCCCGTAGCCACAGCCCGCCGCAAAGTCACAGCGTTCCGACGAAGGAAACAAAAGCAAACCGGCGCGACTCCAGCGGAGTACCGCTTGGGTCGCGCCAGAGGCATGGTAACGACCGCGCGGCGCGCCAGACTCCAGCGGAGTACCGCTTGGGTCTGGCGCGCCGCGCGGATTAGAGAGATCAAAGGAAATAATTTTGACGTCCCTTCGGTGAAGCGCCGACGACCGTGAGGCGTCGTGGCGCAACGAAGGTTTACCCGGCATACGCAAAGAAGGTTTATACCCTTACCCTACATCCCCTAAAAAATCTTCAAGGTCAAGTTCAAAAGAGTTTTCATTAAAGGGTTGGTTTTTTTGGGGGCGGGGCTGGGGCTGGGGCCGGGGGGAAAGTCCAGTCTCGTCAGGCCGGGGGGCTGCGCGTCGCGGTGTCGGGGGCCGGCGCTCTCGTGGCTCTTTCGTGCCGGTTTTCGGCACGTTCGTGCCTGTTTTCGGCACGTTCGTGCGCTTGTGTCGGCACTCCACCCGTGCCACCATGCCTCTGTTCGTCGGTTCTTCTTTCAATCATTGGGGTTCACGCCATGTCCGCTCCTCCTTTCGCTCCCGCTTCCGTCCCCGTCCCGCCCGCCGCTCGTCGGCTTTCTCGCCTCGCGCGCGCCGCCGGCGCGTTGCATGGCCGCCTCCGCTTCTCCCCCGCCGTCGGTCTGCGCTTGCTCTTTGTTTTCCGGTCCGCCGTCGCCGCCTCGCACTTCTGCTCCCGCTGGTCTCTGTGCCCGTTCTGCTCGTGGGGCGCGGCCCGCTGGGTGTGGGTGCGCGGCGCGGTCGTCGTGGTGTGGCTGTGGTGAGGCGCGCGGTGTCCCCCATCCACCCTCTCGCCGCCGCCGTCGTCTGTCCGTCCTGTGGTCAGCCGTTTGTGGCGTTCTGCTCGCCCATCCCCGCCGGGTTTTCGTCGGTGGTCTGGTGCGGTTGTCCGGCCTGTGGCGTTCACGCACAGCACCCCCGCGCGCGCTTCGTCCCCGCCGGTCAGCCCCTCACCGGCGCGGTCGGGTCCGGCCAGGCGGCCGCGCAGTTGCCCCTGTTCGCATAGCCGCGGTTTTCGTAGTTCGCGTTTTTTCGGTCAGAGGCCAAACATGACTCGTCGTATGCAGTGTCCCGGCCAAGCAGTGGAACCCCACCCCCCCAGCCCCCCGCCCCCGTCGGGCGGGGGGGGCGCAGGTCAGCCCCCGTCACACACCATCGGCATCATTCAAAATTCCCTGTTCAACGTCGGCATCAAAGAATACTCGCGCGAAGGCCGCCACCGCGGCTTCATCTGCGCGTGGTTCGCCGCGTGGGGCCAGGCTGCGCGCCTGGCGCGCGGCCTCGGCCCGGCCGCAACCGTCCGCCGTGACTGCGCCGGCGGGTGGTTCATCATCATCCGCTTTCACACGTCCGGCCAGTCGTGGAGGTAGGCCAACATGTGTGTCTATCTCATCCACTTTGAAAACCCAATCCCGCGCGGCACATCGCGGCGCGGGACGCCACTGGTCGCCGGACACTATCTCGGCTACACCAACGACCTGAACCAGCGCATAGACGCTCACCACTCCGGCAACGGAGCGCGACTGATGGAGGTCATCACACAGCGCGGTATCGGCTGGACGCTGGTCCGCACGTGGCCGGACGCCGACCGCCAGTTTGAGCGCCGCCTGAAAAATCAGAAAAACACACCGCGCCTGTGCCCGCTGTGCCGCGAGGCGGCATTGGCCCGCAGGCGCACCTACTCCCGGAGGACACCATGATACTCTCTCTACCCCCCCAACCACGTCTGCACGAGATGGTCTCACGCGCAGACGAGCGCGCCTACGCCGCCGCGATGTCGGCCTGGCGCGAGGCCTGCTACACCGCGCGCATCGCGGCCAGCGTCCCCGCCGTCCGCCACGTGGACGAGCCAGAACCTGGCGCGACCAACGTCCGCATCGTCGCATACGTCACGCTGCCCGGCACCGCCGAGGCCGAGGCCACGCTCCGCCGCAAGGACTACGGACCGGGTTTCGTCGAAATTCACTGTGACTGCAATGAGTGCTGTGCGCCGGACGGCATGGCGCACTTCGTCAATGGCGTCGGCCACCTGTGCGGCCACGTCGTCGCCTACAAGCACAGTCTCTAATGGAGGATACCATGAACAACAACGACCGCAAGCCCGCCACCCGCACGCCCGCACCGAACCGCACGCTTGACTCCTATTTCCCGTCGCGCTTTCTGAAAGTCGCAGACCTGCTTGCGTGGAAGGCCACCGAGATCACGCCGACCATCGCGCGAGTGGCCGAGGAGGAAGTCCAGCCCGAGCCGAACGACGAGAAGGAATGGAAGCTCGTTCTCTACTTCGCCGCGAAAACCGGCGGCGAAGTGGGAAAGGGCTACCTGGTTAGCTCGAAGGCCGACAAAGAGGCGCTCAAGGCAGCGACCGGCGCGACCACCGCGCTTGACCTGGTCGGCCAGCGCGTCCGCGTGCACATCGACACCTGGCGCAAGAAGAGCGTGCTGCGCATCGATCCCGCCCCGATCCCGGCCACATCCCCCGCGCATACTGAGCAGAGCGCAGCGCAGTCGAAGGACGCCCGCGCCGCCGACAAAGCCGCCCTGTACGGCGACGTGCAGGGCGAGCGCGAGGACTACGCACCACGCTGCGAGCACGGCCAGCCCGCCAACGGATGCGAGGTGCCCGGCTGCCCGCACCACTTCTAGCCGCCACACGCCCCGCGCCCGCGCCCCCGCCGGGCGCGGGGCAACCGGAGGACACATGAAACTCTAACCAACTTTTTGCCATTTTCGGACCGGGATTGTGCTACACTCACTTTCACACATCACACACAACGGAGGACACCATGAGCGGCATGAACTGGGACACCATCACAAAAGTAAAGGGGAAGGCCATTTGGGAACACGAGCACGAATGGACGACCGAGCGACTGACATGCCAGAAGAACGGCGTGTGGAGGTACGAGGACGAGAACGGCGGCGCAAACGGCGCAGAAGAGAGCCGAGGCACCACCGTCTACACCCTCAGCGCACAGGAAGCCGCCAACCTCCTACGACAGTGGGGCGTAAGCGAAGACGAAATCGCCAGGGTGGAAAATCTCGCTGAGTTAGTCGCAGCCAACCTGCCGGATTAGCCACGCGTCCCCACAACCGCATACCGACCACCCGCCCCCTCTCACCCAGGGGGCTTTTCATTTATATCGCGACGTGGCCGAGTACGGCCACGTGGGGCGGGTACGTCCGCCCCACACCCCCGGTGCGGCAAGCCGATGGCGCGAAGTGAGCGCGCCACTGCCGCACCGCATCGCGCCGACTAGTGCACGGCGCGCTCGCCGCGAGTACGCGGCGGTGG
>Ga0247727_10005848_pt1 | contig 24543 bp, 21 predicted proteins | sample WisWelCaveWW1625_FD_202498 | JGI IMG/M metagenome (GOLD analysis project Ga0247727, IMG submission 202498) | Biofilm microbial communities from Wishing Well Cave, Virginia, United States - WW16-25 | ecosystem: Environmental > Aquatic > Deep subsurface > Groundwater > Cave microbial mat | place... | reverse complement strand
ATATACAAAAATAAAAACGTAAATTCAAGATGGACGTTTGTCCTCACTGTACGCCTGTCCTCTAGTTTCGTGAATTTAACTTAACATTGTCAAGTTAAACTAAGCGATTTTTTGAAAGAATTCAAAGATTGATTCCCTTTCAAAAGCGCGCGAGATGTGCATGGTTATTGTTATTGATGAAACGCATCACTTTTTGAAAAGCAAGAAACGAGTCAAAATCTTGGAAGATATGATTCGCGAAATTCGCTCTAAGGGAGCTTCGGTCATCTTGCTGTCGCAATCTCCGGATGATTATGAGCAAGCTGATTTCAACTTTTTAGAACTGTTGGAATTTGATTTTGTGCTCGGTTGCAATCCTTCTTCACATAATTTTTACAGCAAGCTTTTGGTGTCACTGCTGAGAAGGCGAAGCAAATCATGCGAGAGGTGGCAACGCTTGGGCAGGGCGAGGCGTTTGGGAAGGATGGAGAAAAAGGCATAGCCAAATTGAAGTTGTGCAAATGAATTAATAAGCAAAGTTCCGGAAAAGAATTTTTGAGATCAAAACGTTCGAGGATAATATGAGTTTATTAGAGACACTCAAAAAGAGAAATATTAATCCCTATAATTTTGAAGCACAAGCTAAAAGCAAAATTCGAGAAATTGTCAGGGCCTACCGACATTCTTGGGATGTCTATAGCGAATTGATTCAAAATTCGGTCGATGCAATAAATAGACTTTACAGGATTAAAAACGATCCGAATTTTTATCTCTACTCCGAGTTCAGAAAAAGGTTTCCAGATTTTAGTTCTGACCCGAAGTAACGAGGAAAAATCCAAATTACGATTAAAGTAAAAGACAAAGAAATTGAGATCAAAGACAATGGTGTCGGGATTGATAAAGCGAATATTGAAGAATTTTTGTTACCGGAAGGAACCGACAAAATTTTGGGGCAGGAATATGGTTTCAAAGGATTTGGACTAGCCTTTGCCGCGTTCATTTCTAAAGAATTCTATATAGCTAGTAGACCATTTACAGAACAAGAACAAACCAATGAATTCTCATTATCGGGCCTATTTAATTGGCTTTCTGATGATGAAGGCACAGCACCGTTTCCTAATGCGCCAATACCAGACACTAGGGCTGCGCAATCAGCATTCGACAATGATTGGCGAACGCTTGTTAGGGTAAAACTAGCCAATGATTATGCGGCGCTATTTCCCGCCGTTTCTTCTGCAGATCAAGCCTTTGAGCTTCTCGATAAAAATGGAAGGAAAGGATTAGAGGGATTTAAGTTTCTACTAAGAACAAGAACGGCTATCGGCAATACCAAAGTATTGTTTAGCAAGTCACCTATCGTACCGATTGATGTTAAACTTGACATCATGTTCTCAGATGATGATTCAGAAAAAGACATCACCATACCTTTTCAATACTATCATCCAAAAGATCACGAACAAGTTAATGTTGCTTCGTATGACTTCAGAGATTATGATGATCAACTAAAAAGAACCACCTTTAATCGAAATTTTCGCGGATTATTTCATACGGTTGAAGGAGAATCGATCGGTCAACGTAAACTTCTAAAATGCAATATTGCTTTGGCAGCTATTAGCTCAACGAGGCTATCCAATATTGAGTCAGAATTGGGTTTAGACGATATCGAAAGTGGTGATGTTGGAATTTCGTACGGTATTCATTTAGCTATCGATGGAATGCCGACGGGATTACGAATTGATGATTGGGATCGAAAAGGTTCTTATTTAAAGCGATACTTTGTCATTGTCGACGCCGAAATGGACTTAAGTAACCAGTTGGATCCTGGGCGAAAAGGAATTTCTCAATATTCCGCACGAATGATTAGCGAAAAGGTGATTCAATTAATCAATGATTCCAAAGTGAATGAGAGTGATTCGTTTGCTCAGTATGCTGCAAAATCTTTAGATTATGGGCGTGGAAGGGAAGAGGGTGGTTTACCTCCACAAGATTTTCCCTTGAAGATTTCACAAGTTCAGGAATCAATGTTACAATTGAATGCTGATGAAAAAACTTTACTTGAAAAGGTGAAAAAATATTCATCTTTATACAACTTACCCTCTGACGAACAGGAAGTCATAGCCCTTTTCTACGAACTTTTGACACAAAAAATCATCAAAGGTTACAAAACGATCTATCTAAGTGGAAGTCGTGAAGTATATGATGCTGGACTTGAATATAATATCGAGTGTACATCCGATAACGTTCAACCCAATGATCCATTGGGAATCGGACAAGTTCTGTTGCAAGATTTAAAAAATAGAAATTTAAAAGAATATATTTATCGCGATCATTTTCATGGCACAACTACGTATCCAGAATTATGCGTAGAATTCAAAAGGAATTTGGGCGCTTTCTTGGACGATGTTTTAAAAAGATCTGGAAGGTCAAGCAAGGATTCTCAGCTCATAGACTTATTAATAACTTGGGATACAGAAGTTCCTCCATCAATTCCTACTAATTCTTATACAATTGATCCCATCAATGATAATCGCAGGATTTTTCATAGTACCACTCATCGGCTTGGTTTGATTCGAGAATACAATACAGAAATAAACTGTATTTGTCTAAAAGATGTTATTTTAAAAGCCAAAAAGTGATTGTTGTGTAACGAGAAAAGATTTACGCATAATATTCCCTCCACCATTAGAATTTATCCGAAATAAGATTATACTCTGTGAATGCTAATCCTAATCACATCGAATCGCCGCCGGCGATCTCCCTGCCGCCAGAAAACACGTTGTGAAAAATCTCAAGTGCGCCGAACCTCATCACAAAGAGCATACCCATGTGGCTAACCCGTCTCGCCCTTAAATATCCGATCTCCACCTTCCTCTTTGCCATCACCATCATGGTGTTCGGCATGGTGTCGTTTCAGCAATTGCCGGTGGATTTGCTGCCGAACATCACGATTCCGGTGGTGACGACCGTCGCGTTTTATTCCGGCGCGGGGCCGCTTGATATGGAGCAGACGGTGACGACGGTCATCGAGCGCGGCGTGACTTCGGTGAGTGACGTGAATTACGTGCAGTCCTCAACGCGCGAGGGCAACACGCGCGTGAGCATCAATTTCAATTGGAACGCGAACGTCGACGTCGGCCTGATCGACGTGGTGCAGCGCGTGAATCGTATCGTCAACCAACTGCCGACCGGCGTTTCGCAGCCGATAGTGTTGCGTTTCGATATCACCAACCTTCCCGTTTGCAACATCGCGGTCGCCGGCGATATGGATGAGCGCGATCTCTACGATCTGGCGTTCCACGTCATCGAGCCACAGATCGAGCATCTGCCCGGCGTGGCCTCGGCGCAAGTGCTCGGCGGGCGCATCCGCGAGATTCACGTCACCATCGACCGCAATCGCTTGCAAGCCCTGCAATTGCCGGTACAAAGCGTGCTCACCGCCATCGCCAATTCCAATCTCATCATCCCCTCCGGCGATTTGAAAACCGGCCAGTTCGATTACGCGCTGAAAACCGAAAGCCGCTTCAACGTCGTCAAGCCGATGGCCGACGTCGTTCCGTTTCGGCAACGTGACGCTGAACATCATGACCTTCGGCGGCCTCGCGCTCGCGGTCGGGCGTCTGGTCGATGATTCGATCGTGGAGTTGGAAGCGATTGCGCGCCATTATAATGAAAGAAAATCCGGCCAAACGAAATTGCACGCGACGCTCGACGCCGCGAGAGAAGTCGCTGCGCCGATTTTTATTTCGACGCTCACCACGGTGATCGTGTTTCTGCCGATCGTCTTTTTAACCGGCATCGCCAAATTGCTTTTTATTCCGCTGACCATCACCATCGCCGTCTCGCTGTTCGGCTCATTTTTAGTTTCGCGCACGGTCACGCCGCTGATGTGCTTGAAATATCTCCCGCCCGAAAAAGAATTGGATCGCCGCTCGCAAAATTTTTCGGATCGCGTGCGCGTCAAAGCCCACGACTGGCTCGCCGCGCTCGACGAATGGTATGCGGCGCAATTGCGTTGGGCGCTGAGTCATCGCCGCCTCGTGATTGGCGGCATCGTCGGCTTCGCGATTCTTTCCGTCGCGCTGGTCAAATTCATCGGCACGGAATTTTTTCCCGATCAGGATGAAAGCCAGATGAACGTGTCGATCAAATTGCCCGTCGGCTCGCGCGCCGAGGAGACGGATAAAGTCGTGCGCCAGATCGAGCAACTGCTGCAAGCCGAAGTGCCGGAAATGCAGGCGCTGATTGCCGATATCGGCGTGCCGAGCTCGCGCAGCGGCAATTTTTTCAGCCGCAACCTGGGCAGCCACACCGCGAATCTGCAGGTCGCGCTGGTGTCGCCGCACGAGCGGAATCGTTCAGTTTTTGAAATCGTCAATACGATTCGCCCGCAGCTCACGAAAATCGCGGGCACGACGATTTTTGTGAGTCCCGGCGGTTTCATGCGCTTTCTCTTGAACTTCGGCTCTTCCGCGCCGATTGACGTGGAGATTCGCGGCTTCGATCTCGAAACCGGCTCGGCGCTGGCGCGCGAAATTGCCGGCCTCGTGCGCGCCACGCCCGGCGCGGTCGACGTGCAAATCAGCCGCGACGATAATTTTCCGGAGCTGCGCGTGAAGATCGATCGCGACAAAGCCGGCGTGCTCGGCATCAACGTCGCGCAAATTTCCAGCACGATCAACACCTGCATTAACGGCTCGGTCGCCTCGTTGTTTACCGATCCCGTCACCGGCAATCAATACAACATTCTGGTGCGGTTGAGCGAAGCTTATCGCTCGAATATTGAAGATTTGAAAAACATCGTTTTGACCACCAGTGGCGGCCAACAAATTTTGCTCGGCAACATTGCAATTGTTGAAAAAGCCAACGCGCCGGTGCAAATCGACCGCAAGCAGCAACAGCGCATCGTCAACGTCACCGCGAACGTGGCGGGCCGCGATCTGGGCAGCGTCGCCAATGACATTCGCGCGAAGCTGGCAAGCGTAAATATTCCGCCCGGTTTCGAGGTTCGAATCGGCGGCAATGTCGAGCAACAGCAAAAAGCCTTTCGCGATTTGTTGTTCGCGTTCGGACTGGCGATTTTGCTGGTGTATGTCGTGATGGCCTCGCAATTTCAATCGCTCCTCGATCCGTTCATCATCATGTTCACCGTGCCGCTCGGCATCGTCGGCGTTTTCTGGACGCTGTTCTTGACGAATACGACGTTGTCCGTCACCTCGTTTCAAGGCATCATCGTGATGGTCGGCATCGTCGTGAGCAACGGCATCCTGCTCGTCGACTACACGAACCATCTGCGCATGCGCAACGTCGAGCTGCACGAAGCCGTCGTTCAAGCCGGACGCACGCGCTTGAAGCCGATTCTCATGACCTCGCTCGCCACCGTGCTCGGCCTGATTCCCATGGCCATCGGCTTCGGCGGCGAAAAAACGCAAGCCCCGCTCGCCATCGCCGTCATCGGCGGTTTGACCGTTTCGACGATCTTGACGCTCTTTTTTGTGCCGACTTTGTATACGGTTTTTGAGGAAAGATTCAAACGCGAATTGAAAGAGGAGAGCTTGTAGTTACGCCTTCAGGCGTCGATTGTTGCAGACTAAGACAGGCTTTGTTTCATTTAAAATGTCATTCTGTAAGAATCTTTTTCGAATTTAGCACACGCTTTAAATTGGAAAAAGATTCCTCCGGAATGACACAACAATTTTTTATGTCAATGAAAATTTCTATAATGCCTTGCATTTTGTCACAACAAAAATCCCCAACGAATGGAAATCCCGCCTTGGGCGGGCCAACGGATGAAAAAAAATATCCGTTGGCCGCTTTCATCCAGTGGACAATTACTTTATTTCTATTTTCAAATCTTCAAGCCCAAACCAGATCCATTCGCCTCGACTCCCTCACGTTTGACCGCGCCGTTTCGCTGGCATTGGAGCATCATCCTTCTTTAAGAGCCGCCGACGCAAATGTGCGCGCGTCCTTGGCGGCGTTGACGCAGGCGCGCGCCGGTTATTTCCCGTCGATCAATCTTTCCGCGACCACGACACGCACCGAAGGCGCGTTCGTGTTCAATCCCTCCTTCCCGCCGCGCGATCAAAGATACACGAATTATTCCGTCTCCTTTCAAGCGCAGCAAACGCTGTATGATTTCGGCAAAACCGGCGGGCGCGTTTCTGCCAATGAGAATTTTGTCGAGGCCACGGATTTCGACGCGCACACGACGCGGCAAAATGTGATCACCAATGTCAAATTAGCGTATTTGAATTTCATTCAAGCCGAGCGCGTTGTGAAAGTCAATGAAGAAGCCGTCACGCAAGCCGAGCAGCATCTCGTGCGCGCCAAAGCATTTTACTCCGTCGGCAAACGCCCGGAGTTTGACGTCACCAAATCGGAGGTCGACCTCGCCAATGCGAAGGTCAACCTGATTCGCGGACGCAATCAAATGCGACTGGCGAAAGTGCAGTTGGAAAATGCGATGGGTGTTCATCCCGCTACGAATTACATTGTGAATGAAGTTTTTGTGATTCCGCCGTTGCCCACAACATTGGATTCCGCCAAAGCTCTGGCTTTCACTCAGCATCCGGAATTGCGTTCCTCTCGCGCGCGGGTGCAAGCCAATCAGGCGTTGGTCGCGACGGCGAGAAAGCAACATTTGCCGACGCTATCGGCCAACGGCAATTACATTTGGAGCGCGTTCGATTTCCCATTGTTCAGCCGCTGGAATGCCGGCGTCACTTTCAGCTTGCCATTATTTCAAGGTTTCGCGATTAGTGCGCAGGTGCAGCAGGCCAAAGCGAACGTCGATGTCGCACAGGCGAATATGGAAGTTTTAATTGAAAACATCACATTGGAAGTCGAGCAAGTTTATCTGTCTTTGCAGGAAGCCAACGAGCGCATTGCCGCGACCACGAAGCTGGTCGAACAGGCCGAGCAAAATTTGAAACTCGCCGAAGCGCGCTACAACTCCGGCGTCGGCTCCGCCATCGAAGTGACCGACGCGCAATTGTCGCGCTCCAACGCGTGCATCACGCACATTCAAGCGCAGTATGATTACAACAGCGCGCTCGTGCGGCTGCGGCGGGCGCTGGGTATGGTTGAAGAAAGCCATGATAAAAATTAAAGCTTTTTGTTGTTGGAAATGTCAATGAAAATCCATTAAATTTTATCGTGAGGACTCAATAATAATTTCTAACGTATTCTGCAAATAAAGGAACGTCTATGAGCCACGAAATTATGATTGAAACGATCAAAGCCGAGCTGGCGCATGTTGATGCTTTGGCCCTGCAATCAATTTGGCAAATTATTGACAAGTCGAAAAAGAAACCAATGGCCTCGCCGCCTTTTTCCGGCCGCTCGGCGCCGGTCCCAGTCAAAGCTCGCTCGAGCTCGGACGGGCGATCGAGTTTTGTCGATGAAAATTTGACTCTTGATGAATACGAACGCCTTTCTCCCAAGGAACGCGGCGAGCTGCAGCGGCGCTTGAAAAAGCGGAATCATCTCTGGCTGGGCGAAAAATTCTCAGAGTTGCGCGCGGCATGGCTGGTCGTGGTTAATGGAGAAGTTTTTGCGTGGGGAAAAAGTTTGGATGATCTGCCTTTGGCGCCGGAGAATGTGGAACTTTCCCGGCGCACGGGAAAATTTCCGTTCGTTTTTATAAATGACATTTATTTGGCGATTGAAGAGAGCGTTTTTGCTTGGCACGCAACGACCGACCTCGAAGATTTTTATCCTACGCTCCCGGTAACTTTGGGCTTGGATTCAAATGTCATCGAGATGATCGGTGATTTCGACACGGGCGCCTTTCCCACGTTTGCGGATTACGACTTTCTCCGCGCGCAAGATTTGATCAAGCCGGAAGCGGGAGATTATTACGAGTTCTCCTCGCACCTTAGCCAATCGTATAAATGTGTCGGCAAGCGGTTGCGTTTGCAATTGTCTTTAAAAGCAGGTGAAGTTTATGCCCTTGAAACGAAGATTTATTGCGTTCCGGACTGGCACAAAAGCCCGTTTGTCAAAATCAATCCTGATCGCGTTGCTCTGATCGGTCGCGGCCTGTTGCTGAAATTAAAGCCGATGGTGTTGCTGAATTTTAAGGAGCGGCAGTCCGAAATCATGGACTCGGCCACCACCGTCCCGGTACTTCCCAAAATCGCCAAGCAGAAAAAACGCGCCTCACGGTCGCGCCGTCGCCGGTGAATCTGTTGTGGTGCAGTTTTGGTTGCGGCCAAAGTCGCGTTACGAGTTCCTTGCCGAACAAACCCCGTCATCGCGGGGTGAACGCTGGATAAAGATGGCATTGCAGAGTGGTTGAAATTGCACACAGTCCCCATTTAAAACATCTTTCACCTCGTTGTTTTTACATTCATGCTCATCGATGAATACCTCCCCAATTACGACGCCACCGAGCGCCATCAACTTGACGTTCGCGCGCCAATCGAGAAAGTTTTTGCGGCGGTTCATGAATTGGACGTGAGCCAATCCCAATTGATTCGGGCGCTCTTCATGCTGCGCGGATTGCCCGCGTTTTTATTTTCTCGTCATCAGCCGCAGAAGCAGCTCGGGTTGAATCTGGCCGCCTTGTTGAAAAGCGGTTTCGTGCTTCTCGGTGAAACGCCGCCACGGGAAATTGTGCTCGGCTTAATCGGAAAATTTTGGACGACTTCGGGATGCATGCAAAAATTGGACGCCGCCGGATTCCAAAAATTCACCACGCCCGGTTTTGCCAAAGCGGTTTGGAATTTTTCTCTCACGCCGCAGGCAAACGGCATGACCCGGCTGGCGACGGAGACGCGCGTTTTATGTTTGGATGAGGCCAGTCGGCGGCGGTTTCGTTTTTATTGGTTGTTCATTCGACCGTTCAGCGGCTTGGTCCGGATGGAAGCGCTGCGCGCGATCAAACGGAAGGCGGAAAGCAGGAGTGCAAACTTTAGTTTGCGTTGCGAATCGACCTCTTTATGAATCCCATCATCACCGTCACACAAAAGCAGCTCGCCGAATTTTTGCTCAATGTCGCAGTGGCGCGGCCGGTTTTTATCTGGGGGCCGCCCGGCATCGGCAAGTCGAGCATCGTGCAGCAGTTTGCCGCGCAGGTCGCCTTGCCGTGCGTCTCGCTGCTCGGCAGCCAGCTTGCGCCGGAAGATCTCATCGGCGTACCGCAGATCATCGACGGCAAGAGCCGCTTCTGTCCGCCCACGATGATCGCGCGCGACGAGCCGTATTGTCTTTTTCTCGACGAGCTTAATGCCTGCACGCATGAAGTGCAAAAGGCTTTTTACAGCCTGATTCACGAGCGTCGCATCGGCGAATATGTTTTGCCGCAGGGCTCGATCGTCATCGGCGCTGGCAATCGCAGTCAGGACAGCGCCATCGTCAAGCCGATGTCCTCCGCGCTGCTCAATCGCATGGTCCACGTTCACCTCAAAGTCTCGCATCGCGATTGGCTGGAGTGGGCGGGCCAAAACAACATTCATGCGCTCGTCGTCGAGTACATCCAAAATCGGCCCGATCATCTCTGGCATCAGCCGCCGAAGCACGAGGAGCCGTTTTCCACGCCGCGCTCGTGGCACATGCTCAGCGATGCGCTGCACGAATTTGGCGAGCAGATCACCGACGAGTGGTTGGAGGTGCTCGCGTACGGTTGCCTCTCGCCTTCGCATGCGACGCAGTTCAAGGCGTTCATTAAACAGGTGCGCAGCCGCTATCGTCTCAACGCGATTTTGAAAGGCGAGATCGGCTGGCCGCACCAACCCGAAGAGCGCGACGTACTTTATTTCCTCTCGCAATCGTTTCGCGCGCAACTGATCAAAGAATTGCCTGTCGATCAAAATGCGGTCACCAGCCATCATCGTGAGCTCGCCCATCGCGCTAAAGCGTTGATCAAGGAACTGGCGACGATCAGTCTCGAAATGGCGCAGATGGCCGTCGCCAAATCCGAAGCCGGTGAAACTTTGCCCGGTTGGTTCATGGCGGAAATCGTTCGCGACCTGCCGCGATTGGTGGAGAAAAAAGATGCCACGTAAGCGCCGGAAAAAAGGCGGCGAAGACGATCTCGCCACGCAGAATTATTTGCAGGCTGTCGAGAAGCTGCGGCAACATCCGATCTTTGCGCCGCTGTGGACGCATGCGAATTTGCACCGTCGTGAAGGCAATAAGTGTCCCGTGAATGGCTGGGCGGCGGTTACCAACAATGGCGATATTCACGTGCATCCGACGCGGCGCGCCGAGCCGGAGGAATGGCTTTATGTGCTCGCGCATTGTTTGTTGCACCTCGGCTTTCAGCATTTTCAGAAACGCTTCAAAGCGTGGGAATGGAACGTCGCGTGCGATTGCGTTATCGCGAAATTTTTGGCCGATCTCAAATTCGGCCGGCCACCGGAGGCGCTCGCGGGCAGCGTCGATTTGCCCGGCCGCAACGAAGAGCGGTTGTATCAATATTTTGTCGATCACGGCGCGCCGTTGAAGTTGCAAACGCTGGGCACGGCCGGCCCGCGCTCGCTTGATATGATTTTCGAGCCTGTGCGCAAATATCATTTCGGACGCGCGCCCGATTGGCAAGCGCTCTTCGGACAGGGCTTGGCTGCGGCGGTGACGAGCGCGGTGAATGTTGCCGCGGGTTATGAGCCTTATCTCGGCGCGGAACAATCGACCGTGACCCCGGCGCAAAAAGCGCGTGCGTGGTTCATGAGCAGTTATCCTCTCCTCGGCGCGCTGGCTGCCGCGTTTGAAATTATCGAAGACAAACTCATTTGCGCGCGTTTGGATATCAGCGTTGCCGCCGTCGATGCGGAGAGCAAGGAAATTTTTATCAACCCGCTCGCCGGACTCGACGAGGCGGAATGCCGGTTCGTCATCGCGCACGAGTTGTTGCACGTCGGGTTGCGGCATCAAGCGCGTTGTCAAGGCCGCGATCCTTATATCTGGAATGTCGCTTGCGATTTTATCATCAATAGCTGGCTGGTGGAAATGGGCGTCGGCGTTTTGCCTCATATCGGCGGGCTGCACGACCCGGCGTTGAAAGGCGAATCCGCGGAAGCTATTTATGATCGCATCGTCACGGACATGCGGCGCTTTCGCAGACTGGCCACGTTGCGCGGCGTCGGGCTTGGCGACATGCTCAATCGCGGCCGGCCCGATTGGTGGGCCATCGGCGATGGCATGAGCCTCGATGAATTTTTCCGCCGCTGCTTGAGTCAAGGTCTCGCGTATTGCGAAGCCCAAGGCCGCGGTTTTTTTCCGGCAGGTTTGGTCGAAGAGATTCGCGCATTGAGCCAACCGCCGATTCCGTGGGACGTGGAGCTGGCGCAGTGGTTCGATCATTATTTTTCGCCGCTGGAAAAAGTGCGTTCGTTTGCGCGCCCGAGCCGCAGACAAAGCGCGACGCCGGACATTCCGCGGCCGCGACATGTGCCCGCTGTTGCGCTCAATGAAAGCCGCACGTTTGGCGTGGTGCTCGACACTTCCGGCACGATGGATCGCAAGCTGCTCGCTCAAGCACTCGGCGCGATTGCGAGCTACAGCATCTCGCGCGAAGTGCCGGCGGTGCGCGTGGTTTTTTGCGATGCGCTGCCGTATGACCAGGGCTATCTGTTGCCGGAAGCCATCGCCGACCGCGTGCAGGTGAAAGGCCGCGGCGGCACGATTTTGCAACCGGCCATCGACCTGCTCGAAAAGGCCGACGACTTTCCAAAGAATGCACCGTTGCTCATCATCACCGACGGCTACTGCGATAAATTGAGCATCGCACGCGAGCACGCGTTTTTGCTGCCGGAAGGCCGGCATTTGCCGTTTGTGGCGAGAGGCAAGGTGTTTCGGATTAAGTAAGGTCCGAAGTCCGAGGTCACATGTCCGAAGTCCATAACAAAACGGAGTGTCAAGCTTTAGCTTGACAAAAAAGAATTTGAAATGAAGAGTTGCACGAAGAAATAAACCAAACTTCGGAGGAAAAACAAATGTCTATTCTAGCCATTGCAGAACGAAAGGGACGAGAGAAGGGGCTTGATGAAGGACGGCTTTTGGTACGAGAGATGATTTCCGATATTCTGGAGATCAAATTCGGCGTGGCCGGACTGGAGCTGTTTGATTCAGTTGCGCACATTGCCGACCTCGAAGTTCTCCGGAAGATTCGACTGGACTTGAAGCCGCGCAATCCGTTGCGGAGGCCGAGGCGTTGATTCACGCGCATGCCCATGAAAACGGGAAGAACAAGCAGGAAGAGGTCTCCTGAGGCGCTATGTTTTTAACGGCGCGGCTTGTTCCGGCTTGAATGGCGTGGCCAACAAAAATCACTCCGTAAATTTTGACGGCGTGTTGCCGAATGATTTGTGACCATCAAAAGCCTTTATGAAACCGGCGATCACCCCTCCAAAATTTTGTGTTTTGTTCCCCCTCGACTGTTTTTATAAAGACTGATCGCCGGTTTGGATTTCGTTATCGCCCGACGTCTAAAAATTTATTTTCGTTCAGCCATTAGACTTCGGACCTATGACCTCGGACTTCGGACCTCACTGCATCAAAATCATCTTTCTCGTCTGCACAAATTCGCCGGCCCGCAAACTATAGAAATAAACTCCCGAAGGAACGGGCTTTTCATTTTCATCGCGGCCATCCCATAACAGGCGATGCTGCCCGGCTTGTTCAGGCTGATTCAACAGCGTGCGCACCTTTTCACCGAGCAAATTGAAGATGACCACTTCAACTTGACTGTGGCGCGGCAGTTCGTAAAGAATCGTGGTTGAGGGGTTGAAGGGGTTTGGATGGTTTTGGTGTAATGAAAAGAATTTGATCCCGTTGTGTGTAAAATTATCATCATTGACACCTGTAACTATTTCAATAGCCACATCATCAATGTACCAGCCATTATCAACGTCCCAACCGTTATAATTGCAATCTTGTGAATGAACGGCAAAACGCAAAATGACTGTTGAATCGGCATACGCTGATAGATCCAAACGCGGGTAAGTCCAGCCGGAACTTGCCCCGGAATAAGTGTCCAGATTCGTCCAAGTTTTCTTAGAATAGATTCTGATTTGACCCCAATCACCGCAGTTAAAACTGTACCAATGACGATATCTAAGGCTGGGTTGTTTGCTCGCAGATGGAACTTTAAAGGGAGGACTTGTAAACCATGACCCCGTGTTATCGCCATAAGCTCCATCCAGAACTGTTGCAAGGCAATAAGGTGGGGAATAGGCAATACCCGGCCCGCTTGTTGGTACCCCAACTTCCCATGTCCCATAACTTGCGTTCCAATCCTTGATTCCCATAGGTTCCCATTTCTCAGTAAAATTCACCGTTTCACTTCCGGTCACAACAGCAACGTTGTCGATATACCATCCGCTACTGGTTTCCCATCCATTATAATTACAATCCTCTGAATGGAAGAAAAAGGCAATTTGCACGGTCTTGCCAGCATATTTGGAAAGAGCATCCGTCCGATAACTCCATATCCCGCTGCTATGGCCACCAAAAGCTGCTTCGGGAAGATCTTCCCAAGTGTTCGTTCCTTGAACCTTGATTTGGACCTTGCCATAATCACCGCAATTAAAGCTGTACCAATGCCAAAATCTTAACCGAGGATTTAGTGAAGCATTGGGCACAACAAAAGAAGCGTAACGGAGTAATCTCGTGTTGACATTGTCCGGATAATCACCTGCCAGTTTTGTCGCGGCACATTGTCCTCCGACAAATGCACTATTGGGACCGGAAGTCGGAATGCCCATTTCCCAAATTCCATAGTCGGCATTCCAGTCATTGTCGGGATTGTTTTCGAAACTCTCCGACCAGATGATTGCTCCTGTTTGAGGATTGCCGGTCTCACACTGCACGGTTAAACTGTAAGAGCCAACGGCATTGTCGCGTCCATCAACGACGAAGTAATATTTTCCAGGCGCGGCATTGGCATAGATTGCTTTTCTATCCCCGGAAGCCAAGACTTTTGTTGCATCACAACTTTCGAGGATGAAAACATCAAGATTGACCGAAAGATTGGACAAAGTGACGATGAGGCGGCTCGTTTCCTGAACTTGAATTGTAAAGACGTCCTCCGGCCCACTTTCGTTCCAGATTACACCCGTGTACGTTTTGACATTGGAAGGCGAACCCTGAGTGTTGTCGCTGATGGTCTGCCCACAGGTAAGTTGGATAGCTTTGGAGCAATCTAGCGAACCTTGTGCAAAACAAATTTGGGCAATGGTTGAGCAAACAACCAAAGTGATTAGTGATAGCATGGTTCTTTGCATGACGTGTTTTTCTCCTTTCTGGGATTTTTGTGAGAATTTAGCAACTTGAACCGGAGTGCGAGACTTTAGTATCGCACTCCGGCTTTGTATGGTTAAAGTGACATGATTTTTTTAATCTTTATTTATAAGCCTGCAATGAATCCAACAAAATCTCGCCTTGCGGGTGCGTCCCGGCATCGGAAATCAAGCTGATTTCGTAAGCGATAATTTTTTTAAGATTTTTCTTGCCGTCATTGAACCTTGTGCCTACCCCATACGCCGGAGAAAAATCGGCAAAGGGAATGCGGAGTTGAATCCATTGCGGGGTTTTGCTGTTTAACAGATTTTTATCGCAATCAAACCACCACAACTCATCGCCGCCTTTCATGTCGTCTGTAAGGTCTGCGAGGCTGATTCGCAAAAGGATATCAGGCGTTGGAACCTCAACGCGCAGATTGAGCAGCAAGCCTTTGTAATTTACTAAATTCATGGGCGGCTGAAATTCACGGCGGACGCTTGCCCAATTTCCCCAATACAAAGCCGGCGGCAGATCAAACGCCATCCGCAGGGCTTTGTGGCTCGAATCGCGCGTGCTAATTTTGACGAGTGACAATTGCATGCCGGCTTTTTCGTAATAAATGTCATAGCCTCTTTGCGTGCCGGCATAGCGTGAATATTTTTTCCCAGTGCTTGGCGGTTCTTTGTCGAAATGGTCGACGGTCAACGTTTGCGCCGGAAGAGGGTTTGTTTGCGAACAACAGATCGAAAGTGCAATTGAGCAAAATAGGTTTTTCATGGCTTTTCCTTAGTTTTCGCTTGGGATTAACGGTTTCCTTCCCAGCAAGTACGGCGATAACTTTTGTTCATGTTTCTGTGGTTGGCGTTGCACGAAAAAAACTTGTGAAGAGTCTACCTGGGTCTCGGAAGTTTTTTGCACTTCACTTTTTGGTTCATCGCCATCCGCCTTGGCGATTTTGTGGATGACTGCGACGACCAAGAGAATGCCTGTGGCGACGAGAATAATTTTAAACTCCGTCGAGAGTGATTCACCCGCCAAACGATTGTTTCGGCGCCAACGCTCCGTTTCGGATTTAGCTTTGGAAGATTTTTCGTCGGCGTAGGAAACCGGCGGCGAACCGAACAGCGCGAATAAATAAGCGGTAAGAATGATCAAAGCCATGCATTTTGTCTGTGCTTTTGCAAACATGACAATTCTCCTGTTGTGTTGGTGATGAAAACCGCAACATAAATGTTGCGGTACGGGGCGGCATTCATGTTGTATGAGAATGATTAAATCCAACTGTCCAGGCGCGTTGCCGCCTTCTGATTATACAGTCGTTTCAAATTTAAAAAAGGAACACCGCGAAGGCGATTTTCTTGCCGAAAAAATTTTGGGATGTGACCCCACGCCAAACGTATTTAGGCGGGCAAAACAAGCGAGTGAGCGTTTGTCGCTCTATTTTTTAAAAACGATTTTGAAAGCAAATAGATCCGGCTCGTTTGAGCCATAAACCTTGAGCGCGTAATTTTCCTCCTGAAAAAATGAGCCGTGACAAGCGATGGAAAAAGCCTCGAATGGCTCTCCGCCTTTTAAATCATGGCCTTGCCAGACGATGCGGCCCTGTTGATTCACGATCTCGGCGCGATAACTTTTCGCCGTATCGATGACGTTAAACGTCAGAATGAAAATTTCGTCCGGCGATGACAAGGTGATTGCCGGCACGGTTTCCGGCGCCGATCTTCGCGTTCGGCTTTGCAACTGTTGGTGCAGCAAATTCGCTTGCGGCCGGCGAAGCTGTGCGATTTGGTTTTCCAACCGCGAAACGGTGACCATTCCCTGCCAGGCCGGATAGAGCAAAGCCAGCACCAATCCTGCCATGGCGATTGAAACGCGCGGATTGGAAAACAAAGATTTCAACCTTGCCAGCAAATTGTCCAGCGTTGATCGTTCCGTTGTTGGTTCAATCAGCAGGCCTTCTTGCACCGCGGTTTTAACCGCCGAAACGACCTGCCTGGTTTCCTTGACTTCCTCGAAGCATTGCCGGCACCCAAAAAAATGCTCTTCAAAAAGCGCCGCCTCTTGCGGCGAGAGCTTGCCCATAACATATCTTTCAACAACATCCTCTCGTTCGATCTTGTCATGATTCATTTTGTTTCTTCACCTACCTTTATTAAACGGTTCCATGTTCCCCGATTCGGTGCTATCCTTTTATAAAGTCGGCAAATGTCATGATTGGTAACGCCATAAGATAGCCAAATTTTCCGAGCCAATATCCCAGTTTCTTTCGGGCGCGATGAGTGGCCGCCTTTGCAGCATCCGCCGTCATTGCGCCAAATCGTTCCGCAGTCTCCCTGTAACTCAGTTCACGAAAGTAACACAGAAAGATCAACTTCCGATCTTTGGGGCGCAGCTTGCGCAAAGCGCGGGCAAGTTGTTGCCTTCGCTCTTTGGCGAGCAACACGTTTTCCGGCCCGCCATTGCTCTCGTCGATCACCTCTTCTTCAAGCCGATCGGGGTTCGGCTTATACTTCGCTCTGATCCAATCATGGATTTTGTTTGAGCAAATGCCGCGAATAAAAGCCGGCAGCTTTTCCGGTTCACGAATGCGGTCGTTTTTAATCGCTTCGAACACCGCTTTCCAAACGTCCTGGCAAAGGTCGGCAGCTTCGTCGCGCCGAAAAATTTTGCCGGTCACCAGAAATTCAATTACCTCGCAGTACAGATCATAAAGCCGTTGCTCGGCTTTCCGGTCACCGCTGCGCACGCCTTGAATCAGCTCGAGATTTTCTTGCTCCGAATTTTTGTGCCCCATCGCTCCCTTCCTTTGAGTTTTTAACCGATTGTTCTTGTGCCAGAATAAAACCAAAGCGTCACATCAATTTTTAGAAATGCGACGCGTTGAATTCATTCACCTTCTCCCAGCAACACAAACGGCGCCCAATAATGCGGATGCCGCGCTGCCGCGATCTTGCCTTTGATTAAAGCGCGTTTCGCCAGACACAGCGCTTCGCTTTTCGATTTGCCTTGCTGGAGATATTCATAGAATTTGACCATCAGCTCGACGGTGGATTGATCGTCAACCTTCCACAAGCTGGCCAGCAACGAACGCGCGCCGGCATAGAAAAACGCGCGCGACAGCCCGATCAAGCCTTCGCCGCGCAACAGCTTGCCGCGGCCGGTCTGGCAGGCCGAAAGCACGACCAGATCCGCTTGCAGCTTGAGATTGAAAATTTCGTTCATGAGCAAGAAACCGTCTTCCGCGGGATCGTCATCAACCGCGAGCACGATGCACGAACGGCCCGGCAAATTTTCATCGACCCACGCGTGCGTGGCGAAGTGCAGCATGCGATACTGCTCAAGATTTTCCGTTTTGACCCGCTCTTCTTTGGCCTCGGCGCGCAGGTAAGTCGTCCGCTTTGGGGCTGGAAACATGGCGGCGATCTTTTGAATCTCAACGCCGCTGTTTGGCAATCGAACCATATCAAAACCGCGCTGCCGATACAAGCTGCGGTTGAGATCGGCGTTCTCGTTTTTGCCGAACACCGGATCGCCCAACGCCAACAAATCTTTTTGTTCAATTGATTTGTGAGGCTGAGATGGCTTCTGCAAAAACGCCAAAACCGAAGCCGAAGGCGCGTAGCTGACCGTGTGGGTTTCGATCAAATAACGCCTCGGTTCTTTTTCCGGCGTCACGATCAGCGCCTCAAAAGGAAGATAGTGCAGCGTGTCATCCGGCACAATAATCAAATTGGGAAATGCTTTTAAAAAATCATTTGCCGGTTTGAGCAAGAGATCAAAAAGATCTTCGCCTGCCGCGCGATTGAAATTGGCCGGCTCCGCCGAATCTCCGATGAGGCGCAAATACGTCCCGACTTTTTTCCGAATTTCCGGCGCGGGCGCGAGGCGAAAAAGCCAGCGGCGCGCTTTGGTGATCGCCCACAGATAAGAAGCTTCTGTTCCCAACGCATACTCCAACAAAACGCTGCCGTCGCGCAAAACGCTTTGCTGAACTGCGGGCAGCGTCAGCGGCACGGGATATTGCAATTCGGCATAACGCGGATTTTGCCGCCGAACCGCAAGACGAAGCTGCTCTAATTTTTCTTCCGTTCCTTGCAACTCGCGCGCGAAGCTTTCACTTTGATTGGCCGTGAGGCTGTCTTCGGAAAACTCGGCCATTTTTGCGAAGAGCGTTTTTTGCTGCGCCAGCAAATCCGGCGGCAAATCGGCGCTGAGGTCAAGCTTCGCCTCCGCCAGCAGGTCGAGCAGCGCTCTCGCCTTGGCCCGTTCGACGTAATTGAAGGCGAGGGCGTCGAATTGCTCCTGCGGCTGCCGGCTTGACATGTTGCACAAAAGCTCGATCAAACGCGCATACATTTCATGTTTGCCGGCGAGAAAGCTCGACTTCTGCTTTTCCAGAATCAGTCGCGCTCGCACGCTTTCCAGCGTTTCCACGGCTTGTTGATAATGCGACAACGCCTCCGAAAATTTCCCCAACCCTTCGCAAGCATGGCCGAGGCCGAATTTTGCTTCCGCGATGATTTTGGGCGCAAGCAACTTTTCCCCTTCCCGCAAAGCGGTTTCGTGCAGCGCCAGCGCTTTCGCGAACGCGCCGGACTTGTTACTCAGCGTGCCGAGGCCGTTTTGCGTTTCCGCCTCGCCGTAGCGATTGCCAATCTCGTGATGAATGTGTTGCGCTTTTTCGTAATTCGCTGCGGCGAGCTCGTATCGGCCTTGATGCGTGAATATCGTTGCGAGATTAGCATAAGTCAAGGCTTCTTCGCGTTTTGTGCCCGCGGCGACGAAAATTGCCAGAGCGCTTTCGAGAGAATCGATAGCCATCGCGGTATCGCCCTGCGCCAGACGCGTTGTTCCCAAAGCGGCAGTCCATGATCCCTCGCTCGTTTTATCGCCAATGGCATGAGCAATCGTTTGGGCTTCTTTCAGATTTATTGCGGCGCGCTCATAATCGCCCAGCAAGTTGTAGATTTCGCCGATCGCGCCGAGATTGAGGTTTTGGCGATATTGGTCGCCAAGCTCGCGGGAAAGCGCAAGCGCCTCGCGCAGATAATGTAACGCCTTTGGATAATCTTCTAGCATCATATAATTGGTGCCGAGATTGCCCAATTCATTCGCCTCGCCGCTTTTGTTCCCGAGTGAACGGCAAATCAGCAGCGAGCGATCGCCGTAAGTATTGGCTTGTTGATATTCCGCGCGATAAAAATGAACGGTGGCTATCGAGCTATAAAGGGCGGCCTCGGTTTTTCGATTGCGCGCCTCCTCGGCAAACTTTAGAGATTGTTCATAGTAGTGCAAGGCGCTGTCATACGCCGCCGATTCCGTATAAACATCGCCAAGATTCAGCAGAATAATTCCTTCGCCATCGCGATCACGGCGCGCGCGGTCAATCGCCAGGGCCTGCCGCAGATGCTGCAACGCCTGCTGAAATTCACCGGTGGCGCGGTAAATTATGCCGAGCGTGTTGAGCGCGCTGGATTCGATATAACGATTGCCGGCCTCACGCGCGAGGAGCAAAGCCGAGCGCAAACTATCCAACGCCTGCTGATTCTCACCCAGAAGATAAAAAACACTGCCCAGATCGACGAGCAAATCTCCTCGCATTTCGAAATCATTTTTCGCGTTCGCAATTCTCAAAGCTAACTGCCCCGTTTGCAAAGCCTCCTCATTCCTGCCGGTATCCCGCAAGATCAACAGCCGCCGTTTGTAAGCCTCGAGAAAGTCCGGATTCAAGGCGACAGCCTTTTGCAAATTTTCCAGGGCGAAATCCCATTTTGCCTGCTGCGCCTGAGCCAGGGCGAGACCGTAGCGCGCGAAAGGATTGGTTGAATCGGATTGGGTTAGCGCATTCATGAATTTCTGTATTTCCTCCAGCCGGCCAAGCGCCTGATACGCGGCAACGAGCTTCGCATAAACCGTCGCGAACTGCGGCTGCAGTTGGATTGACTGCTTGTAACTGGCGATCGCCGGCTCGTACATTTTTTGTTCGGCCTGCACAACGCCGAGAGCAAAAACAGGATAAGCATTCTCCGGATGCTTCGCGACTAATTCCGTAAAATACTTTTGGCCCTGCTCGAGAGTTTGTGACTCGATATGACAATCCACCAGTTTTTTGTAGGCCTTTTCAAGGCGGGGATCCGCGGCAATGGCCTCCTGCAATGCGCCAATGGCGTAGCGATAGTTTTGGGCTTTATACGATGCAACGCTATTCCAATAATGTCTCTCCGCCGGAGATTTGTAGGCGACGGTTTTATCTTCGACCGGTTTGATGAAAACCCGATAGGCGAAGAGTCCGCCGACCGTCAAGAGAGCGAGCAAAATCACATAAGTTGCTACACTCAAGTCAACGCGTTTTTGAAATGTCATCATCACCTCCCTGGCTCATGCCGCCGAATTTTGATTTTTAGCGCTTTGCCGTTTACACGTGTAGCGCAATCAATGAGTCGAAAAACGTCGCTGATTCTGGAATCAGTCTCAATCATAACGAGGCGAAACGGGCGAGCTTTCTCATTCGAATTTGGTTGTTAAAAAAATAAAAAAGGCAAGTTTGGGTCTGCTGCGCGCAAATCAATCCGGTCGCTTGCTCGAAAAAGAATGACGAAATGTAAACATTTTTTGGGGAAAATGCAAATAGCAAATGTGAGGAAAGCATTTGCACTTTCCCCGGCTTTTGACTATACTCGTTAAGGTTAAAATTGTGGCGCAACATTTATGTTGCGCGCCGCGCTTCTTTTCGGCAATGATTCCGCTGCGACGGAATTCGTCAGGTGAGAAAATGACAAGCCTGACAAACTGAAGTTTGTCACTCCGATGTCCAAAAAGTTAGATAAAATCCTCGTCGTCGATATCGAAGCCACCTGCTGGGAAGGCACACCGCCGCCCGGACAGGAGAGTGAGATCATCGAGATCGGCCTATGCCTGCTCGAGGTTGGTTCGGGGCAGCGTTTGGACAAACAAAGCATTCTCGTGCGGCCCGAACGCTCGCAGGTGAGTTCGTTTTGCACGCAACTCACCACATTGACGCAGGAACAGGTTGATCGCGGCATCACGTTTAAAGCCGCCTGTTTGATGCTGCAGCAACAGTACGCGTCAAAGAATCGCGTGTGGGCGAGTTACGGCGATTACGATCGGCGGCAATTTCAAAAACAATGCGAAGCGTTCAACGTCAATTACCCGTTTGGCCCGACGCACATCAACGTGAAAAATCTTTTTGCAATATCGCACGGATTGGCCGACGAGGTTGGCATGGCAAAAGCGTTGGAACTGATGAAATATCCTCTCGAAGGCGTGCATCATCGCGCCGGCGACGATGCATGGAATATCGCCGGCATTCTGGCAAATCTCCTGCGGCAATTGCGCCGAAAAGATGAGCAAAGCGATGCGGAGCAAAAATAAAAAAATAAGTTTCAAATCTCCAAAGAATAGATTAAGACCAATCGATTTAACGCTTTTGATGTTTAACCTCCCCGCGGATTGAAGAAGCCCGCCGATAAAGCTTTTTCTCTGCGGAAGAAATCGTGTACTTCATCCGGTGGTCGCTTTTTTATCCGTTGGGCAATTTTTTGGGTTCCGGCGCCGCCGGATTGTGTTTCATCTTGCTTGCAAACCCGAGTCGAACTCTTAATAAAAAGGCCTTGCGACAATCGTCATGATCAACTTAATCCGCCGTGAGTTCATCGTCGAGGCGCCGCTGGCTGTCGCGTGGCAACATCTCACGCAGGTGGAAAAATGGCCGAGCTGGGCGCGACACATCAAACATATCAAGCTTATTCCGGCGGGAGAGTTGCTGCCGCAATCGCAGGGCATGATTTATCTGCGCAACGGCGTGCGATCGGATTTTCACATGACTGAATTTAATTTGCACCGCAACTGGAAATGGGCCGGGCCGTTTCTGTGGCTGACGGTGCATTATGATCATCGGTTTGAGGCGGTTGACCGGCAGCACACCAGAATGACTTTTGTCGTCGACGCCGAGGGTTTCGGTGTCGGGACCGTTGGAAAAATCTTCGCTGCGATTTACAGGCGTAATCTGAATCAAGCCATTCCGCGGCTCGTTGCCGAATTGAAAGATAAAGCGTCGGTGACAGGTGGGTAGCGCAGACATCTTGTCCAATGCTGCTAACTTTTTGGAAACGGCAAAAATAAAAAAAGAAAAGCGCCCGCAAAAACACCGAGACGCAAAGGTTCGCAAAAACATTTTTGCAAGATGATGGTGGCAAGATGATTTAAAAGCTTTTAAATTATCTTGCGAGGCATTGCGCCTCGATTTATCTTTGCAGTTCTCTGCGTCTTCGCGTCTTTGCGTGAATTTTGGGCTTTTCTTGAAAAGTTAGTGACATTGGAGATCTTGTCCACCCCGCGAACGGGGCGCTACGTTTTCCCATTACGATGAAAGCGTTTAGGTTTTGAATATGCCGCAAATCATCGCCGCCGAATTTCCACGGCATCTTGCCGTGGTGCGGGAATTATTCTCCGAATACGCCGGCTCACTCGGCGTCGATTTGAGCTTCCAGAATTTTGACGAAGAGCTCGCGGCGCTGCCGGGCGAATACGCGCCGCCTTCGGGACGTTTGCTGCTGGCGTTTGACGAGGCCGAAATCGCGGGTTGCGGCGCGCTGCGAAAATTTGCCGGCGAGATTTGCGAAATGAAAAGATTGTACGTGCGCCCGGCCTTTCGCGGCAAAGCCATCGGCAAATTATTGGCAACCGCAATTATAGACGAAGCGCGAATGAGCGGTTATAAAAGCATGCGACTCGACACGCTGCCGTCGATGCAATCGGCCATCGCGCTTTATGAAAGGCTCGGCTTCAAAGAAATTTCACCGTATCGCTATAATCCGATTGCCGGGACGAAGTTTATGGAATTGGATTTGAAGGAATAAGCGAAGTCCGACTTGCGCTGGCGGATTTTGCTAAATTTGCCGGCAGGTCGTGCGCAAGTCGGACTTCGCAATTTTACTACGAGCAGCGCTTCGATTTGTGGCGCGTGACGAGGCGTTAAAAACTCATTCCCAGTCCAACTTCCAGAAATGTTCTCTCGAATTTTCTGTCATATCCGAGACGCGGGCTAATGAGCAGCGCGTCTTCCCACACGTCGATGAGGCGTCCGCCGGCAATCCGGCGAACGTCCGCGCTTTCCAGCAAAATCGCGCCGGTGAGATGTAACGTTCCATAAGTGACATTCGGGCCGCGAGTCACCGGCTGCTTTTCCAGATTGGCGGCGTGCAACACGAATCTTCCGCCCCACATCATCGCCCAGTTCGGATTGCCATAAACTGCGGCGAGGCTGCCGCCGATCAAAAAACTTCTCGGCGTCGCCCCCAATCCCAACGACGGATGAATCTGCGCCGAGAACGTATACGGATCGACGCCCGGCGCAAAAAAGAATCCCTGTCAATGTTTTTTTGCCTGCCGCCGATTTTTTTGCAGCAGAGCAAAAAATAGTCTTGATTTCCAGGCAACAATTCCGCATATTATAGTTTCACCTTTTTTAAAATCCGATCTCCAAACCCAATCGAAAGATGAAAGGCAGTTATGATGAAGGTCAGTTTTCCTCTACACCTGGGATTTTATCAGGAACTCAAGAATCGCGTGAATGCTTATTTTGCTGAAAACCGGATTTCCCCGCACGCGAACTGGCGTATGGTTCTGAAAACCGTGATTATTATGGCCTGGCTGGCAACGGCGTATGTGCTGCTCGTGTTTTTTTCTTCTTCGCTCATTCTCGCGATTATATCGGCGTTCCTTGTTGCGCAGGGCTTCGTGCTCGTCGGTTTTAATATTATGCACGACGGCAACCATGGCGGCTATTCGAAGAGCCCTAAAGTCAACCGGCTGATGGGCTTCACGCTCGATCTCATCGGCGGCAGCCAAATGTTTTGGCGGCACAAGCACAATGTTCTGCACCACACTTATACCAACATCAACGAGCTGGACGATGATATCCACGTCGGCGCGCTGATGCGTTTCAGCCCGGCGCAAGAGCGTCGTCCCTGGCATCGCTTTCAACATTGGTACGCCTTCCCGCTCTACGGCTTTATGACGCTGGCGTGGATCAATTACGGCGATTTTCGCAAATTTTTTACCGGGCGCATCGGCGACTATAAACTCCCCAAGCCTGGCCCGGCCGAGTCCTTCCTCTTTTTTCTCACCAAGATGTTTTACTTCGGCTATATGCTGGTGCTGCCGATGTTTTTTCATCCGGTCGCGTATGTATTGCTCTTTTATGTGTTCGTGCATTTTCTCCTCGGCATCACGATGGCCACGGTTTTCCAACTGGCGCACGTGGTGGAAGACAATGCGTTTCCCGAGCCGCATCCGGTGAGCGGCGCGATCGACAACGAG
>Ga0247727_10005847_pt1 | contig 24551 bp, 20 predicted proteins | sample WisWelCaveWW1625_FD_202498 | JGI IMG/M metagenome (GOLD analysis project Ga0247727, IMG submission 202498) | Biofilm microbial communities from Wishing Well Cave, Virginia, United States - WW16-25 | ecosystem: Environmental > Aquatic > Deep subsurface > Groundwater > Cave microbial mat | place... | reverse complement strand
CTTGAGTGGAAACTGAAAAGATGGTCTTATGCTCATTCAAACCTTACAATAGTTACACCAAGCAAATGGCTCGCAGAATGTGTAAAAAAAAGTATCATGGGGCATCTCGCTGTCCATCATATCCCCTATGGCATTGATACTAAAACTCTCATTCCGAGAGATAAAACATCCTGCAGAAAAATACTCAATATTCCACCTGAAAAAAAAATCATTTTATATACGGCTTATGATGTAACTAATAAAATGAAAGGAAGTGATATTATGATGGATGTGATAAACAACATGCCGCCCAATGTCAGGAAAAATACATGCTTGCTTCTGATGGGGCAAAATGCAGATCGCATTATTCCAAAATTAGATATTGAATGTTATGACATGGGATTTGTAACCAGCGAAATAACGAAATCAATTATTTATTCTGCTGCGGATTTATTTTTATATCCAACACGCGCAGACAATTTGCCTTTTGTTGTTTTAGAATCTATGTCATGCGGAATACCCACTGTGTCATTCAGTATTGGAGGAGTGCCTGAGTTGGTGCGTCCAAATACCACCGGACTGCTTGCAAAACCCTTTAATAAAGAAGAGATGCTGAGTAAAGTATTGGAATTACTGGAAAACGATTCTCTGAGAAAAGAAATGAGTTTAAATTGCAGAAACACAGTTGAAGCAGAATACACTTTTGAACTCCAGGCACAGCGATATAAGGATCTTTATCTATCTATTTTAAATCGCAACTAAAAAAAATGCACTGCCCTTTTTGCTCATCAAAAGAGTACACTGACTCTTATTTACCTTCTACATTTTTTAATGACAAGGTCTTTCATTATATAAAATGTACAAACTGTGGGCTAATATATATTGACCCATTGCCGCAAAAAGATGACTTTTTACTCATGTATCCTCCCTCCTACCAAAACGGTATTAATGAAAGTATTCTATCAAATCCATATCAAAAGTTAAACGGGCTGCGGTTCAGTTACGGAAAACAGTTTGACCTAATAAAAAAACATACTTCAAAAAAAAGAATACTTGATTTCGGATGTGGGAATGCAAATTTTTTATTGAACGCTAATCACCAACATTTTGAATGTGATGGAGTGGAATTCAATCCTACACACGTAGAAATATTAAAAAAAGAAATAAAAAACAGAAACTTTTATACAGTCGAATATTTTTTTACAAAAGATACCTCAACATACGATGTGATACGATTAAGTAATGTACTTGAGCATCTGGAAAATCCTAAAGAAGTAATCAGCAAATTAATTACTAAACTGAATGATGACGGAATATTATTAATTGAAGGGCCAATTGAAACCAATTTTAGTTTTGCTCTTTTGTTTCGCAAATTTTATTTCAAAGCAAGAAAATTCATTCAGCGCAACTGGGCTGCAGAACACCCTCCTACTCATCTGCTTTTTTCAAATGCAAAAAATCAAAAAGATTTTTTAAAAAATTTTCCGTTACAAGAATTGCATTTTGAAGTAATAGAATCAGAATGGCCCTTCCCCGAAAATATCAGCGACTTAAAAAGCATTGGCAGTATGTTTAAATACAGCATTGCCAAAATAAGTGTTGCATTCAGCAAAATTTCTTTTGGAAAATGGGGAAATACTTTTATTTATATTGGAAGAAAAACAGTGCTTGAAAAAAACATTTTATAGTGAACCAAACAAAAGTTGCATACATACATGGCAGGCCAACTGCTCATCCAATGCATCAAAAATTTGCAAAAAGTGTAGGGGGAGAATTTCATTATGTTGATTTCAGAATGAGGTGGCAGGACAGAAACAAATCAATTCTTTATAGATTGATAAGTTCGTTTGTATGTGCGCTGACATTCCCAAATAAAAAGCAATTTGATATTTTCCTTATTGATAATCTTCACTTCATGCCTGTCATAATGAAAATGTTTGGCTTCATCAGCAAGAAACAAAAGATTGTCGCACATATGGGCAGTCATACGCTCTATTTTATTTATACTCATCGCTTTTCAAAATTTACAGAATGGCTGCATATCCAAGCATTGAAACGATATGATGCTTTGATTTGCGAAGGAAAAATGGCAGAAGAACTTGTAAAAATAATTCTTGATTCATCAACTCATCCGAAACTTTATACTGTTTTCATGGGAATCCCAAATGAACACTATCCTGCACAAAATGATATTTCACCAAATCTTCAAGGAAAAAATATTTTGTTTATAGGCCATGGTCCTAATAAAAATCGCATGTGGTACAAGGGACTTGACCTGATGATTGCTGCCTTTCGACTTGCTAAAATAAAAGACAAAGAACTTACTTTTACTATCATAGGAAATTGGGAGAACGAGGTAAAACTAGAATTATTAGCGGAATGTGATGAGATAATTAAAAATGCGATTCATTTTGCAGGAGCAACTGACAATTTAGGAAAATTCATAAGAGAAGCATCATTATATCTCCATTGCGCACGAGGTGAAGCATGGGGAATTACAATCTTAGTAGCAATGGCAAGCGGAATTCTACCCATCATTTCAGAATGGACAGGGGCAAAAGAAGTTGCTGAACAAGTATCTTCTGATTTAATTGCTCCTCTTGATGAAAAACAAATTGCAGAAAAAATAATCTGGTACTTTAATCTGCCCATATCAGAAAAAAAAATATTATCTGACAAATGCAGAGAAGTTGCTAAAAAATATACTGAAGAAAATGCTATTCAAAATTTTACAACAGTATTTAATCAAATGGAAAAAGATTTTGAAATAGTAAAATGAATATCCTGTTTTATTATCCGGACAAAGAACGTGCGGTATCACTTTCCTCCCTGATGATTGCTTTTCAAAAGCAAGACCATCAGGTTTTTCTGCTAACACATGCCGATGAAGGAGATTTGCATAATGATGTAAAAACGCATGGAGTAAAAACATATACTTATCAAATCAAAAAAAATATTTCTCTTCTGTTTTATTTAAAGCATATTTTATTTCTAATATCATTCACAAGAAAAAATAAAATTTATATTGTCTATTCTCACATTCAAAGAGCAAACATTATTTCTGTATTTGCACAAATTTTTTCAAGAGCAAGATTTATTTTATGCAGGCATCATTCTGATTGCGCATACATTGATAATAACCTGAAAGAAAAAAGTTTTGATCGGGTGATTAATTTATTAGGAAAAGAATTCATTGCTCCTTCCCAAAAAGTATACAATCAAATGGTAAATGTTGAAAGGGTAAATCCAAAAAAGATCCACCATATTCGCTATGCATATGATTTTAATAAATATGACAATCCTGATATTGAAAAAGTAAAAGAAATTAGAAAAAAATATCCGACAAAACTATTGCTTGTAAAAATCGCACGCCTCATCCCGGAAAAACGGCACATATTACTACTTAGAGTAATAAAGAAACTTATTGAAAAAAATTATAATATAAAATTGTTGCTACTCAGCGAAGGCTGGGAAAAGAAAAATCTTGAAAAATATAACGCTGACAATAATTTACAGAATAATATTTTCATGCTGGGGTATAATAGAAATGTAATGGACTATTTAAAAGCATCTGATATTGTGGTGCATGTCTCCGCATCAGAAGCCAGCAGTAATCTTGCAAAAGAAGCCGGGCTATGCGAAAAACCTATTATCGTTTGTAAAGACGTTGGTGACTTTGATGAATATATCACAGATAAAGTGAATGGCTTTCTTATTTCAAGTAATAATACAGAACAAGAACTTTATGATTTATTAATCGAGTTATACCAAAAACCATCCCATGCTTCCGGGTATGGGAAAGCGCTCAAACAAACCGTATTAAAACTGTTCAGCATAGAAAATATTATATCGGAATACAGCCAATTTCATCAAGTCAATTAAAAAAAATAAATGAAAAGTAAAATCATAGATTTTCTCAAATATATAAACAGGTTCGGAATCTATAATGGATTTATCTTGTTTCTGAAAATAAAAATGAACAGGGCTGAAAACATTTATGTCCCGGGCATACAATACCCGATTTGCTTAAGACCTGATACGACTGATATTTCTGCATTTAAGCATGTATTTCTGAGATTAGAATATAATTTCAAAACCAATATTGACCCAAAAGTTATTATTGACGGAGGAGCAAATATTGGTCTAAGCGCCATCTATTTTAAAAATAGATTTCCAAATGCCACTATCATTGCAGTAGAACCGGATAAAGGCAATTTTACTTTACTGAAGAAAAATTTATCTGCTTATGAAAATATTCACCTGAAGCATTCCGGACTTTGGAATAAAAAAGTTAGCGCAAATGTTATAGATAAATATAATAATGGAGAATGGGGCATGGCAATAGAAGAATCTTCATCATTAACAAATGATGTTATTACCACTGTTACCATAGGTGAGTTAATCGAAGAATTCAAAATAAATAAAATTGATTTATTAAAATTAGATATTGAAGCAGCAGAAAAAATTCTGTTTAAAGACAACTATAGTAATTGGCTTCCGAAAACGAAAATGATTGTGATTGAATTTCATGACTGGATTGAAAAGGGCTGTTCTAAACCATTTTTTGAGGCGATTAACAAAACATTTCATAATTATAGTTTTGTTATAATTGGTGAAAATGCAATTATCGTTAATGAAGATATTTAATACTGTCATTTATCCTTAATACAAACAGAAATTCAAAGTGAAAAAGATATTATTTCATACTATTAATAAACATTTCCCAATTGCCATACTTATATTAATTACTGCATTAATAAAATATAAAATAATTCTCTTTGGTCTTCCTTATTCGTTCCATCCTGACGAAACCTATATATATAAAGACCCATTAAAAATACTTTTGCTGTATAAAAATTTTGATTTCTCACAATCTTATAATCTTGTTGATTGGCTGTTTACGTTATGGACAGGAATAATTTTCGTAATCGGAAAAATTTTTAATCAATGGGGTAACTTCAATACGTTTCAGGACATGCTGCTGATTGAAGACGGAAAAATAATTCTTGCATACCGAATTCTATCACTTATTGCCAGCACACTTGCCATTACCTTTCTTTATAAACTTATCAGTAAAATCACCGCTGATAAACTTCTGCAGGTGCTGTTTGTTCTTACCCTCATACTTAACCCGATAGAACTCCTGTCGGATAACTGGATTAAATATGATGCGTATGTGTATCTGACTCTTTCTTTCTTATTGTATTATTCTTACTCCTATTTTTTTCTTGAACAAAAAGAAAAACAGAAGATGCTTTACATTGCATCTATTTTAGCAATCGCAGTAAGAATAGAGTTAGTTGCTTTTTTTGTATCCATTATTATATTGGAAACATATGAATTGCACAAGCAACAGCCTCAAAAGTTATTTTGGAAAAAATTAAAAAAAATTGACATTTATCTTTTTACAGGAATCATTCTATATTGCTTAGCAACCCTATGGCCTATATCATTTATTTATAATCATTTTTTTTCATCCGAAAACCATATTGGTGTAGCCAAATCTTTTCAGGAGGTTATTTTTTTTCGATTGATTGATACTTTTTATTCCGGTAAAATACTCGGAAATATCTGGAGTAATTCTGTTTTTTATTGCACTACTTGGCTTGCCGCATTAGGTCCAATACTGCTTGCCACACCTATTCTGGCTTTTATTAAAATCAGAGAAACAAGATACTTGATGTTGTTTTTTATTTTAATACTTTTATTTGTTGTGATGTATGCATACTCCGCAACTCATTATTTTCTGTCTTTATCTGTAATAATTATTTTCACCAACTGTCTTTTTATTTCTAAATTAAAAAGACAACGAACACAGATTATCTTATCTGCTTTTAATGTTCTCTATGTATCCTCCCTCAGCATTATTTTTCTATATCATATTTCTTTTAATTTGGATCCACGACTATATTCAGCAACATATTTGCTTCGCAATACAAGCACATCTGATTTATTAGCAGTGGAAACTCATTCCATGAATGGATATGGTCCTGTTATAAATGAATGCAAGGAAGTATTACTGGAAAAAAGTCGTGTAATAAAGCAGATTGGTAGTGGAACTGGCGAAACATATAAACTAAAATCCCAAAATGTTTCCGATACTTGCAGAAATATTTTAGATGTTTTCAGTGAGGACTACTTTGCAGGAAGTGACTATGAAGGATACTGGATAAATACTTATAACAAAGATAACTTTATGAATCGCAATCCTGATTATTATATCACTTCTTATTCGATTTCACCCACATCAGAATTTTATTCCAACATTCTGGAAAATTATCAACTTGATACAATATTCAAATGTAATATTTCAGATATGCGTCTTGCATTTTTAATGCAAAGTGAATTTTATCTAAAACCAATTAGCATTTACAAAAAAATTAATTGACTATTTTTCACAAGAGATGAAAATCCTTATTACTGGCGCTGCAGGTTTCATTGGTTCCAATCTCGCAAAAAAATTACTGGAATTGAATCATGAGGTGATTGGAATTGATAATCTAACCTATGGGTTCAAACGCAATTTAGAGCAACTAGCAAAGCACCCGAAGTTTCATTTCATAGAAAATGATGTAAGAAAACATGATTCTCTAAGCAGTACAAAAGCAGATGTATTGGTCCATCTTGCGTCTCAAAAAATTCCGAGATATACAAACGCGCTGGTTACATTAACCGACAATTCTTTAATGCTAAAAAACGTTGTGGATAAATGCGTAAAGGATAAAATAAAAATAGTTTACGCATCTACTTCGGATGTGTACGGAAAAAATCCCAACATCCCCTACTCAGAGGATTCAGACCTCACGCTTGGAAAAACCACTGTTAAACGATGGGCATATGCTCTGTCAAAAATATACGGGGAGCAATATATCATTGCGCATGCTGATGAATACGGGCTTGAATATACAATTACAAGATTCTTCGGTTCGTACGGACCAAACCAGAATCTCACGTGGTGGGGAGGACCTCAATCTGTTTTTATTGCGAACGCTTTGTTAAAAAAACCACTGGAGATTCATGGCGATGGTTTACAAACCAGAACTTTTACTTTTATAGAAGACACGATAGATGGTTTAACAAAATGTATTTTTGAAGATAACGCCAAGAATGATATTTTTAATATCGCCAACAACCCAAACGAAGAAATAACAATTCTGGATTTAGGAAAATTAATCTGGAAACTTATTAATGGTGATATCTCTGAAGCAAAAATAAATCTCATTCCTTATGAATCATTTGGGAACTATGAAGATGTGAGAAGGCGTGTTCCGGATATCACAAAAATAAAATCCCTGCTCAATTATTCCCCAAAATATTCGCTAAAAGACGGCTTGAAGCCAACGATCGAATGGCAAAAAAAAGTTACTGAACAATGACTATTTATTTTCTGATACCCGTCTTCAATGAAGAAAAAAATTTAGAGTCACTTGCCGGTGACCTTCAAAAATGCTTGCCTGAAGTTAAAAAGAAATATATTTTTTCTGATGACGGTTCAACCGATAACAGTATTGCAATGCTTCACCGATTATTTGCATCGCATGATTATATAATTCTTGGTGACGGAAAAAACCATGGACCCGGTCATGCTTTTAATTCGGGTTTTGAATGGATACTAAAAGATTCAATTTCCGAAGAAGACAAAATCATTACCCTTGAGGCTGATAATACTTCGGATTTATCTATCCTTCCGGTCATGTTTACTCTCTCAGAATTGAACTATGATTTAGTGCTTGCCTCAGTATATTCACAGGGAGGAGGATTTGACAAAACCTCTTTTTTCCGAAAACTGCTTTCAGCAATAGCAAATATCTGCCTCCGGTCTGTTTTTAATATTAAAGTTCAGACCTTAAGTTCTTTTTTCAGAATATATCATGTGCAATTGATAAAGTCGATAAAAGAAAAACACCATAGGATTATCATCGAACATGGTTTCTTGTGTATGATTGAAATATTATTAAAAGCAATAAAAGTAAATGCAAAAATCATCGAAGTACCCATGATGTTACGCTCACAAAAAAGAAAAGGAAAATCAAAAATGAAAATTACAGGCACTATGTTTAGTTATATCAGATTTTTAATGAAAAATATCTTTTAAGTATGCCATGTAAAACAACTTAAACATTTTTTTTGTTTAGTGTTATTCGCTATACGCTTACTCAAACTTTTCCTTAAGTCCTAAAAAATAAAAAAGGCGGGGTAAAACTATTCCCGCCTTTTTCCTGCCTTCCGCAGGAGGTCTTTATCTTCTCCTGTTACCACATCGGAAGTGATTGTAACCACAAGAAATAAATTAACTTTGAATAGTTATGTGCGGCATTGCAGGATATTATTCACAGAATAAGGGTATTTTCTCCGAAGAAGAACTACGGGATTCTATTAACGTACTCAATCACCGCGGTCCCGATTCACAGGGGTTTTATTTTAATCATCCTGTTGGTTTAGCATGCTGCCGTTTGAACATAATTGACCTTTCAGACAGGGCAAACCAGCCCATGCGTTCGGCAGACGGACGTTACACTATTGTTTATAACGGGGAGGTGTATAATTATCAGGAAATTTCAAAAGAACTTAATTTTCCATTAAAAACATCTTCGGACACGGAAGTAATTTTGGAATCCTACATCCGGTGGGGGCATCTATGCCTGAATAAATTTAACGGAATGTTTTCTTTTGCCATCTATGACAATAAAGAGCAAAAATTATTTTTAGCCAGAGACCGAACAGGAATTAAACCATTGTTTTATTACTGGGATGGTGATAATTTCATGTTCGCTTCTGAAATTAAATCTTTTTTAAAAAATAAATTCATACAAAACAAAAAAAGAATTAATAAGCATATTATTCCTTCTTTCTTTACTCTTGGTTTTATTCCTGAGCCACACACCATATACGACTGCATTTACAAGTTTCCATCTGGTAATTATGCGGTAGTGGATGACACCGGTTTGTCCATCACTACTTACTGGAAACCGGAAGATGAAATTTCAACCGAAACAGTTGATGATTTTCAGCAGGCAAAAATCACGTTGAAAGAATTATTAATAAGTTCCGTAAACTATCGACTTATCAGCGATGTTCCCTACGGTGTTTTCTTAAGTGGCGGACAGGACTCAAGTTTAATAACAGCCATCGCACAGTCGCTTGTCAAGCATCCGATTAAAACATTCACCATCGGATTTAAAGAGGAAAAATACAATGAGGCCCCTTTTGCAAAACAGGTCGCTTCTTATTTGGGTACTGACCATAACGAGTTCTTGCTTTCACATCAGCAGGCAATAGAATACGTGGAACAATTTCTTGACATTTACGATGAACCCTTCGCCAATACTTCCGGCATCCCTTCTCTGCTAATTTCAAAATTAGCAAGGCAACAGGTAAAAATGGCGCTTACGGGCGAAGGAGGTGATGAACTTTTTTATGGTTATGGTTCTTATCAATGGGCAAAACGGCTTTCCAATCCTCTGATCAGATTCAGCAGAATGCCTGTGGGAAAAATATTTTCTTACCTGCCATCGCGTTACAGGAGAATAGGACACCTGCTAAATCATGACCTGCAAAACATTAACCCACATATTTTTTCTCAGGAACAATATTTTTTCAGCGATGAGGAGATGAGGAGTATTTTGACAGATGAGAGCGTGGGAGCACAGGTAAAATATTCCACAAAGGATACCAAAAGAACATTATCTGCGGCTGAAATTCAATCTTTGTTTGATTTAAAATATTATCTGAAAGATGATTTGCTCGTAAAATCCGACAGAGCCACTATGAAATATTCCTTAGAAGCCCGCAATCCTTATTTGGATCATAGAATTATTCGTTTTGCGCTTAACCTCAACCCTGCTTTAAAGATGAAAGGAAATACCATGAAATATTTAACGAAGCGGATTCTTTCTGACTATATACCAGAAAAGTATTTTCAAAGGCCTAAACAAGGGTTTTCCATTCCGCTTCAGGTATGGCTTAAAAAAGAATTAAGGTATTTAATGGACAAATATCTTTCTGAGTCAGTCATTAATCAATATGAAATAGTAAATTATTCTATGATAAAAGAAATGAAAAATGAGTTTCTTAAGGGAGATGATTTTTTATATCATCGGCTATGGCTCATTATTATTCTGCATAAATGGCTGGACGATAATTTGTAAAAAAGAAAAACTATTATTTATTTTTAGATTTTCCCCTATGAAAATTCATTGTTATTATACTTACATTCTTACTAATAAAAACCATACTGTACTCTATACAGGCATTAGTAATGATTTGGTAAGACGATGCTTCGAACACAAAAACAAGTTGGTTCATGGATTTACAGAAAAATATAATATTGAAAAGTTGATTTATTTTGAAATGTTTGATTATGTTGACTTAGCGATAAAAAGAGAGAAACAAATAAAAGGATATTCAAGAGCCAAAAAAACTGCACTGATTAATAAAATTAATTCCGGTTGGAACGATTTATATAACAATGACAAAATAGAGATTCCTCATTCCGCTTTGCTACATTCGGAATGACAATGTGACTTGGAAAAAAGAGGAGAGAGCGGGGCGGGCTTTGCCCGCCCCGCTCTCTCCTCCAACTAAAAACAAGAGTTGTCATTCCGAGCGAAACGAAGTGCAGCGAGGAATCTCTATAAAAATGTATAACGGTTAAAAAAAAATTCTATTTCATCTTGAATCCATTAGTTTCCATAATTATCCCCTGTTATAATGGTGAAAACTATATTGGGCAAGCCATTGAGTCCGTATTAAACCAAACCGAGCAAAACTTTGAACTGCTCATTGTAAATGACGGCTCCACAGATAATTCCGAAAAAATTATTAATAAATATCGAAAACAAGATACAAGAGTAAAATATATTTATCAGGCAAACAGCGGTGTTTCCGTTGCGAGAAACAAAGGCATGGAAAATTCTACTGGTGAATTCATTGCCTTTTTGGACGCAGATGATGTTTGGGAAAAAGAAAACCTTAAAACCAAAATTAATTTATTACAATCTGATGCTGCCGTTCATTGGGTTTTCAGTGGTATTTACCTGGCAGATGAACGCCTGAATAAATTCATGGTACTGGAAGCAGGCAGTGATGAGAATATTCTCGAAGGTCTTCTGTCCCGCAGCGGAGATGTGATAAATGCTCCCAGCAATATCATTTTAAAACGCGAATGTATCATCAACACGAAAATAAAGTTTGACCCCCGGCTTTCCACCTCTGCCGATTGGGATTTTTGCATTCAACTTGCCGCACAAAATTTTATTGGAAAAAGAATTTCTAAACCATTATGGACATACAGAATATTGAACAAGAGCATGAGCAGAAACATACAAGTTCTGGAAACAGATAATTTACTCGTCTATAAAAAATGGGAAAGAAAAAAAATATTCAATTCATTTTTGTTCGAAGCAAAGTGTTTATCAAGCATATATCTTACGCTGGGCGGCTGCTGGTGGGTAAATGGAGAAGACAAGATTAAAGGTTCTTATTTTGTTATTAAATCCATCCTCAGGTATCCGCCAACTATTCTTAAGATTCTGAACAAACTGATTCCTTATTATCTTCTTCCTGCGGATAACCGAGAACATCCAAAATATAAAACCATTCCGGTCTTATCCTCTGCATCTAAAAAATCTTCACATATCCCTTCTTCGTCTGTTGCCAGCGAAGCGTTGCATATCTTTTTATTACACAGAATTCATCCGGGTCATGACCCTTTATGGAATCCTATTCACCCTGAATTATTCTCGCGAGTGCTCAGTTATTTAAAAAAGGACTTTGATTTTATTTTATTGGAAGATTACTTGTTAAATCCTTTTCCAAAAAGAAAAAAGAAATTATGCGCCATTACATTTGATGATGGCTATAAGGATTATATTGATTATGCGTTGCCTATTCTGCGTAAATACCAATGTCCTGCATCCATGTATGTGGTAACGGATTGCATAGAAAAAAATATCCCTCCCTGGACCTATATTTTAAATCATGCTTTTATACACACTGGGCATCTTCACTTAGATATTAATACTGAGTCATTTCCAAAAGCGCTTAAAACAACCAAATGGAAAAACAAGGACGAGCGCGTTGCCTTCGCAAGAAAACTATCGCCATACTTTAAAACAATTACACACGGAGAAAGAATAAATCTTTACAAAGAAATCATCCGTCAATTTAATGATATTGAATTTCCAACAGGGCTGATGCTTACATGGAATGAAGTAAAGGAGATACAGCATAACAATACAGCAGTGGGGTCGCACACAGTAACCCATCCGCTTTTATCAAAAAAATTATTCACCGGGGAGGAATTACAATACGAACTAAAAGGGTCTGCAGACATCATCAGAGAAAAAACAGGAAACACCCCTGTCTCTATCGCATATCCTTTCGGCTCCTATAATGAGGCGGCAAAACAAATGGCATCAAAAGCAGGGTATAAATTCGCCTTAACCACAATACCTTATCTATATGATAAAACAAAATATGATTTGTTTGAAATACCAAGAGTGGAGTTATTCAATGAACCATTTATCAAATCAAAACTCCGGATGAACGGCATCATTCAAAAATTAAATACCCTTAGGTATAATTATATTGGGACGTCTGCGCTCCTGGCAAACGAAGCAACTAGAAATATTGAAACTCTGCAGGAAAATTTACCCATATAAAAAAGATGATTTCATTTATAGCCCATAATTTATTTTTTTTAAAGCGAAAAGAAGTTTGGTTTTATGAAAATCAAAAAATTAAAAACTCCGGTTATACCGTTTACATTGCCTCAATGAAACAGCCGGAAGGAAAGGTTTTTCTGCTTCATTCCCAATTGACCAATTGCATTGATTTATCCAAACCGATTGAAGAATTATTTCAATCCATTCATCCAACCATCCGCTATGATATTAAGATGGGAGAAAAACAAGAGTTTGTGATTGAGAATAATTTCCAACCTACAAATGCAGAATGCGAGCAACTGCTTAAACCATACAACTCTTTCGCCCGCGCAAAAGCAATAAAATCAATCAGCAGGAATTGGCTTTTCGCAGCAGCAGAACAAAAATGTATTTGGCTCACGAGCATAGTACAGGATGGATTACCTGTCGCGGCACATATTTATATTCACGACACGAAACAAATAATATTAACTCACAGTTACAATAATCTTGATTTCACAAATAATACGCTGAGAGGATATGCAAATAAATTGCTTCATTGGAAAGACATTCTCTTATTCAAAGAAAAAGGACTTATGCTATACAATTGGGGAGGAGTAAATCCATCTTTGCAAGGCATCAGCGAATTTAAAACCCGTTTTGGCGGTAAGCCCATTGAACAATATAGTTATATAAGAACAAATTCAATTATTAATTTCATGATGCGCATACACAAATTTCTATTTCGAAAATGAAAGAAGAACATAAAAAAACATATCTCGACTCAAAAGTAGTTAATCACTATCTTGAATATACAGTTCTTCAAAATCCGGAAAAAGTGATTTTGGGATTACTCACAGAGGAAATAAAGCAATTCAAAATGCTTGATGTAGGAGTTGGCGCAGGAAGAACAACTTCGTTTTTTGCAGATAAAGTAAAAGAATACAAAGCCGTAGATTATTCTGAAAAAATGATTGATGCCTGCAAAATAAAATTCAGAAATAAAATTCCTGAAGAAAATTTTATTGTGACGGATGCAAGAGACCTCAGCATTTTTGAATCAGAATATTTTGATTTTGTGCTTTTCAGTTTTAACGGACCCGATCATGTATCACATGAGGAGAGAGAAAAAATATTTAAAGAAATTAAAAGAGTTCTAAAACCAGGTGGCTATTTCTGCTTTTCATCTCACAATCTGCAATCAACTTCAAATTGGGGAAAGATAAAACTTCTGTTAAACCCGTTTGGAATGATTCAAAGAATATTGATAAACCGAAAATTATTACGCATCAATAAAGAACAACTGAAAAATTGTAATTCATCCGGTTACCTTATGTTGAATGACGGGGCTCATGATTTCGGACTTGTTTTATATTATATCCGTCCCTCATTTCAAATACAAACATTAAAGGAAATCGGTTATGCTGAAATCAGGGTGTTCGAATTATCGAAGGGAAAAGAATTAGATATCAATAATGAAAAAGAACTTTCTTGCGACACGAGTTCATGGCTATATTATCTCTGCAGAAAGTTATGACATGGGTTATATTTGAAGTTTTTTCTTGCTTTTTATTTCGTACAGGTACCGCAGGATAAATAATGCGGAAACATAAAAGGGGAGGCAGGGAATTCTTAAACGAACCAGCGAGCCGAAATTGGAAATGGAAAGTCCGGTGGCAAATGCGAAAAACAAAGAGAACAATACAGCAAACAATAAAAGCGGGTGATTTATAATCATTTTGAAAAAATCGAAAAATTTTAATTTGATGAGAAGAACAATCGTAAGAAGAAGCATATAGGTGTTTTCAAGAGCAGCAAACAACATAAATACATTCTTCACATCCAGCAAAGTGGGTCTGAATAAAGCAGCGCCAATAGCGATGTGGGCTTTGCCCAGCATACCAAGAACAGTAGGCTCAAAGCCGCCAATGTCAAATGTGTTTCCTCTGTAATACGTCTGTTTCATATCATCCTGCGTAATTGCCGCCTTTTCCACCACAGTATCTAATGCATACTCGCCTAATGAATCCTTTAATGTGGTTAATGCATACAAAGCAATGCTAACACCAAACAAATAGAATACGGGAAAAAAAATTACTTTCAGCGCCCTGTTTTCAATAACTGACAGCCACCTGTTCGTCAGCCAAATCAAAGAACCCGGCACCAATGCAAACATGATGTATGGCTTTATTCCAAGAAGGATAAAAGCGCTGATGAATATCGCAAGTGCGTGTAGTGGATTGTATTTTCTTTGTATCAAAAACCTGTAAAAGCTATAAAGATACCAGCCGACTGCCGCAAGGGTAATAGTATCTTTCAGTAACCCTGAACCCCAGAAAAGAACAGAGGGAATAAATAATACGGATATGGCAAGTTCTTTTCTTATCGCGGGAAATTCTTCACAAAAAAGCAAATATATTTTCCATACACCGGAATAGCATATCCACGCGAGAAGAACAGCGCTGACCATAAAACTTTTGAAGCCCAGCATTACAACAGGAATAACGAGAATAGAAGTGAAAATCGCGTATTGGTCATTCCATCGAAAGGCAGGATAACCTGTATTCATATCAAAATAACTATAATTCTCCGGGGTGTTTCCATGGATTACTACATCCCAAAACATTCTCGGGTCTTTCTGTAATAAATTAATTATCGCGGAAGCAGTTATCTTATAAGTTACCGTATCGCCTCCTTTATAATGATAGGCATATACTAAGCAAATAGAAATAGCGCCAGCAATTTTTGCAAACAGCCCGATAGTGTAATATTCATACGCGGGATTTATCTTCAGCATTTTATGCCGATGCTTTGCCGCCAGGATAAAAATAAAAAGGAGGTAGAAGGGCAACAATAAAAAATCCCAATAGGTCAGCCATTCGGTGCCAAGCATTATTTCTGAATTTTAATTATCAAAAAATAGAAAATAGTATTCAATACTATAAGAGGAACAAATATAATTAATTGCCTGATTGAATGATAAACAAAGAAGATTATCTATATTAAAATATCTTTGCATGAAATTTAATATGTGCTTGAGTTAATGCAGCAGAAAGTACTTTATATTACGTATGACGGCTTAAGCGACCCCTTGGGAGAATCTCAAATTCTGCCCTATCTCTGTGGGCTTTCGGGTAAAGATTATTCAATAACTATTTTAAGTTGCGAGAAGAAAGAAAAATTGCTGCTTGAAAAAGAAAAAATACATCATCTGTTGCAGCAAAATAATATTACATGGGAATTTATTCCATATAAAAAAAACCCTCCTTATTTTTCTTACCTGATAAATTATTTATCCCTCAGGGAAAAAGCATTTGTGCTCTATAAAAAAAATAAGTTCAATATCATTCATTGCAGGAGCTACGTGTCATCCTTGATTGGACTGCTGCTCAAAAAAAAATACGGAACGAAATTTATTTTTGACATGCGCGGTTTTTGGGCAGATGAACGAATAGAAGGAAAAATTTGGAAAAATAATTTCATCTTTAGCAGGGCATATGATTATTTCAAAAAAAAAGAAATTGAATTCATTCAAAATGCAGATTGCACCATATCACTCACAGAGAATGCAAAAAAAGAAATTTATGGCTGGCAAATATTTTCAAACAAAAAACCTCCGATTAAAGTAATTCCCTGCTGCGCGGATTTGAATTTATTTTCTCAAAATAATATCAATTCAACTCATACAGCGCAATTGAAAAAAGAATTAAACATTTCTGATTCGGATTTTGTATTGAGTTACATTGGCTCTGTCGGAACCTGGTATCTGCTTGATGAAATGTTTTCATTTTTCAAATTGTTGAAAACAAAAAAAGATAACTCGTTGTTTGTAATCATCACACCTGACAACAAAACTTATATCCAAGAAAAATCAAAACAAGCAGGCATTGATGCTGCTGATTTAAGAATCATCTATTCAAAAAGGAGAGATATGCCCGCATTGATAAGCATTTCAAATCTGTCTGTGTTTTTTATTAAATCGTCTTATTCAAAAAAAGCATCATCTCCAACCAAAATGGCTGAACTAATGTCAATGGGAATACCTTTTATTGCAAACTCAGACATTGGTGACAATGATCAAATTATTAAAGATTCAGGTGCCGGAATTATGATTCCAGCATTAAACGAAAAAGAATATAATTCCGCCATTGAACAGATGGATACCTTTATTTCCGGGTATAATAAATCCAGCGTACGAAAATTTGCTGAACATTTTTTTTCTCTCGAATCGGGTATAGATAAATACAAGGGAATATATCAGGCAACCATGAAACAATAATTCAATTATGAAAATCCTCATCACAGGCGGAGCGGGCTACATCGGCTCTCACACAATAATAGAAGTAGTGGAGAAAACTTCATGGGATGTAATTTCCGCTGATAACTTTCTTCGCTCTTCTTCCAAAACATTTGAGAGAATAAAAAATATCTCAGGAAAAGAAATTAAAAATCATAGTATCGATTTATGTGATTTAGAAAAAACAAAAAAAATATTCTCTGAAAATCCCGGCATACTGGGAGTCATTCATTTTGCCGCGCTCAAATCGGTCCCTGAATCAGTTGCGAATCCCGAATTATATTACCACAACAATAATGAGTCATTAAAAAATATTCTTTCCTGTCTGAAAGATTTCGGGGTAAAGAATTTTATTTTCTCATCTTCCTGCTCTGTTTACGGAAACATTGATACACTTCCTGTAAATGAAGAAACATCTTTACAAAAAGCACAATCCCCCTACGGACGTACGAAGCAAATGGGAGAAGAAATAATTGCTGCATTTTCTAAAACGCATCCCGGTATTAACTCGATCGCGCTGAGATATTTCAATCCCGTTGGCGCTCATCTTTCTGGGCTCATTGGCGAAGTGCCATTCGGAAAACCGGATAACATTGTTCCCGGCATCACGCAAACTGCTATTGGCAAACAAGAGCAATTCAATATTTTGGGGAATGATTACAAAACAAGAGACGGCACCTGCATACGTGATTACATACACGTTTCCGACATTGCAAATGCACACATTCTTGCGCTGCAATATTTGCTGGATGGTAAAAGCAAAAACAATTATGAAATCATTAATCTGGGAACCGGAAATGGAATTACGGTTCTCGAAGCAGTGAAAGCATTTGAAAAAGTCAGCGGTAAAAAATTAAATTATAAAATTGCTCCCCGCAGAGAAGGTGATGTGGAAGCAATTTATTCTGACTCTTCAAAAGCAGAAAAACTTCTGGGCTGGAAACCTAAGTATAATATTGAACAGATGATGGATTCTGCATGGAAATGGCAGTTGAATTTATCAAAAGAGAATCAATGATGATACTTTTCCCCCTTCTGTATTGTATATGCCCTGTATAATTGTTCAAGAAAAATTACTCTCACTAATTGATGCGGAAAAGTCATTTTAGATAGGGCGATTTTCATATTTGCACGCCTGTAAACTTCTTCCGAAAATCCATAAGCACCGCCAATCACAAAAACAAGATTCCTTGTAGAAATATTTTGATGGTGAGATACTATTTTTGCAAATTCAACCGAAGAAAACTCTTTTCCTTTTTCATCCAGCAAAATCAAAATATCCTTCTCTCCCACTTTCTTCAAAATACTTTCTGTTTCTTTTTTTCTGATTTGAGATTCATCGCCTTTGCCTGACTCAACTTCAACTAAACTTAACTTACAATAATGACTTAATCTATCTATATAAATTCTCATTCCTTCAGAAACATATTTCTCAGAAGTTTTTCCAGTGCAGATGAGGATTATATTCATGTTTTTTTAATTAATTTCAGTTAATCCTGATGTACATCGGAATAGCCAAAAAAGTATAAATTTGCTTCACGACAAAATTAAAAACGCTTTGGCTTGATAGTTGCTATTTAAGAAAGAAAAATATTTATGCACACACTTTTGACCATATTCATGTTCTTCACTTTGATTCAACCACCTTTTGAATCAGTTTTAGATATTTCGGATGATGTGGCTGCTGCTGTCAAGACAGGAAATGCCTCCAATGTTTCAAAGTTTTTCTCTACAAATGTTGATTTGAAAATTCTTGATAAAGAAGATGTATACAGCAAAGCGCAGGCAGAACTTATTCTCAAAGATTTCTTCGCTAAAAATCCAATCAAGTCGTTTGCAATTATTCACAAAGGAACTTCTAAAAATGGAGATCAATTTGCTATCGGCACTTATGAAACTTCAACGGGTAAAAAATACCGTTCCTATTTCCTCTTCAAAAAAGAAGGCGCAGGTTTAACCATTCAGCAGTTCCGATTCGAAGTACAGGATGAATAATTCTCAGTCCTTCTATCTTCTCTCAAAAGATTTTGACCTCCATCAATTTATTTCCTCATCGCTGAAAGAAGACATAGGAAGCAGTGACCATACAACTCTTGCCTGCATTCCGAAAAACGCTAAAGGAAAATCCCAACTTATTATTAAAGACAATGGGCTTCTTGCTGGAGTTTCTCTTGCTGAAAAAATATTTCACACATTAGATAAAAATCTTAGCGTGAAAAAATTCCTTATTGATGGAACAAAAGTTAAAAAAGGAGACATTGCTTTTTCAGTCGAAGGAAACCCACGCTCCATTCTTACAGCCGAAAGAGTTGTTTTAAACTGCATGCAACGCATGAGCGGAATTGCTACTATGACAAATAAACTCATCAATCTCTGTAAGCCATACAAAATAAAAGTAGTGGACACACGCAAGACAACTCCTCTCATCCGCGGATTAGAAAAGTGGGCGGTGAGAATTGGTGGAGGGTATAATCACCGTTTCGGGTTATATGACATGATTCTCATCAAGAATAATCACATCGATTTTGCGGGTGGAATTCGACAAGCGATTGAATCAGCAAACAATTATCTGACAAGAAAAAAACTAAAACTTCAAATTGAAATTGAAGCAAGAAATCTTAAAGAAGTAAAAAAAATTCTTTCTTTTGGAAAAGTAAACAGAATTCTTCTTGACAATTTTTCTATTCCTGAAATAAAAAAAGCCACTAACCTCATCAACGGAAAATTTGAAATAGAAATCTCAGGAGGACTAAACGAAAAAAATATCCAAAAGTATGCTTCTTGCGGTGCGGATTATATTTCCGTTGGCGCGCTCACTCACAGCGTGAAGAGTTTGGATATGTCTCTGACAGCCATCTGAATCTTTTCCCTATTTTTAGCCCACAATTTATCTGTGATAATCTGTGCAATCTGTGGCTGAGATTTCTAAAACATATAGTCCAAAAGAAGTTGAATCCAAATGGTATTCCTATTGGCTTGCGAAAAAGTTTTTTCATTCCGAACCAGATGAACGCGAGCCATACACGATTGTTATTCCTCCTCCAAACGTAACAGGTGTTCTTCACATGGGGCACATGCTGAATAATACCATTCAGGATGTGTTAATTCGCAGGGCAAGAATGTTAGGAAAGAACGCTTGTTGGGTTCCGGGAACAGACCATGCATCCATTGCTACCGAAGCAAAAGTAGTTGCGATGCTGGCGGGAAAGAAAATTAAAAAATCAGACTTATCACGGGAAGAATTTCTCAAGTATGCATGGGAATGGAAAGAAAAATACGGAGGAATCATTCTCGAACAATTAAAAAAACTCGGCTGCTCATGCGACTGGGACAGAACGCGCTTCACGATGGAAGAATCGTTGAGCGAAGCCGTGATTGATGTGTTCATTGATTTATACAACAAGGGAAATATTTATCGTGGAGTTAGAATGGTAAACTGGGACCCGAAAGGACTCACCGCACTATCAGATGAAGAAGTAAATTACAAGGAAGTAAATTCAAAACTCTTTTACGTTAAATATAAAATTGAAGGAAGCGCGGATGAATGGATAACCATCGCCACTACCCGTCCTGAAACAATTCTTGGCGACACTGCCGTGTGCGTTCATCCCGAAGACGAGCGCTACAAAAAACTGAAAGGAAAGAAGGTAATTATTCCTCTCGTAAACAGAAGTGTTCCGATCATTTTTGACGAGTATGTTGACAAAGAATTCGGAACAGGCGCTTTAAAAATCACTCCCGCACATGACATTAATGACTACAATCTCGGCATCAAGCATAAACTCGAATCCATTGACATCCTGAATCCTGATGGCACGATGAGCAAATCCGCGCAATTGTTTATTGGCGAAGACAGATTCATAGTCAGGAAAAAAATTATTAAAGAATTGGAAGAAAAAGGTTATCTCGTAAAAACGGATGAAATAAAAAATAAAATCGGTTATAGCGAAAGAACCGATGCTGTGATTGAACCAAAACTTTCCATGCAGTGGTTTGTGAAGATGGATAAGATTTCCAAACCTGCCCTCGAAAATATTTTGAATGGAGAAATAAAATTAATTCCAGATAAGTTCATCAATACCTATAAACATTGGATGGAGAATGTGCACGACTGGTGTATCTCCCGTCAATTGTGGTGGGGGCAACGCATTCCTGCATGGTACGATGAGAAAGGAAATTTTGTTGTGACGAAAACAAAAGCAGAAGCAATCGAAAAATTAAAATCTAAAAACATAAAACAAGACGAAGATGTTCTCGATACTTGGTTCTCCTCCTGGCTCTGGCCTATTTCTGTTTTCGATGGCTTCAAAGACCCGAACAATAAAGACATCAACTATTATTACCCTACAAATGATTTAGTAACCGCTCCCGATATTTTATTTTTCTGGATAGCGAGGATGATTATTTCCGGCTACGAATACAGAAAAGAAAAACCATTCACCCATGTTTATCTTACAGGAATGGTTCGCGATAAACAGGGAAGAAAAATGTCAAAGCAATTGGGCAACTCACCTGATCCATTGGAACTCATAGAAAAATACGGAGCGGATGGCGTGCGAGTTGGGATGCTTTTATGTTCTCCCGCGGGAAATGATTTGCTTTTTGATGAAAGTTACTGCGAGCAGGGAAGAAATTTTTCCAATAAAATATGGAACGCATTTCGGTTAGCAAACGGATGGGAGATAGATAACAAGATGAAGCAGTCAGATGGAAATAAAATTTCCATTGAATGGTTCAATGCTAAGTTCGATGCTGAGTTGGAAAACATAAACGATTTGTATTCCAAATACAGAATGAACGAAGCGCTGATGGCAACATACAAATTAGTGTGGGATGATTTCTGCGCGTGGTATCTGGAAATAATAAAGCCCGAATTTGTTGACAGCAAATCAAACCCCATTGACAAAGCAACATATGACGCGACACTGAATTTCTTCGAGAAACTTTTGAAAGTTCTTCATCCTTTTATGCCTTTCATCACTGAAGAATTATGGCACCTGATCAAAGAAAGAAAAGAAAAAGAGTGCATCATAGTTTCTGATTGGCCTAAAAGCAATCATTCAGTTGCAAATACCATTCTTTTGAAAATGGCAATGTCTTTTGACATTATTACAAACATCCGAAACTTTAGAAACTCAAAAAGCATTTCCCCCAAGGAAAAGGTAGAATTATTAGTTAAAGGTGATTCATCGTGGATATATCCCAATATCATTACAAAGATTTCTAACCTATCCGGATTAAATAACACAACCAGTAAAATTGAAAACGCTTTTTCGTTTGTTTTAAAAGATATGGAGTTGTTTATTCCTGTCGGAGGAAACATTAATGTTGCAGAAGAAAAAGAACGCCTGACCAAAAAACTTTCTTACAACAAGGGCTTTCTTCAATCCGTTCAGAAAAAATTAGCGAATGAACGCTTTGTGCAAAACGCAAAACCAGAAGTCCTGAACATCGAAAAGAAAAAGAAAGCCGATGCGGAAGCAAAAATTAAAGCGATTGAGGAGCAGTTATCTTCGTTGAAATAAACTCATGAAAAAATATTTCCCCTATTCCTCGTATTTGCTTTTTCTTTTACTCAGCAGTTGCTCTCTCCTCGGTATTCATGTAAAAGTCACAAACCCAAAACACGCAGGCAAGTATCCGAAATTTTCTGAATCGCTAAAACTCCTTGGCTCGTTGAACAAATACCGCAATTGTTTTGACGCAACTTTTTATGAACTTAATATATCGGTTGATGAAAAGAAAAAATATCTGAAAGGAAAAGTTCTGATGAATGCAATCGCGCTTTCTGATTTCGACACATTGCAAATTGATTTGTACGAAAACATGAAAGTGAACAATATCGGCTTTGCAACATTAAATTCCATTCAGGAAAGTGAGACTAAATTCATAAATGCTTCTTATGTCAGAAAACATGGAGCCATCTTCATTGCGTTAAAACAAAAAGCAGGAGAAATATTTAAACTAAAAATTGAATACGAAGGAAAACCTGTTGAAGCCAAAAGACCGCCATGGAAAGGCGGCTTCGTTTGGAAAAAAGATAAAGAAAAAAATCCATGGATTGGAGTTGCCTGCGAAAGTGAAGGCGCAAGTTTATGGTGGCCCTGCAAGGATGTTACCAACGATGAGCCCGACAGCACTTCTATCAACATTACCGTTTCAAAAGGTTTAATGGCAGTAAGCAACGGAAAGTTTGTCGGGATTTCAAATCCTGATCAGCAAAATGTAACTTACAAATGGTTTGTCTCCTACCCTATCAATCTTTATAATGTTACGTTGTATGTTGGAAAATTTTCTCTTCTCTCTGACACTTACACAATGCCTTCAGGAAAAATTCTTCCCGTAAATCATTATGTGCTTCCTATGAATTACGAAAAAGCAAAAACTCACCTTGCTCAAGCCAAAGGGCAGATTGCTTTCTTTGAAAAAACTTTTGGAGAATATCCGTGGCATCATGACGGATATAAATTAATTGAATCGCCTTATGAAGGAATGGAACACCAGAGCGCAATCGCTTACGGAAACAATTACAAAAATTCTTACAATGGTTTTGATTACATCATCCTGCACGAAAGCGCTCACGAATGGTGGGGCAATAGCGTTTCTGCTGCAGACCTGTCTGATGTCTGGCTCCACGAAGGTTTTGCAACTTATTCCGAAGCATTATATGTTGAAAGCATTCAGGGAAAAAATGCTTACCTGAGATATTTACTTACCTATCGCCTTTTCATCAAAAATAAACGCCCTGTTGTCGGACCCGTTGGCGTACGATTTTTTGATTACAAAGACAGCGATGTGTATATGAAAGGCGCTTGGATACTGCACACACTCCGCACGCTCATCAATGATGACATATTGTTTTTTGACATCCTCAAATCATTCCATGAAAGATATAAAATGAAAACTGTCACATCAAAAGATTTTATTGATATGGTGAATGAAAAAACGGGAAGCGATTACAGCTGGTTCTTCCATCAATATTTAAACAAACGCGAAGCGCCATTCCTTGAATACTACTGGGACGGCACAAATTTTTATTATAGATGGAAATACGTAGGTGCCGATTTCAAAATGCCTGCGGAAATCTCTCTGGATGGGCTCGTAAAAATAAATCTGAAACCCACGGATAAAATTCAGAAGATTGCAATTTCATCTCAATCGTATAAGGAAATCTCTTTCAATAATTACACGGCACTTTTCGGAGTGGAAGAAAATAAAAAGTTAAAAAGAGAGTCATTAGTTATTAGTCATTAGTCACTTTTTCAAGCGTATCCTTTTATCTTGTACGCAATCATTCCAATCCATTCATGGAAAAGCGCTTCCCATTTAAAAAGAGTTTCTGCCTCTGGAATTAAAAGATGGTCGAATGTGAAACGTCTAACAGGGTTTGCATCGCGGTCAACGCTGTATGGAGCAACATCAATCTCCAAAATTTTGAAACATGCAAGCGACCTGCGCATATGCCTCCCTGAAGTGATGAGCAGAAATTTTCCGCCTGTATATCCTTTCTGCGCAAGCAATTCATGCGCGTTAACTGCATTTTCCCATGTGTTGCGTGATTCTTTTTCAATCCAGATGTCTTTTTCAGGAATTCCGAGAGTGAGTAAATATCGTCTCACGAACATTCCTTC
>Ga0247727_10005846_pt1 | contig 24562 bp, 25 predicted proteins | sample WisWelCaveWW1625_FD_202498 | JGI IMG/M metagenome (GOLD analysis project Ga0247727, IMG submission 202498) | Biofilm microbial communities from Wishing Well Cave, Virginia, United States - WW16-25 | ecosystem: Environmental > Aquatic > Deep subsurface > Groundwater > Cave microbial mat | place... | reverse complement strand
CGGTCAACGAGAAGAAGGGCCTCACCTTCGCGCGCGGGCTGCGCTCGATCCTGCGCCACGACCCCGACAAGGTGATGGTGGGGGAGATCCGCGACCCCGAGACCGCCGACATCGCGATCCAGTCCGCGCTCACCGGCCACCTGGTGTTCACGACCGTGCACGCCAACAACGTGATCGACGTGCTGGGCCGCTTCCTGAACATGAAGATCGAGCCCTACAACTTCGTATCCGCGCTCAACTGCGTGCAGGCGCAGCGCCTGGTGCGCACCATCTGCGAACATTGCAAGCGCGAGCTGCGCGCCTCGCGCGAGCTCCTGGTCGAGTCGGGGCTCGACCTTAAGCTGTTTGCGGACGTGCCGTTCTACGAGGGGGCGGGCTGCATCGAGTGCGGCGGCACCGGCTACAAGGGCCGCACCGCGATCTGCGAGCTGCTCGACGTGACGGACAGCATCCGCGAGCTGATCCTCGAGCGCCGATCGAGCGCCGACATCAAGCGCGCCGCGCGCGCGGAGGGGATGATCTTCCTGCGCGAGTCGGCGCTCAACAAGGCGCTCGCCGGCCGCACCACGCTCCAGGAGATCAACAAGGTGACCTTCGTGGAGGTCGCGTGAGCGGGGCCCGGGGCGGCCCCGCGGCTCCGCTGCGGCGCGCCTCGGAGTGGCTGTCGCGCACGCTCGTCGAGCCGCCGCTGCCGCTCGTGGCGGTGGAGCTGCGGCCGCGCGCGGTGGCGGCCGTGCGCCTGACGCGCGACGGGACGAGGCTGGGGCTCGGGGCCGCGGCCTCGGTCGAGCTTCCGGCCGGGGCGCTCGAGCCGTCGCTCAGCAAGCCCAACATCCTCGACCCCGAGGCGGTCCGCGCGGCGCTGCGCGCGGCGCTCGAGCGGGCCGGGGCCCTCTCGGGAGGGCCCGTGTCGCTCGTGCTCCCCGACCCTGCGGTGCGCCTGACGCTCGTCCCGGGGGCCGGGCTGCGCGGGCGCCGCGCCGAGCTCGAGGAAATCGTGCGCTTCAAGCTCCACAAGGCGCTGCCCGCCGACTTCGACGTGCGCAGCGCGCGGCTCGCGTGGCGGGCGGTGAGCGCGGACGAGATCATGGTGGTGGTGGCGCGCGACGAGGTGGTGCGCGCGTACGAGGAGATGCTGACGTCGCTCGGCTTCCATCCCGGGATGGTCGAGCCCGCCGGGCTGGCGCTCGCCTCGCTCGCCGGCGCCGAGGACGACCAGGCGGAGCGGCTGCTCGTGAACTGGGACCACGGCTACGTCTCGTTCCAGGTCCGGCGCGGCGCGCGGCCGCTGCTCTTGCGCACGCTGCCGGGCGAGGAAGGCAAGGACGCGGTGGCGCGGCACGCGGCCCAGACGCTGCGCTTCCATCGCGAGCAGCTCGGCGGGCGCGGCTTCGACGAGGTCACCCTGCGCGCTGCGGCGCTCGACCCCGAGGAGGCGAGCGAAGCGGTCGCCGGGGCCACGGGGGTCGTGCCCCGGCTGGTCCGGCCCTGGGCGGCGCTCGGCGACTCCGAGGACGGCGAGGCCGCGCAGGCGGTGGCGGGGGCGGCGGCCTGCGTGCTGCGGAGGGTGGCGTGAAGGCGCCGCTCAACCTCGCGCGGCAGCCGTTCCGCAACGAGCGCCTGGCGACGCTGCTGCTCGGCCTCGGCACGCTCGTGCTGGTGGTCGCGACAGCCCGCCAGGCGGTCGTGGCCTGGGGCCTGCTGCCGGGCCGGGCCCGCGACGTCGAGGGCGAGGTCGAGTCGCTCGATGCCGAGGCCGCTCGGCTGCGCGCCGAGTCCGCGAGCCTGCGCGAGTTGGCTGCGCCGGATGCCACGCTGCGGGAGTGGGCGGCCGTGAAGGGCCTCGTCGACCGGCGCACGTTCTCCTGGACCGGCCTGTTCGAAGCGCTGGAGAAGGCGCTGCCGCCCGGGGTGCGGCTCGTCTCGGTGTCGCCCTCGGACACGGCCTCGGGCATCGAGCTGTCGCTCGCCGCGGTCGGCCGCTCGACGGCCGACGCGCTCGCGCTGCTGCAGGCGCTCCAGGCCCACCCCGACTTCGAGGCGGCCTTCCTGAACGGTTGGACCGAGGGCCGCGAGGGAATCGACATCGCGAGCACGGTGCGCTACGTGCCGGGTGCGGGCCGGAAGCGATGACGCGGCCCTTCTGGCGCGCCCGGCTGCTGCCCGTGTTCCTGGTGCTGCTGGCCTTGAACCTGGGCGTGCTCGCGGCGTGGACGCTGCCCCGCTCGCTGCGGCAGAAGAACGCGGCCGAGCGGGCCGTGGCCGCCCGCGCCGAGCTCACCCGCGACCGCGAGCGGTTGGAGGCGCTGCGCGAGCGCGCGGCGGCGATCCGGGCGAACCGCGCCGATCTCGAGCGCTTCTACACGGCCCTCGCCGGCGGCGAGGAGCAGGACCTGCTACGGGCGCTCGAGACGATCGAGGAGCTGGCCGGCGCGCCGGGCCTGCAGCCGGCCAGGCGCTCGCTGCGTCGCGAAGACGTCGAAGGCGCTCCGCTCGAACGGGTGGCGCTGACGCTGCCGCTCGAAGGCTCGTACGCCGAGCTCGTGGGGTTCCTGCGCGGGGTCGAGCGACAGCCGCGCTTCCTCACCGTCGACCGGGTCTCGCTGCGGGCCGACGCCGAGTCGGGCGGCGCCCTGCAGGTGGAGCTCAGCAGCTACCTGCACCAGCCGCCCGGGGCGGGGAAGGACGGGCGCCGTGGACGCTAGCCGCTCGCGCGGGGTCAGCTACCTCGAGCTCGTCGCCGTTTCCGCGATCGTGATGATCCTCGCCTCGGCGATCCTGCCGATGGGCCGCGTGGCAGTGAAGCGGCAGCGGGAGCTCGAGCTGCGACGCGCGCTGCGCGAAATAAGGAGCAAGATCGACTTGTACAAGCAAGCGGTGGATCAGGGCCAGATCGGCGGCACCGACGTCAAGCTCGGCAGCGAGGGCTTCCCGCCGGACCTCGAGACGCTCGTGAAGGGGGTGAACCGCGTCGGGGCCCTCGACCGTAAGCTCAAGTTCCTGAGGCGGATCCCGGTCGATCCGATGACGGGCGGCACGGAGTGGGAGAAGCGCTGCTACCAGGACGACCCCGACAGCACCTCGTGGTGCGGCGAGAACGTCTTCGATGTCCACTCGAAGAGCACGGCAAAGGCGCTCGATGGAACGACCTACGACAGCTGGTGAGACCCGGTGCTCGGCCGGCTTCACGCTGATCGAGCTGATCACCGTCGTCGCGCTCATCGCCATCCTGGCCGCGATCGCGCTGCCGAACTACCGGCTGGCGATCATCCAGTCGCGGGAAGCCGTCCTGAAGGAGAACCTGTTCCGGCTGCGCGACCTGATCGACCAGTACTACGTCGACAAGGGGCAGTACCCGCCCTCGCTCGAGGTCCTGGTCGAGGAGGGCTACCTGCGCAAGCTGCCCGTCGATCCGATGACCCAGGACGCCGACTGGAGCCCGGTCTACGCGGAGCCCGACCCGGACCAGCCGGCCGAGACGCCCGGCGTCTACGACGTCAAGAGCTTCTCAGAGGCCCCGTCGCTCGCGGGCACGCCGTACAACGAGTGGTGAAGGCGGTGGAGGCGGCATGACGAGAGCCCCGAGGCGGACGATGCTGGCCGTGGCCATCGTGGCCCTCGTGGCGACGACGGGCTGCGCGGCGCGCTGGGCGTATCGCCAGGGACAGAGCGCGGGGGAGCAGGGGGAATGGGACCTCGCGGTCGCGCGCTACACGCGCGCCCTCGAGAAGGACCCGAACAACATCGGCTACAAGATCGCGCTCGAGAACGCGCGCATCCAGGCGAGCCGCTTCCACTACGACGAGGCCAAGAAGCACCTCGCCGCGAACGACTTTCCGAGGGCGGTCGAGGAGCTGGAGATCGCGAGCAAGTACGATCCCTCCAACCGCTCGGCCTCGGACGACCTGGCGCTCGTGCGCGACCGCATCCGCAAGCAGGACGAGGAGAGCCAGGAGCGCGCCCTGTTCGAGCAGACGAAGGCGCGCGCGCAGGCCGCGGCGCGCGTCCCGTTGCCGGTGCTGTCGCCGCGCAGCCCCGTGCCGATCACGATGAAGTTCGAGGACGCGAGCCTGCAGAAAATCTTCGAGAGCCTGGGGCGGATCGCCGGCGTCAACGTGCTGTTCGACGAGGGCTTTCGCGACAAGAAGGCCTCGGTGAATCTGACCGGGGTCAGCTTCCAGGAAGCGCTCGACCGGGTCACCTTCGTGAACCGGCTCTTCTACAAGGTGCTCGACCAGAATACGATCATGATCGTGCCCGAGTCGCGCCAGAAGCGCACCTCGTACGACGAGCTCTTGCTTCGGACCTTCTACGTGCAGAACGCCGAGATCAACGACACCGTGAACCTGGTGAAGACGCTGGCGAAGATCCAGACCGTGGTGGGCAACCCCAGCCTGAACGCGATCACCGTGCTCGGCACCGTGGACCAGATCGCGATGGCCGAGCGCATCATCGACGCCAACGACAAGGCCCGCGGCGAGGTGCTGGTCGAGGTGCGGATCCTCGAGATCAACCGCAACAACCTGAAGCGCTGGGGGATCGACCTCTCGAACTACACCGCGGGCGCGACGCTCTCGCCGACCGGGGCCGAAAACGAGGTCACCGCGGGGCTGCTCAACATCCGGGCGCACCTGCTCTCGTCGCTCAACCAGGCCGACTGGGTGGTCAGCATCCCCTCGACGGTGTTCGCCCGCTTCCTGCAGACCGACTCGAACGTGCGGATCCTGGCCTCGCCACGGCTGCGCGCGGCGGAGGGCAAGAAGGCCGAGCTGAAGATCGGTACCGAGGTGCCGATCCCCGTGACGAGTTACACGGTGGGCACCGGCGGTGGCACCGGCGGCGGCTACCTGCCCGCCACGAGCTTCCAGTACCGCAACGTGGGCGTGAACCTCACGCTCATCCCGCGCGTGGCCGCGAGCGGGGACATCACGCTCGAGCTGACGGCGGAGTTCAGCCTGCTCGGCGACGACCGCAACGTGGGCAGCGAGGGCAACCCGATCAACGTGCCCACGTTCCTGACGCGGAACGTGATCAGCACGCTGCGGCTGCGCGACGGCGAGACCGGGCTGATCGGCGGGCTGCTGCAGGGACGCGACGCGCGGTCCTTCTCGGGCGCGATCGGGATCAACAGCATCCCGGTGATCGGCAAGCTGTTCGGCAACAACCAGCGCAGCGTGGACGAGACCGAGGTGCTGATCTCGATCACGCCGCGCATCGTGCGCGGCCCCAAGGTCACCGAGGACGACATGGTGCCGATGCGCGTCGGGACGCAGGAGGTGCCGAAGGTCGAGGGCCTGCGCGGGTCGCTCTTCGGCCCCGAGCCGGAGCCGGAGGCCGCGGCGCCCGCGCCCGTGGCCCCGCCGGCCACCGGCGTGCCGGCCCCGCCGGGGGCGCGGCCGCTGGCCGCGTCGCCTCCCGCTCCGCTGACTCCCGCGCCCACGCCTGCTCCCCCCCCGTTTGCGACGACGCCGCCCGGTGCCGGCCCCGACGCCGCGACTGTTTCGGCCCCAGCCGCGCCCGACACGCGACCCGTGGGGGCGATCCTGAGCCCGCCGGAGGTCGTGCTTCAAGCGGGCCAGAGCGGGGCCGTCGCGATCGTGGTGGTCGGCGCGCGGGACCTCCAGGGCGTCGAGCTGACCGTCGCCTGGGACGCGGCGCTCGCCGAAGTGACCGACGTGGCGGCAGGATCGCTGCTGAGCCTCGACGGCGCCCCGGTTGCGGCCGAGCGCGCACTCGAGCTGGGACGCGTGCGCGTCAAGTTCTCGCGCGCCACGGGCGTCACGGGCTCCGGCGCCGTGGCCGCGCTGACGCTGCGCGGCCTCAAGCCCGGGTCCGGATCGCTGATCGTGGAATCGCTGACGCTGATCCGCGGCGGAGGGACGGAGCGTCCAGCGCCGCCCGCGCCGGGCCGGCTGGTGGTGGCGCCGTGAGCGGCGCCTTGCGGAGGAATCTCATGTCGATGCTGAGGCTCGGCGCCCTGGGGCTCGCCCTCGTCTCGCTCGTGCGCTGCGAGTCGGCGCCGCTCACGGCGCCCAACGATTCGACGATCTTCCTGCAGGCCAACCCGTTGTTCGTGATCGCGAACGGCGGCATTTCGGTCGTCACGGCCGTGGTTGTCGAGCCGGCCGGGACGTTCGTGCCGGACGGCACCGAGGTGTTCTTCTTCACCAACCTCGGTCGCGTCGACCCGGTCGGCAAGACCGTACGGGGCGTCGCCAGGGTCAACTTCGTCTCCGACTCGCGCTCGGGCCAAGCGACGGTGACGGCGATCTCGGGAGCGGCCCGGGGGGAGCCCCCCCTCATCATCGGCGTGGGCGGCGCCCTGCCGACCCGCGTCAATGTCACCTGCGACCCGCAGCGGATCACGTCGCCGCGCAACTGCCGCGTCGTCGCGACGGTCTTCGACGAGAACGGCAACCCGCTGCAGCACATTCCGGTTTCCTTCACGATCGAAGGCTCGCTGGTGGAGGAGAGGCTCGACAGCGGCGGCGCATTCTTGTTCACGAACTCCAACGGGCAAGTCACCGACACCCTGCGCACGCAGGCCCCGGTCGGTCTCGGCCAGAAGGTCGTCCAGGTGAGGGCCACTACTAGCAACGGGACGACCGCCACGGTCGACGTGTTCATCGATTGACCGCCGTGGCGCGCCGCCTGCCGCTCGGGTTCGTGCTCGTCGCGCTCGCGGCGGCGGCGGCGCCTGCCCGCGCCGAGATCGCGCTCCTCGCGAGCGGGCAGACGCTCAAGCTGGAAGGGCACCGCCTCGAGGGCGGCCTGGCGGTGCTGATGCTCAAGGGCGGCGGGGAGCTGCACCTGCCGCCCGCGGCCGTGCGCGGGTACGTGCCGGACGAGGTGATCGACGAGCTGGCTTCGGCCCTGACCGGCGGCGAGGTCGTCCGCCTTGCCGAGGCAGTGGCGCGCAAGCGCGGGCTCGACCCGGCGCTGGTGCTGGCGGTGGTGTCCGTCGAGTCCGGCTTCCGGCCCGAGGCCGTCTCGCCGAAGGGGGCGCAGGGCCTGATGCAGCTCATGCCGCGCACGGCGGCCTCGCTCGGCGTCTCGGATGCGCTCGATCCCGAGCAGAACCTGGACGCCGGCGTGCGGCACCTGGAAGCCCTGCTGAAGCTCTACGACGGCGACCTGACGCGCGCGCTCGCCGCCTACAACGCGGGCCAGAGTGCCGTCGCGCGCCACGGCGGCGTGCCGCCCTATCGCGAGACGCGCGCCTACGTGCGGCGGGTACTCGAGCGCTACCGCGCGAAGAAGGCCAAAGCGCCATGAGCGGCCGTCGCGGCGAGGCCGGCTACTCGCTCGTGGCGCTCCTCGCCGCGGTCGCGGTGATGATGATCCTGCTGGCCGCGGCGATGCCGTCCTGGCGCTACGTGATGCGCAACGACGCCGAGGAAGAGCTGATCTCCCGCGGCGGGCAGATCGCGGACGCGATCGCGCGCTACCAGCGCCGCAACGGCAACGCGCTGCCGCCCTCGCTCGAGGTGCTGGTGCAGCAGCGCTTCCTTCGCCGCGCCTACAAGGACCCGATGACGAAGCACGGCCGCTGGCGCTTCCTGCGGCCCGGGGATTCGGTTCTGCCCGGTGGCCCCGGCATCCCCGGCGCCGGCACGCCCTCGCAGCCGGGGAGCCCGACGACGACCACGACGACCACGACGACGCGGCCGTCGGCCTTCTCGCAGCCGGGCCAGACGGTCGGAGGATTCCAGGGCGTCGCCACGACGAGCACCGAGAAGAGCCTGCGGGTGTTCAACGGCCGCACGCGTTATAACGAATGGCTGTTCGTGGCGGGCCAGCCGCGTGTCGTGGGCCGCGTCGGAGCGCCCGGGCCGAGCCCTGGCAGCGTGCAGCCGGGCACGACACGGCCCGCGGGCGGCGCGCCGGCGCGCCCCTGATCCCCCCGCGGATGGGCCGGCTGGCTCTCGGGGGCAAGCGGGTCAGTCGGGCGGCGGGCTGGTCTCTGGCGGCTGCGGTACCGGTGTCGTGGGGCCGCCCGGCACTCCCGGGGGCAGCGGCGGGAAGGGCTGAGGCGTGTACGGCGTCGCCTGAGGGGCGAAGGGCGAAACCGGGAATTGGCTCGACGGCGTCGGCGCGTTCGGCGCGCGCGGCACCGGAACCGGGTTGGCACCTTCACCCTGCCCGGGTCCAGGAGCCGCGTCGGTGCCCTCGGGCGGGACCCCGCCCGAGGGGTCGTCGAAGGCCTCGTCGAACTCGTCTTCTTCGCTTTCCATCGTGTCCGGTCCGGAGCCGGGGGGCGGGCCGCTGGGACGCCGGACCGGAGGGCTCGAGACGGATCGCCCGGTGGCGCTGGCCGCCGTCACCGGAGCGGTCGCGTGGACCGCGCCCGCCACCAGCAGCGTCTGCGCTCCCGCGCCCGACGGGTCGGCGAACAGGGCGAAGTTGAGCCCCTGTCCCTCGAGAACGGCGAGCACGGTTTCGGCGGGCGAGCGACCCTGCAGGCTCAGCGATACGAGCTGCCGCGGCGCTGCGCCCTCGTAGACGACCTTCATCCCGATCTGGCGGCCCAGCCGGTCGAGCACCTCGGCAAGCGGCGCGGCCCGGGCAGTGAGCTCTACGTGCGAAGCAGTGGCGCCCGTCGCGGGGACGACGCGCACCGTGACCTCGGCCGCGGCCGGCGCGGCCAGGAACGCCGAGAGCAGGAACGCCCCAACGGGTCTCACTCGTTTCAGTGTACGCCCCCTGGCAGGCGGCGCAAGGGTATTCGCGGGGACAGCGGCCAATCTCCCGGCGGCGGGTGGTACTCGACCGCCCACCAGGCACCGAACTGCCAGGTGTGCAGCGGGCGGCCGAAAGCGGCCTCGACCGCGGGCGTGTGGAGCCGCTCGAAGCGCCGCGAGCTTAGGAGCAGCAGAGGTCGTCTCTGCGCACGGGCCAGCTCCGCCAGCTGCCGGAGCCGCGCCGGATCATCGCTGACCCTGCGGGCGTAGACGACCATCCGGGCCGGGTCGCCGAACAGCTGGGCGATGTAATAGGTGCCCCAGCTCGCATGGATCTGGAGCCTCTCGCGGTCGAGCCCCCGGTGCCGGACGAAGGCCAGCAGCCTGTCCTTGTCCGCCGAGGACTCGGCGGGCGTCCGTGCCGACGGCAGCCGCGCGCCGAGCGTCGCCCAGAAGACCGCCACCAGGGTGGCCACGGCGAGCCGCTCGCGCCCGGCGAGGCTTTCGAGAGCCAGGGCGAGGGCGAGCACCAAGGGCAGCAGCGGGAAGGCGAAGTGATGCGGCCACTGGCTGTAGCCGCTCGACGCGACGAACCCGAACGTCAGCACCGAAAGGATCGCCCACGTCAAGAGCTCGCGCCGCCTCTCGGTTCTTGGCCCGCCGCGGACCAGCAGAAAGGCGCTCAGCAGAAATGGCAGTGCGTCGAGTCGGGAGGCGGGCAGCAATAGATTGCGCGGGGCGACGAGCGAGCCGTCGGTGACGTAGCGAACGAGCCGGACGGCCACCGCCTCCACGTCCTCCGGCTCGGACGAAAGGCCTCCCTGCTTTAGCGCGGCCGCGTAGGGCCGCCCGTCGCGGTCGACACTCGCGAGCAGGAGGGCGGTGGGCACGGCCAGGAACGCTGCCCCGGTCAGTAGCGCCGGGAGCCGCCGTCTCGCCGCCGCCGCAACGGACAGGCCCTGCCGCCGGGCTTCCTCGAGCACGAAGACCGCGACGGTCGGGAGCCACCAGGCGAAGACGAGCTTCGTCCAGATCCCGAGAAAGAGGGCGAGGCCCGCCGCGGCGGCCCAGAATGCCGAGGCCCCGGCTCGTGGCGCCTGCAGCGCGCGCCGGGCGGCGGCGAGCGCCAGCAGCAGGAGCACGGCGGAGAACCCGATCGGGCCCTCGTCGACCAGGAACGTCACGAGCCAGACGGGGAAGACGAGGCTCGCGAGCACGATCGAGGACGCTCCCACGCGCACGAGCCCTCCCGCCAGGATCGTGCAGACGATGAACAAGCCAGCACCCGCGAGCCTCGCGGCCACCGGGTCTTCGACGAGCCTCCAGAAGGGATAGAAGGGCAGCGCCGGGATGCTCCCGATGTAGTAGTAGGAGCGCAGCGGGAGCGGTGTGCCGGTGAAGGGCAGTCGCAGGTCGTAATAGCCGCATCCGTCGCGGATGCTGGGAAGCTCTCGCGCGTGACTGGCGGTCGCGCAGCCCAGCGCGTGGTAGTGGACGAACTCGTCCATGTTGAAGGGAACGACGCGCGGCGAGAACCAGGCGGCGGCCAGCAGGGCGAGAGCACCCACCGCCCACAGACTGGTCCTTCTGGAAAATCCCGTCACGCTAGCGCCAAGGCTAGCGCCGCCTCCTGACGCCTGCAATCGCCGCGGATGAAACGCGTATGGATATGCCTGGCGGCGGCCGGCGCGTTGCGCGTAGAGTGTAGGCCGATGAGACTGATGTCGCTGGCGCTCGTCGCGTGCCTGCCGGTCGCGACCACGAGCGCAGACTTCCGGGGCGTGCTCGTGTCCGGCCGTGTCTCCTACGACGTCGGAGACGCTTATGTCCCCGATAGCCAGAGCGGCGTGGGCGTGGGCGTGGGCCTCCGCTTCCTCCTCGGCGGGCCCGACCACCCGCTGGAGCTGGGGGCGGAAGTCAACCTGGCCGGGTATGAATCGAGCGGCGACGGAGACCCCATCCTCACCATATCCGTTACGATCGCGTGGCGGCGCTACCTCCGTGCGAAGGCGACGGCGCGCGGCCCTACTGGTCCGTCGGCACGGGTTGGGGCGGGGTGTTCTTCGCCGGAAGCGACGAGGCGGCCGTCCCGCTCCGTATCGCCCTTGGGATCTCGTTGGCCAGGCGAAACGGCATCGGGCTCGACGTGGCGCTCTTCAACCGCTTGACCCTGATCCCCATGGGTGACTTCCCCGGCACGAAAATCATCAACGGTACGGGTATCGAGCTCGCCATCCGCTTCGGTGGAAGAGTCACCGGACGATAACGAGCTGGCCGACGCGCGTCCGCATGCGCACCAATTTGTCGGGCATATGGCCTCCAGATCTGTCGAGGCCGTAACTCACCTCACGGAGGCAGGTCCCGTCAGTCCTCGAGCTTGCACTGAGGCACGAAGGGAGAGATCTCCTTGAAGCCACGTGTCCTGCACCGCCAAGAAACGCCGATGTCGGGCTTGCTGTCATCGGGTACGAGGCGCAAGAGCCTCTCTCCGACCCCTGATTTCTCATTGAATCGGACCGTGATGACGCCGCCCTCGGAGACGGCAAGTCCCGAAACCGATTCGTCCGCGTAGTCGGCCGCAGGGGACAGGCCCGCTCGTTCGTTCGACGAGGGCCATTCGCCGTGCTCGTCGTAGTAGGCGGAGACGTGCACTTTCGTGGTGCTGGCGAGCGCCAACGCCTGGCTGAGGTAGGCGGCGCGGATGTACATCTCCTTTTCCGACTCGTCGCGACAGCCAGCAGCTTCAAGCGCGACGAGAATCGCCGACACCGTCACTGTGGCGCGGACTGAGATGCTCCCATCATCGTCTCCTCCTTGGGGCGTCATTCTCGGGCCACGAGATGGCCTTGACAAGCGCGGTCCCCGAGGGGAATCGGCCTGTGCAGAGTAGAATCGCCGCTCCCTTGAGTACGCGAGTCCCCGTCCGATTCCTGGGTGTGGCCCTGGTGAGCCTGGCCACCTTGATGCTGGAGCTCACGCTCACCCGGCTCTTCTCGGCCACGATGTTCTACCACTTCGCCTTCCTGGCGATCTCACTGGCGCTCTTCGGCTCCGGGGCGAGCGGCGTCTTCCTGTACGTCGTACGGCCCCGCCTCGACCAGGCTCGCACGCCGCTGCTGCTCGGCGTGTCCAGCGCCCTCTTCGCCGCGACCACGATCGTCGCGCTGGTCGTGATCCTGAAGCACCCGCTCTCTCCCGCGGCGCCGGGCCTCAAGACGCTCGGGTCGCTCGCGTGGATCTACGGAGCGGCCGCGCTGCCCTTCTTCTTCTCGGGCTGCGTGATCACGCTCGCGATCATAGCCTGGGCCCCGGAGATCAGCCGCCTCTATCTCTTCGACCTGGCCGGCGCCGCCGCGGGCTGCCTGCTCCTGGTGCCGGCGCTCGGCCTGCTGGGTGCGATCGACACCGTGTTGGCGACAGCCGCGCTCGCTGTGCTGGGCGGGCTGCTGCTGAGCCAAAAGCGCTGGCTTCTTCCGCTCGCCGCGCTCGCCATCGCGCTCGTGCCCTTGAACCGCGCGACGGGGCTGCTCGCGCTCAGCGAGTCCAAGGGGCTGTCCGAGCAGGGGATGCTCTTCTCCCGCTGGAACTCCTTCTCGCGAGTGACGGTGGTGCAGCCGGAGGATCCCGATCGCCAGCTGATCTTCATCGACTCCGACGCCGCCACCGTGATCTACCGCGACGGCAGCGACCTCGAGCGCCACCCTGAGCTGCGCGACCGTGTCGAGGGCCTCGCGTATCACCTCGGCGGACGCGGCAAGGTGCTCATCATCGGCCCCGGCGGCGGCGTGGACGTCATCATCGCGCGTCTCCACGGAGCGACGCACGTGACCGCTGTGGAGCTCAACCCGCTGGTGGCGCGGGACGTGATGAGCTCGGAGCCCTTCTTGAGCTACTCGGGCCGGCTCTACCAGCAGCCCGGCGTGCGGCTGGTGGTCGACGACGGCCGCAGCTTCCTGCGTCGCTCGCGCGAGCCGCACGACCTGATCGTCGCCACGATGGTCGATACCTGGGCGGCCACCGCGGCCGGGGCCTTCGCGCTCAGCGAGAACAACCTGTATACGGTCGAGGCCTTCTCCGACTACCTTGACCAGCTTTCTCCCGACGGGATCCTCAGCATGACCCGCTGGCACCAGACCCCGCCCGACCAGCTCCTGCGCCTGGTCTCGCTGGGCCGTGAGGTGCTCGAGGCGCGCGGGGCGGATGAGCCGGGGCGCCATTTCATCATCGTGCGCGGTCCCCACGAGGGAATGCCCCTCACGAGCGCCACCGTGCTCCTGAAGAAACGGCCCTTCACGCCGGAGGAGGTGGAGCGGGCCGAGGAGTTCGCCCGCCGCCTCGGGCTGGAGCTCCTCTACACGCCCCGCACGCGCCCACCCAACGATCTGACCCGGCTCATCACGGCGACCGACCCGGCCGGCATCTGGCGCAGCTACCCGAGCAACATTGCCCCCCCGCGCGACAACAGCCCCTTCTTCTTCCAGTCCGTCCGCCTCGAGAAGCTCGTCTCCCGGCGCTGGTCGATGGGCGAGTGGCGCCGCACGAACCTCGGCACCGTCGTCCTGTTCGGCCTGGTGGCGATCACGTCGCTGGGGGTCTTGGCCTTCATCCTGGGCCCGCTGCTGCTGGTGCGGCGCCGGCTTCAGGCGACGCCGAGGCGGGGGCTGCTGGGTTTTCTGCTCTACTTCGCGACACTCGGGGCGGGCTTCATCGTGGTCGAGGTGGTGCTGCTGCAGAAGTGCGTTCTGTTCCTGGGCCACCCTGCGTACGCGCTCAGCGTGGTGCTCTCCACCCTCCTCCTCTTCAGCGGGCTGGGCAGCCTGCTGAGCGGCCGCATCCCCGGCCACGCGCTTCCCCGAGCGCTGCCTAAGGTGATTCTCCTCGTCGTGGCCCTGATCCTGACCGCGGTGCTCCTCCTGTCGCCGCTCTTCTACGGGTCCGTGCACCTGGAGGCCCGCTGGCGAGTCCTCATCACGGTCCTGGCGCTCGCTCCTCTGGGCCTCGCGCTCGGCATGCCGATGCCCACCGGCATCCGCATCCTCGCGATGCGCGCGCCCGAGCTCATCCCGTGGGCCTGGGGCGTGAACGGCGCGGCTTCGGTCCTCGGCTCAGTGGGGGCGATCGCGCTCGCCATGGTGTGGGGCTTCGACCAGGCGCTCCTCGTCGCCGCGGGCCTCTACATCGCCGGTCTCGGCTTCGGCACGCGTGCGCTGCGGGCGAGCTCGACGCCCGAGTGATGTCGGCTGTGTTCCGGCGCCTGCTTCTCCGAACGCTGGCGGGCGCGTGGCTCGCCTTCGCGGCGATCGTCGTCCTGGCCCTCGCCGGCGAGCTGTGGCTAAGGATCGAGCGCCGCGAGGCCTTCCAGGCGTCCGAGCGCTTCCGCGCCACGAACGTCTTCTTCGCGAACGGCATGGAGCTGAACGTCGGCAACCACTCGCTGTGGCAGGAGCGCTGGCAGGAGTACGCGCCCGGCGCGAAGCTCGACGTCGTGGTCGGGGGCGAGCGCTTCGTGGTGGAGATGAACTCCGAGGGTTACCGCACCCACGAGTTCGCCATCCCGAAGCCCGTGGGGATGGTGCGGATCATCTGCATCGGCGGCTCCACGACGGTGGCCGGGCGGACCAATGCCGAGACGTATCCCGCGCTGCTGGAGGCGAAGCTGCGCGCGCGCTTCCCGGGGCTCCCGCTCGAGGTCTTGAACCTCGGCGTGAGCTCGGCGACGACCGAGTATTGGTACGGGCGGCTCGAGCGGGTTTTCGGCTACGAGCCCGACGTGATCGTGCAGTACCCGGGGGTGAACGACATCTCCTGGCGCAGCCTGCTGCACTATTCGAACGCCCATCCGCGGCGCGGCCGGATCTACCAGAGCCTGCTCGTGCAGCGGCTCTTCCCGTTCCCGGTCGAGGAGCTGGACCCTTTCCTCGAGCAGACGTTCACCACCCTCGGCCAGACCGACCGTGCCTGCCGCGAGCGCGGCGTCGCGTGCCTGGCCGGCTCCTTCGCCGGCCCCGACCCTTCGCTCACCCGCGGGGAGTTCCGCAAGCACCTCGACTACAACGCCGAGTTCTGGATGCGGCGCTTCCCGCTGCACTCCTACGCCACCTGGGCGAGCATCGTGCGCCGCTACAACGAGCTGTTCGTGCGCTTCGCCAACCGGTACCACGTGCCCCACGTCCTCGTGCACGAGAGGCTCGCCGACCCCGCCGTCTTCATCGACGTCTGCCACCTCACCCCCGAGGGAATCGACCGCCTGGCCGACGCCTTTCTTCCCGAGGTCGCCGAGCTGGTGCGGGACACGCCCGCCTACCGCCGCTGGGAACGCTCTCAGCCTATCTCGCGAGCGCGCTAGCGGTGGTCACAGCGTGGAAGAAGCTGTCGCTTGACGTCCTCTGCGTCTACGTCCGCTTCTGGCTGGAGATTGGAGCAGGGGACGGACCTGCTACGCGCTGACTCGCCCTTCGAGGGCCCGAACCTGCTCTTGAAGGCCGTCGACGCGGGCCTTCAGGTCCAGGAGCTCGGAGCGGAGAGCGACCTTCTCGAGTTTCTGCTCGATCGTGTCGAGCCGGTGCTCGACCCGGTCCAGCCGTTCCTCGACCCGCTTCAGGCCTGCCACCAACATGTGGTACTCGGTCTCGAGCTTGTCGAATCGCTGGTAGATCGCATCGAAGTGGGCGTTGATCCGTACTTCGAGCCCGCCCACCGCGTCGCCCACGATGCGCTTGACGTCGGGCAACAGCACCTCGCGGTGGAACCGCGTCAGGATCGGGATCAAGTCTTCGGCCACGGCCCCTATCCTACCTCGTGACCCGGTCATCCCGGGTCCGGGAACTCCACGTCTTCAGCACAGCTGGAGGCAGTTGATCGCGGAGGGCGGCATCGAGCGGCAAGCGCTCCAATGCCCCAATAGGCGGCGATTGATGGCCCGCGCCGCGAATGCTAATCTTCTTCGTACCCGCTGTTGGCACGGTCGGCGAGACGGTCGCCGGTCTCAGGCAAGCGCTCCCCGGAGAGGTTGATGGCCACACTGGCAAGCCCCGCGCGCCCGCACGACACCGCACTCGAGAGCGTCCGCGAGAAGGTCCTGGCGGGGCACCGGCTCGGCTTGGAGGACGGCGTCGCCCTTTACAAGACGCACGATCTCTTGGGCCTCGGCCAGCTTGCCAACCACGTTCGCGAGAAGCGGCACGGCGACGCCGCGTACTTCGTGTGGAACACGCACATCAATCACACGAACGTCTGCGTGGCCACGTGCGACTTCTGCGCCTTCGCCGCGAAGAAGGACGAGCCGCGCGCCTACACGATGGCACTCGACGACATCTTCAAGAACGTCTCCGTGCTCTCGCCCTCGGTGCGCGAGGTGCACATCGTGGGCGGCCTCCACCCCGACCTGCCCTTCTCGTACTTCACCGACATGATGCGGGGGATCAAGGCGGTGCGGCCGGACATCCACATCAAGGCATTCACGGCCGTCGAGATGTTCTTTTTCCACAAGCTGTACCGGATGAGCGTCGAGCAGGTCCTGCGCGAGCTCAAGGACGCCGGGCTCGACTCGATGCCGGGCGGCGGCGCCGAGATTTTCGCGAAGGAGACGCGCGACAAGATCATCAAGGGCAAGGCCGACGCCGCGCAGTGGCTCGACGTGATGCGAAAGGCCCACGAGCTCGGGATCCCGACGAACGCGACCATGCTCTACGGGCACATCGAGTCAGTCCAGGACCGCGTCGACCACCTGCTGCGCCTGCGCGAGCTGCAGGACCAGACGGGCGGCTTCGTGACCTTCATCCCGCTCGCCTTCCAACCGTGGGAGGCGCCGGCGATGACGCTGCCCGAGACGACCGGCTTCGAGGACCTGAAGGCGATCGCCGTGGCGCGGCTGATGCTCGACAACGTGCCGCACATCAAGTCGTACTGGATCATGATCACGCCGCGGCTCGCCCAGGTGGGCCTCTCGTTCGGGGCGGACGACATCGACGGCACCGTGACCGAGGAGAAGATCGCCCACGACGCGGGCGCCGGGACGCCCCAGGCGATGACCGTGCACGAGCTGGTGCGCCTGGTCCGCGAGGCCGGCCGCCGCCCGGTCGAGCGCGACACGCTCTTCAACGTGGTGAAGGAGTGGTGAGCGCGACGGCGGTCGCGAAGCCGGGACCGAGCGCGGAGCGCCATTCGCCCGCGAAGGTGGTGCGGCTCGGGGCGGTGTGCTACCTGAACGCCGAGCCCTCGGTCCACGGACTCGAGCGCGAGCCGGGCTTCCGCATCGAGCGCGACGTGCCCTCGCGCGTCGCCGAGCGGCTCCACGCCGGCGAGGTCGACCTTGGCCTGGTGCCGTCGATCGAGTATGCCTTCGGGCGCTACGCGATCGTGCCGGGCGTCGCGATCGCGAGCCTGGGCGCCGTGCGCTCGGTGTGCCTGTTCCACCACGGGCCGCTCGAAATCGTGCGACGCGTGGCGCTCGACAGCTCGAGCCGTGCGAGCGCGGGTCTGGTGCGAGTGCTGCTGCACGCGCGGCTCGGCCGCGATCCGGAGTACATGCCGATGGCTCCCGGGCTCGATCGCATGCTCGAGGCGGCGGACGCGGCGCTGCTGATCGGCGACCCGGCCCTCGACCTCGAGAGCGACGTGGCGCGGCTCGACCTGGGCGAGGAGTGGACGCGGCTCACCGGCCTGCCCTTTGTCTACGCCTTCTGGGCGGGGCCCGTTGGGGCCGTGAGCCCGGACGGCGTCAGGCGGCTGCAGCAGGCCCTCGCGTCGGGCCTTGCTTCGCTTCCCGAGATCGCGAGCCGCCAGGCCCAGGGCGACGCCGCTCGTGCGGCGAAGTACGAGGCCTACCTGAGCCAGAATATCGTGTATCGGCTGGGCGAGGCGGAGCAGGCAGGGCTTCTCGAGTTCTTCCGGCGCGCCCACGCCGTCGGGCTGGTGCCGGCCGTCCCGGAGCTGAGGTTCCATGAGCAGGATTGAAGACGCGAGCAAGAAGGTGGTGGACGGCGTGAGGCTGACGCGCGAGGAAGGCATTGCGCTGCTGCGCGACGCCGACTTCCTGGAGCTCGCCGCGCTCGCCGACACGGTGCGCTGGCGCAAGCATCCGGAGCCGGTCGTCACATACATCATCGACCGCAACATCAACTACACGAACGTCTGCACCGCGCAGTGCGCCTTCTGTGCCTTCTATCGCGACCTGCCCTCGAAGGAGGGCTACCTGCTCTCGAAGCAGCAGCTCGCACAGAAGATCGAGGAGACGTTGGCGCTCGGCGGCCGGCAGATCCTGCTGCAGGGGGGCCTCCACCCGGACCTAGGGATCGAGTATTACGAAGAGCTGTTCCGCTGGATGAAGGCGAGCTACCCGATCTGGATCCACGGCCTCTCGCCGGCCGAGGTGCAGCACATCGTCCGCGTCTCCGAGCTGAGCCTCGAGGAGACGCTGCGTCGGCTGATGGCCGCGGGCCTCGATTCGATCCCGGGCGGGGGCGCCGAGGTCCTGTCGGACCGCGTCCGCCAGATCATCGGCATCGCCAAGGGCTCGACCTCCGAGTGGCTCGAGGTGATGGAGACGGCGCACCGGCTCGGGATGCGCACGACCGCCACGATGATGTTCGGCCACGTCGAGACGCTCGCGGAGCGCATCGACCACTTGCTGCACTTGCGCGAGCTGCAGGACCGCACCTCTGGCTTCACGGCCTTCATCGCCTGGACCTTCCAGCCCTCGAACACGGCGCTCGCGGGCGACGAGCTCACCTCTTTCCAGTACCTGCGGACGCTCGCGGTCGCGCGCGTGATGCTCGACAACTTCCCGAGCGTGCAGGCCTCGTGGGTGACGCAAGGCCCGAAGATCGGCCAGGTGTCGCTGCGCTTCGGGGCGAACGACTTCGGCAGCCTGATGATCGAGGAGAACGTGGTCTCGGCGGCGGGGGCGCACTTCCGGCTCAGCGAGGCCCAGATCGCGCGCGCGATCCAGGACGCGGGCTTCGTGCCGAAGCGCCGCACGATGGACTACCAGATCGTGGGCGACCCCTACTGCTGGAGCCACGACACGCCGGCGCTTCCCGCCGGCCACGCCGAGGCCACGTCGCTCGCGAGTTGACGCCCCCGCGCGCCGCGAGGCGCGCGGGAGTTGAGCAATGCAGCTACTTCGGTCCGCCTGGCTCCTCCCGATCACGGCACCCCCAATCCGTGACGGTGTCGTGGCCGTTTCAGACGGCCGCGTCGTCTGGCTCGGTCGCGCCGGCGATCCCGGCGAGCCGATCGCTCCCCTCCGCGATCTCGGGGAGGGAGTGCTGCTCCCCGGCCTCGTCAACGCCCACTGCCATCTCGAGCTGTCGCACCTCGCCGGCAAGCTGCCGCTCGCCGGTGGCTTCGTCCCGTGGGTCGAGGGCGTCGTCGCGAGCCGCGGGCAACACACGAGCGAGCAGATCGCATCGGCGGCCTCTGCGGCGATCACGGCTCTCGAATGCTCCGGGACCGTGGCGCTCGGCGACGTCTCGAACACGCTCGCTCACCTCGAACGCCTGAGCGCGTCGAGCCTGTCGGCCGTCGTCTTCCTGGAGCTTCTGGCCTGGGATCCCGCGATGGCACAGGCGACACTCGCCTGGGGTGACGGGGTGCTGCGGGAGCGGGGGACGGCGCTCCGGCCCGGCCTCGAGCTGCGGCTCGCGGCTCACGCACCCCACTCCGTCTCGCCCGAGCTGCTGCGCCTGCTGGCCGCGCGGGGAGGCCCGGCGGCGATCCACCTGGCCGAGTCACCCGACGAGGCGCAGTTCCTGGCCAACGGGACCGGGGCGTGGCCCGGGTTCCTCGCCTCCCGCGGGCTCGGGCCGGTGAGCTTTGCCCCCCGGCGACAGAGTCCGGTGCGCTATGCCGACGGCCTCGGCGTGCTGCATGAACACCTCGTGGCGGCGCACGGCGTCCAAGTCGATGCCGTCGACCGTGCCCTGCTCAGGGAGCGCGGCGTCCACGTCGTGCTGTGCCCGCGCAGCAACGCGAGCCTCGGCGTCGGGAGGGCGGCCGCTCCCGCGCTCCACGCCGCGGGCGTCAAGCTGGCCCTGGGCAGCGACAGCCTTGCGAGCGCGCCGTCACTCGACGTGCTCGACGACGCGATCCTGCTGCGAGAGCAGTTTCCCGAGCTCGCGCTCGCCTCGATCCTGCGCATGGCGACGCTCGGCGGGGCGGAGGCCCTGGGCCTTCCCGAGCTGGGCGCCGTCGCCCCCGGCCGTCGCGCGGCCTTCGCCTATGCCCCGGCGAAGAGCACGCCTCGCGATCCCGAGGCGTTCCTGCTCTCGGGCGACGCGCGGCTCGAGCGCGTCGCCGCGGAGGGCGCGCCGGTGGCGCTGTCATGAAACGCACCCTCGAGCGGGTGCGGGCCTACGGCCGGCTGATCCGCTTCTCGCACTCGCTCTTCGCGCTGCCTTTCGCGCTCACCTCCGCGGCGCTGGCGGCGCGTGATGTTGGCGTGAGCCCGCGCCAGATCGTCTGGATCGTCGTGGCGATGGTGTCGGCGCGCAGCGCGGCGATGGGTTTCAATCGCCTGGTCGACCACGCGATCGACGCGAAGAACCCGCGCACCGCCAGCCGCGAGCTGCCGACGGGGGTCATCTCGCGCGGCGAAGCGTGGACCTTCGTGATCCTGTCGGCGGGCGGGCTGGTGCTGGCAGCGGCGATGCTCAACCCGCTCTGCCTCGCGCTCTCGCCGATAGCGCTCGCGATCGTCTTCGGCTACTCGTACACCAAGCGCTTCACGTCCGCCTCGCAGCTGTTCCTGGGCCTGGCGCTGGCGGTAGCTCCGGTCGGCGCGTGGATCGCGATCCGAGGACGCCTGGAGCTGGTGCCGATCGTGCTGGGCCTCGCGGTGCTGCTGTGGGTCGCGGGCTTCGACACGCTCTACGCCTGCCAGGACGTGGACTTCGATCGACGTGAGGGACTGCGCTCGCTCCCGGCGAGCCTGGGCGTCGCGCGGGCGCTCGCCCTCGCGCGCGTGATGCACGTCGGGACGGTGGCGCTTCTGCTGCTGCTGTTCGGGTTGGTCCCGCTCCACCCCGTGTACCTGGCCGGGGTCGCGGGCGTGGCCGCGATCCTGGCCTTTCAGCACTCGGTGGTCCGGCCGACGGACTTGAGCCAGGTGATGCGGGCGTTCAACCTCAATGGCTGGGTGAGCCTCGGCTACTTCGCGGTAACGGCCGCATCCGCCTGGCTCGCCCCGCAATGAGCGTACCGCTCCACCGGCAGGGGACGGTCCGGGGCCGTCAGATCAGCGCTTCGAGCTTGCTGAGCGCGCCCTTCGCAGCCTCGAGCACCGGCTCGGGGGCGACGTTGTCGCCCAGGACCAGCGACAGCACCGCCTTGTGACCGAGGCCCAGCAGCACGATCGAGCCCGACCGGGCGCGGATCACGACCTGGGTCAGTTCTCCGAGCTGCATGTCCCGCGTGCCTTTCCCGGCGATCGCGAGCGTGGCGGCGGAGATCGCGCTGAAGTGAAGCCGCTCCGGCCCCGAGGGGAGCGTGCTCCCGTGCACGCGCCCCTCGCTGCTCGCGAGCAGCACGGCGTTGACGCCGCGCAGCAAGGACTGCAGGGCCGTGAGGGCCTTCGTGATCTCCTCCGTCGCCACGACGCTCATGTTCTCCCTCCCTCGGCCGCGAGGCGCCCATCCGAAGGGGCGGCGCGCACGAGGCTCACGATGGCCAGTGCCCCCGTGAGGACGAGAAACAGCCAAAGCCGCGGGGCGGGAGCCCCGAAGGCCACGCCGTAGGAAGTGCCGGCCAGGAATAGACCGCAGACCAGGTAGACGAGGCCGGCCGGCCGGCCGGTCGTCAGCAGGACGTGCAGCAGCAGCACGCTCGCTCCGCCCAGGAAGAAGAGATGGACCGCCTGCGGGCTCCGGAGCGTCGCCCAGAACGGGTAGGCGAGCATGAGCAGCACCGCCAGGAGGGCCAGCACGTCGCCCCGGTCACTGATGAAGCGAGGCGGGTGCCGTGGCCGAAGCGCCGGCCTCGACTCGCGCTCGAGTGCCGCCCGTCCGAGGTACAGGAGGAGGCAGAGGTAGAGACCGATCGGGGTCAGGTAGTACTCGACCCAGGGGATCCCTCGGGCGACCCCCAGGATGACGAGGCCCTGGACGTAGGCGAAGGCGGACGCGTGCTGAAAGAGGGGCCGTGGCTCCCACCAGCGCCAGATCCTCGAACTCCTGCGCCGCCTGGTGTCGGGCGGGGGGCCTCGCCCTGGTCTTCATCTCCCACGACGCTCGCACGGTCGTCAGTCTCTGCGACCGTGTCGCGGTGATGGCGGGTGGGGCGGTGGTGGAAACGGCAACACCTCTCCGCCTGCTCGAGGAACCCGCCCATCCCGCGAGCCGCGAGCTGCTGGACGCCAGCCGCCAGCTCCTCGCCGGGCTTGGCACGCCGAGCGTCGAAGGGCCCCCTCGAAACTTCTCAGGAGCGTAGTTCTCAGGCTTCGTGCGCTCCGCTCCAACCGGCGCGCGTTCTCAGGGCACGCGGCGGAGCGCCATCCACACCAGCCCGAGCGAGCCGGCAAGCCAGATCCCGGCCATCGTGGCGGCCTGGCCCCGGCTCGCGCGCAGGATGTCGAGGGCGCGCGCCTCCGGTTTGTCCGTCAGCAAGAAGACGTGGCGGTAGTCGCTGCCTCGAGTGAGCAGCGGCGCCTTGAGCAGCAGTCGCTTCCAGAGCGAGGCGCGCCGAAACTCCGAGGAGGGCCGCACCACGAGCCGCTGCGCGTCCGCGGCGTCCTTCGCCGCGGTGCGGTCGATCTCCACGGATCCGATCACGTAGATGGGATCGCCAGGCAGCAGGCAGCGGGCGGAGAATCCGGCGATGGACCTCTTGGCTTCCATCTGGTGCCTGCGGACGAGCAGTATCTTCCGAACGCCCTCCCACCAGGGCGCCCCGATCCCGCTCCAGAACTCCGCCCCCTTTGGATCCACGAGGATGCGTCCGGTGCGGTCCTCGAGGTGGAAGCGGTTCCACACTCGCTCCTCGACAATTCCCCCGTGGGACTCGCGCGCCTCGATGGAGAGCAGAATCGGCTCTTCCCCCGTCTCGATCGCGTCGCGCAGCGAGCCGCCGCGCCGCCGCACCTGGGTCTCTCGGAGATCTCGCTCCGGAATCGCCCGCGCGACGCCGCGGAACTCCGAGAGGCCCAGGGCCGCCGAGCGGGCGCTGGAACGGGGCAGGTTCTCCACCTGGCGCATCTGCCGCGAGAGGGCGAGGAAGGAGGACAGGCCGCCCGCGAAGGCCAGCAGGACGCCGCAGCTTCCCATCACGAGGTCGAAGCCGTTGGCGATTCCTGGGGCTCCCAGGGCCTGGAAGAGGAAGTCCGCCCGGATTGCCGGCCAGAGCCGATCCGCAGCGACCGTGACTGCGCGGAACGGAGCCAGGACGCCCGCCATCACGAACGGGATGACGGTGAGGACCATCAGCAACTTCTGTAGCCTCTCCAAGACGGAGGCCCCCGGCTCGAAGACGACCACCAGCAGGATCATCGAGCCGAGGCCGCCGATCAGCGCCGGCGACACCCAGCCCAGCAGCGCGGCGGTCGCCAGTCCGAGAGCCAGGGAGAAGGGGGCGAGCAGCGGGTTCGGCCGCGGCGGTGTCATGGTCCGGGTATGAACTCTTCGAGAGTGCGCGCGACGCCGTCGTGGCCGGCGGCTCGGGCAAGGGCCTGGGCGGTGCTCCCCCGCTCGTCCTCCATGAGCAGGTTCGCTCCCCTCTCGAGGAGCATGCGGACGATCAGGAGATGGCCGGCAGCCGCGGCGGCCATGAGCGGTGTCACGCCCCCGTGGGTGGCGTTGACGTGGCATCCGCGCTCGAGGAGGAGACGAGCGAGGTCTCCTCTTCCTCCGCGGCAGGCGGCAACGAGGGCCGGGCCCCAGCCCTCGCTCTGCTCCGCCGTCCTCGCCGCCAGTTTCTCGAAGGCCTCGTTCTTTCCCGCGATCGCGGCGAGCGTCAGCGGCGTCATTCCCTGAGCTGCCGCCTGGACGTCGGCTCCGCGATCCAGGAGCGCCTGAACCACGGCGGCGTGCCCGTTCGCGGCCGCGTGCATCAGGGCCGTCCAGGCCTTCAGGCCTCGGGCGTTCGGGTCGTCACCCTGGTCCAGGAGCGACTGGACCAGGGCTCGATCGCCCTTCTCTGCGGCTCGGATGAGCGGTGGCTCGCGCTCCTCCAACGCCCCGACGATGGCGAGCGCCGTCTTCACGTCGTCGGCGACATCCTGGCGGGTCGCCGTCCCGCATTGGATCCTGATGTTCAGGCCCTTGGGATAGAACGCCACTTCGTCCACGTGTCGTGAGAGCCGCAAGAGGCCGGCCTGGACCGCGGGCACGTCCAGTTCTGAACCCTCGGCCGCCGAGGCGTAGACCCGGTAGGCCCGGGCCACAGCCATGCCATGAGGCCCGCGAGGCGTTCGGAGCCGCCGCGGGTCCCCTTCGGCCGGGGCCGGTTTCCCCGGAGGGACGTGTCCCAGGTAGAGATGGGTCCACTCTTCGACCGCACCCACGTAGACGGCCAGGGCGGTCTCGCTGCGAAACGCGAGGAGCCGTCCCTCCAGCCGGCCTTCCCACCAGTGGGGCCATGCGGTCGCGGCGATGCACTGCAGATGGGAGGCCTTGCGCTCGAGGCGGTAGAGCGGTCGCAGGGACTGGATCATGTCCTCGGTGGGATTCCGGAACGACGCCTTCAGTCGGTCGAGGAGACCCATGTCCGCCTTCGGGGTCGGTCAGCTGCGCGCGAAGTCCATCTTCACGTCCTGTTTCAGATCGTCGGGGACCTCCAGGAAGGAGTGCTTCCGGTAACCGAGCAGGCGCGCGACCAGGAAGTGGGGGATCTGAGCGATCTGGATGTTGTAGATGTTCACACTGTCGTTGAAGAATTCGCGGCGGTCGGCG
>Ga0247727_10005845_pt1 | contig 24569 bp, 30 predicted proteins | sample WisWelCaveWW1625_FD_202498 | JGI IMG/M metagenome (GOLD analysis project Ga0247727, IMG submission 202498) | Biofilm microbial communities from Wishing Well Cave, Virginia, United States - WW16-25 | ecosystem: Environmental > Aquatic > Deep subsurface > Groundwater > Cave microbial mat | place... | reverse complement strand
GATGAGACTTTTGGGGATAGAACGGATCACGATCTCGAAGCAGGGCATCCGAGAGGGACTGATCCTGGATTTTATAGCGAAGAACAGGAAATCCCTTTTACATTCGCCGAGTGGTAGAATCCCTTCGAGGAAAATAGGATGAGCGTATTCGAAAAAAAACATGGCTACCCGGGCAAGCTTTTCATCGTCGAGGGCGTCGACGGTTCGGGGAAGAGCACGCAGATAGACCTTTTGAAGAAGTGGCTTGAGAGCGAGGGACTTTCGGTGTGCTACACCGAATGGAACAGCGCCGAGCTCGTCAAAGAGACCACGCGTGAGGCAAAAAAGAAGAACCTCCTCACACCAACCACGTTCAGTCTTCTGCATGCCACGGACTTTGCCGACCGCCTGTTCTACCAGATCATCCCGCCCTTGAAGGCCGGCATGATCGTCCTGGCCGACCGCTATGCCTACACGGCTTTCGCGCGGGACGTCGTGCGCGGGGTCTCGCCGAAGTGGGTACGCGATCTCTACAGTTTTGCCGTCAAGCCCGACATCAGTTTCTATTTCGATGTGCCGATCCTGACCGCCTGCGAACGCATCCTCTCGAGCCGAGCCGAGATCAAGTTCCACGAGGCGGGCATGGACCTGGGCCTGCACTCGGACGTGCGCGAATCGTTCAAGATATTCCAGGGGCGCATCATGGATGAGTACAAGAAGATGATCGATGAATTCGGCCTGACCGCGATCGACGCGACGCTTGAGATACATGACCAGCAGGACATCGTGCGCGAAAAAGTGAGCGAGACCCTGAAAGGTTATTCTAAAAAGAGGACGATCTATGCCAAACGAGCCAAAGTATTTTGGAGAAAATTTACCGTATCTTAAACCCTTCCAAAAGAAGGGGAAGCTGATCGCGGTCGAAGGCACCGACGGCTGCGGCCGTTCGACCCAGGTCGCGCTTTTGAAGAATTGGTTGGAGGTACGCGGTTACGCGGTCGTCGAGACCGGCTGGGCCCGCTCCAACCTGATGCACAAGTCCATCGAGATGGCCAAGATCGGCAACACGATGGACCGCATGACGTTCACCCTCCTCTATGCGACCGATTTTGCGGACCGTTTCGAGAACCTGATCATCCCGGCGCTGCGCTCAGGCCATATCGTGCTGTCCGACCGCTATATCTTTACAGCCATGGCTCGCGATGTCGTGCGAGACGCCAACACCCAATGGACGCGCAATGTCTTTAACTTTGCGCTCGTGCCCGACCTCACTCTGTATATGAACATCGACATCGAGACGCTCATCCCGCGTGCGATCGAGGGCGGCGGCATGAATTACTGGGAAGCCGGCATGGACATGCACATGGGCCAGGATCTGTTCGACAGTTTTGTGAACTATCAATCGGCCCTGATCGCCGAGTACAACAAGCTCTCCAAGGAGTTCGCCTTCCAGTCCATCGACGCGACCAAGACCGTCGATGAGATCCAGGAAGACATGCGCCAGAAAGTGAAGTCCGTGCTCGGCGACACGATGCCCAAGGCAAAAAAAGGCTGAACGTGGCGAAAAAACTCATTCTCGCCATCGACGATGAGAAGGATATCCTGAAGCTCGTCCAATACAACCTCGAGCGCGAGGGCCACCAGGTCTTGTGCGCCAAGAGCGGCGAGGAGGGTCTGGAGCTGGCACGCGCCAAGAAACCCGACCTCATCCTCCTGGACCTCATGCTGCCGGGCATGGACGGTCTGGAGGTCTGCAAGGTGCTGCGGTCGAACAAGGAGACGCGCCACATCCCCGTGCTGATGCTTACCGCAAAAAGCTCCGAGGTCGACCAGGTGCTGGGTCTGGAGCTGGGTGCATCGGATTACATCACAAAACCTTTCAGCGTCAAAGTGCTCTCCGCGCGCGTGAAGAACGCGTTTCGGAACAAGGAAGCCAAGAAAGAGGATCCCGTGACGCTCCGCGTGGGGGATTTCGTCATCGATCGTGAGCGGCGCAGCTTCACGGTGAATGGCAAACCGATCGTCCTTACAAAGCTCGAGTTCCAGATGCTGGGTTTCCTGATGGAGAACCGCGGCAAGGTGTTCTCGCGCGACCAGCTTCTAAGCGGCGTCTGGGAGGGCCAGGCGTTCGTGGTCGACCGCACCGTCGACGTGCATGTGCGCAGCATCCGCCAAAAATTGGGCAAATACCGCGACCATATCGAGACCGTACGCGGTTCCGGCTATCGCTTCGTCGATCCGGACGACAAGACCGGTTGAGCATGTTTTTCTCCGCGCGGAAGAAAGTCGCAGAGATCGCCGGGATCGCCCGCGCGCTCGTGCGGGGGCAGGAGACGATCCCGCCGTATCCCATTACCGAAGAACCCTACCGCTCGCTTTTGGAGGACATCCAGACTCTCGCCGCACGTCTGGATGAGGGTTCACAGAGCGCCGTCCAGGAGAGGAACCGTATCCTCGCCATCCTCGAGAGCATGACCGAAGGGGTCCTGGTCGTCGATATCCAGCAGAAGATCCTGCTTTTGAACTCCGCACTGGCCTCGGCGTTCGGATTCGACAAACGCTCGGCCCAGGGGCGTTTTTCCTGGGAGATGTTCCGAGACCCCGACATCAACGAGATGATCAAAAGCGCGCTGGGCGACAAACGCGCGGTCAGACACGAGCATGAGGCGCTTCTCTCGGACCTTGTCTTCGAGATACAGGTCTCGCCGGTCTTCGCGCAGTCTGATTTTTTGGGTGTCGTCGCCGTGTTCCGGGACATCACCTCCTTGAAACAATTCGACCGCCTGCGCTCGGAGTTCGTCGCCAACGTCTCGCATGAATTAAAAACGCCTCTGACCTCCATCCTGGGGTTCGTCGAGACCTTGAAGGAAGGCGCGCTGGAGGACCGCGAGCACAGCCTGAAGTTTCTGGATATCATCGAAGAGCAGTCGAAAAAGCTGCACTTGATGATCGAGGACCTGCTTCTCTTGTCGCGTATGGAATCCTCCAAGGAACCGCTGAAGCTTGGGCCGGTGCGCCTCTCTTCGATGATGGAAAAGATCGAGCAAGTCTTTATCCCTCTGATGAAGGAGAACCGGATAGGGTTTTCCATGGAAGTGGTCCCGTCCGACCTGTCGTTGACGGCTGAATCCTCTTCTCTCGAGCGCGCCCTGTCGAACCTCATCGACAATGCGGTCAAATACAACCGCAGGGAGGGGACCGTGTCTGTGGCTGCGCGCCGCTTCGGCCAGGGCGTGACGATCTCAGTGAGCGACACAGGTCCGGGCATCGTACCTCAGGACCTGGGCAGAATATTCGAGCGCTTCTACCGTGCGGACAAGAGCCGTTCGCGCGAGTCGGGTGGCAGCGGATTGGGACTTTCCATCACCAAGCACATCGTCGAAAGACATGGAGGCCGGATCGAGGTCGAAAGCATCCTCGGTCAAGGCTCGACGTTCACGATCGTCCTGCCCAAAACTTAAGCGTTCCCAGAGGTGTTTGGACCCGTTATACTAAGAGGTTATGGAACGTCATTTTGACGACGAGCTGAAAGAACTGCGCCAGAAGCTTCTTCAGATGGCCGACACCGCCCAGGAAATGATAGGCCTGGCCATCAAAGCGCTCGTCGAGCGCAAAAAAGACCTGACCGACCGCGTGTTCACGCTCGAGGACACGGTCAATCACACCGAGGTCGAGATCGAAGAAGAGGTGCTCAGGCTCATGGCCCTGCGCCAGCCGATCGCCCGCGACCTGCGCCTTCTGACGGCCGTGCTTAAGATTAACAACGATCTCGAACGCGTGGCCGACCAGGCCGTCAATATCTCGGAGACCGTTGTTTTCCTCTTGAAGGAGCCGCCGCTCAAGCCTCTCATCGATATCCCGCAGATGGCCTTGCTTGCGCAGAAAATGATCAAGAACAGCCTGGAGGCGTTCGTGCGGGAAGATTCCAAACTCGCCCACCAGGTCTGCGGGGATGATGACGAGGTCGACCGGCTGAACGACCAGCTTTTCCGCGAGTTGTTGACCTACATGATCCAGGACCCCAAGAACATCACGCGGTCGCTGGACCTGATCCTTATCAGCCGTAACCTGGAGCGTATCGCCGACCATGCGACGAATATCTCCGAGGACGTGATCTTCATCGTTGAAGGCAAGAATATCAAGCACCACATCCTGGAATGAAGAACGACGCCTGCGTGCTGGTCTCGGGAGGCATCGAGAGCGCCGTGCTCGTGAACGACGCACTCTCGCGCTATGACCGCGTTTTCCCCGTCTATGTGCGCAACCACCTGCGCTGGGAAGACACGGAAGTCTTCTGCCTCAAGAATTTCCTGAGGGGCCTTAAACAGAATAATCTCAAGCCGCTGGTGCTGTTGGACCTGTCGATGCGGGACATCTATGACAATCACTGGAGCATCACCGGCATCCATACGCCGGGCTCGAAGTCCCAGGACAGTTCGGTCTATCTTCCCGGCAGGAACATCATGCTTTTGGCCAAGACGGCGGTTTTCGCGGCGATGAAGGGCATCGGTTCGATCGAGATCGGGACCTTGCGCGGTAATCCGTTCCCGGACAGCACCAAGACCTTCTTCAAGAAGATGTCGGACGTGTTGTCGATGGGATTGAACCATGAGATCGTCGTGAAAGCGCCGTTCGCGAAAATGGGTAAAGATGATGTGATCGCCCTCGGAAAAAAGCTGCCGCTTGAATTCACTTTCTCCTGCCTTAACCCCAAAGGGTTCGAACATTGCGGCGAATGCAACAAATGCGTGGAGAGGAAGAAAGCTTTTTTTTCAGCGGGAGTATTCGATAAGACGAGATATAAGAAGTCGGGAATATAAATTTAGTGGTAAGTGGTATTGAGTTAAAAGGGCGTGGTGGTAAGTGGTAGGGATGTCAAATAGCGTCAAAACGTTCCGAGATCTGGTTGTCTGGCAGAAAGCCCACGAACTGGTCCTAGAAATCTACAAAGCCTCTAAATCATTTCCTGACGATGAAAGATTCGGCTTGGTCTCCCAGATTCGACGTTCTGCCAGCTCCATACCAACAAATATTGTTGAAGGATACAAAAAGAAAGGCAATAAGGAATTTCTCCGCTATCTGAACATCGCGGACTGTTCGTTGGAAGAGACAAAATATCACCTGTTGTTGTCTAAGGACCTCCATTTTTTGGAGGAAGGGGAATTTACCCGCTTATTATCTCTCTGTGATGGCATAGGGCGCATGCTCTCCGGTCTTCAGCGACGTCTTTCCGAATGATACCTTCCCTTTCTTACCACTTACCACCGACCTGTTTTTTGCTCGTACCACTTATTACTATTCCGTGAATATCCTCGTTTTCGGCGCCGGAGGTATCGGCAGTGTGCTCGGCGGATTCCTGACGCGCATGGGTCACAACGTCTCGCTCGTCGGGCGCGCCCGGCATTTGGATGTCATCCGCAAGCAAGGACTTCTGATCACCGGTATCTGGGGCGACTACCGCATCAAAGCGTTCGATCTTCATGAGGACACCGCGGGTTTGAAAAAAAAGGACGCGTCCTTCGACGTGGTCCTTCTGACCGTCAAATCCTATGACACCGCCTCCGCCATGGACGAGCTAAAACCCTTTCTGGGCGAGAAGACAACGCTTATTTCTTTTCAGAACGGATTGGGGAATATCGAGACCATCCTCGAAAAAGGCATCCGTCCTGAGAACTACCTTATCGGCCGTGTCATCTTCGGAGTCGACCTTGAGCCCGGCTCGGTCCGGGTGACCGTCAATGCGGATGATGTGCGCATCGGATCTTTGCCCGGGGTCAAAACGAGGCTCGATGGTTTCCAAGCCGCCCAGCTTTTCAACACGGCCAAGATCCCGACCCAGGCTGTGCCGAACATCCTGACGTACATCTGGGCCAAGGTTATCTACAACTGCGCGTTGAACGGCCTCTGCAGTCTGAACGAGATACCTTACGGAAAGATCTTGGATAGGGCGGATACGCGCGAGGCGATGGAGCGCATCGTGCGGGAATGCTACGCGGTGGGGCTTAAGAAGAATATCGTCCTGGAGCCGCCGGATGCCGAAGACTTTTTACGGCTGCTCAAGGAAAAACTCATCCCCAGCACGGCCGCGCATTTTCCCTCGATGCTGCAGGACTTAAGGCGCGGCAAAAGGACCGAGATAGCCGCCCTAAACGGCGCTATCCGCCGACTTGGAGAGGAATGGGGGATCCCGACTCCCGAAAATAAGAGGATAGAAGAGGCTATCCTGGCCAAAGAAGCAGTACCCCGCTGATTTTTAACGTGCCTCCATGGGACCCCGTCCGAGAGAGGCATGTTAGTCGATAGACAAAAGCCGTATTAATTTCTGCACGAAAATAGCCCTCTCGCGCATCTTGTATAGATGAGAGGGGGTCTCATGCCAAGAAAGAACCGCATTGCTTCAGAGACAGGTGTCTATCACTTCATAAACAGGGGAGTGAATAAAAAGAGGTTATTCCACCAACGGGAGGACTACCGAACGTACCTTGCTCTTATGGATGAGCATGCCAAAGACCTGGGTATCCGGATCTATCACTACTGCCTTATGACCAACCACACCCACCTCCTTCTTAGAACTCTTGATGTGGAATCCCTAAGCCGTTTTGGTCACTATCTTCAGAGGAGATATGCCTATTATTACTCCAGGACCCATGACTGGCCTGAGCAGGTCTTCCGTAAGCGTTTTATAGCCCTGCCTATCCAGAAGGACTCCTATCTTTTGGAATGTGGGAGATATATCGAAAGAAACCCTATCCGGGCCAAAATTGTGGAGGACCCAACAGATTTCGTCTATAGTAGCTATGGGTATTATGGCCTGGGATATGAGAACGGCCTAGTCACTCCAAACCCACTATACGAAGACATGGGCTTCTCAAAGAACGAGCGGATACTGGCCTACAGGGACTATGTCAGAGCCGACAGACCCTACGAGGAGATAGTCGATGAGAAATTCAACCCTTTCTAACGTGCCTCCTCGGGACGGGGTCCGGGATATACGGGATATACTATCCATCAGAGGACTACGCTATGGGTTTTTTTAATCGGTTATTTAAGTCTACAAAGTCTACCGAGACTCGCATTGAACCTAATCTACAATTTGTTGGGGAGCAGGATGGTCAAGTGGAACAAACACTCAAAGTGAAGTGGGTTATAATATTTTCAAGTAGACCCTCTGTCCAAAAAGCGTATCTTGCGCTTGTTAGCTGCGACAATGGGGCAACACGGCAACCAACATTGTGTATTAGGCAATCAGGAGATGACGAGGAAACTTTGGTTAAGCTGGCGTCGGAGCCGTTTCGCAATCAGTTTAACAATAAAGCCGCACTAGACATACTCTTTCTAAACCAAGAGCAAGAGGTGCTTGTGAACCGAGTGTGTAAACCATTCTATGGTTGAGGTCATCCCAAAATATGCCGGACCCCGTCCGCCGGAGGCACGTTAGGTTTTAACTAGGGTTAACATTGCAGGGCCTCGCCACCCGCCGCTAGTCCATGCTATATCCCGTCCGTTAGCTCCCGTATACGGCCGTATGATACAATGACCGCTTGATATGTCTAAGACATCCAAACCATTAAACCACCGTAGTTCCATGATCACCCAGGGCGACCAGCGGGCGCCCAATCGCGCGATGCTGCGCGCGGTGGGTTTCAAGGACGAGGATTTCTCAAAACCCATCGTGGGTGTCGCCAGTGCCTGGTCGAATCTGACGCCCTGTAACATGCACATTGATAAGTTGGCTGTGCGTGCCGATGAGGGTGTGCGCTCGGCCGGAGGCATGCCGCTGACTTTCGGCACCATCACGGTCTCAGATGGCATCTCGATGGGCACTGAGGGCATGAAGTATTCGCTCGTCAGCCGCGAAGTCATCGCCGACTCCATCGAAGTGGTCTCAAGCGCCCAGCGCTTTGACGCCCTGGTCGCCATCGGCGGCTGCGACAAGAACATGCCGGGAGCTCTCATGGGCATGGCGCGCTTGAACATTCCCAGCGTTTTCGTCTATGGCGGCACGATCAAGCCCGGACAGTTCGAGCACAAAGACATCGATATCGTGAGCATCTTCGAAGCCGTCGGCTCCTATTCGGCCGGTAAGATCACAAAGGAGCAGTTCAAGGGCGTCGAGTGCCATGCCTGTCCGGGTGCCGGTTCCTGCGGAGGCATGTACACGGCCAACACGATGGCTTCCGCCATCGAGGCGCTGGGCATGAGCCTTCCTTACAGTTCCTCCCGCGACGCCGAAAGCGTCGACAAATCGGACGACACGTTCAAGGCAGGCGAAGCGGCCGTCGAACTTGTGAAAAAAAACATCCGCCCATCCGATATCCTGACGAAAAGATCCTTCGAGAATGCTATCACGGTCGTGATGGCACTTGGCGGTTCGACGAATGCGGTGCTCCATCTTCTGGCTATCTCGCGCGAGGCCGGTGTGCCGCTTAAGATCGAGGATTTCAACCGCATCGGCGCAAAGGTCCCTCATCTGGCCAATCTCAAGCCCAGCGGACAATACGTGATGGCCGACCTGAACAAGGCGGGAGGTGTGCCGGGTGTCATGCGTCTGCTGTTGGATGCCAAACTCATCCATCCGGATTGCCTGACGGTGACCGGAAAGAGCGTGGGAGAAAATTTAAGGGAAGTTTCTTTCAAGCCCGATGGAAAGGTCGTGCGGCCTTTCTCAAACCCCATGCATCCGAGCGGCCCCATGGTCATTATTAAAGGAAACCTCGCGAAAGAGGGCGCCGTCGCAAAGATCGGCGGCCTCAAGGTCCTGCGTCACCGCGGTCCGGCGCGCATCTTCAATTCAGAGGAGGAAGCTCTTGCCGCGATCCTTTCCAAGAAGATCAAAAAAGGCGATGTCCTCGTCATCCGTTATGAAGGACCTAAAGGGGGCCCGGGAATGCGTGAGATGCTCGCCGTCACGAGCGCTGTCATCGGCACGGGCCTCGGGGATTCCATCGCGCTGGTCACGGACGGCCGCTTTTCAGGAGGTTCTCACGGTTTTGTCGTGGGCCATGTGGCGCCTGAAGCCGCCGCCGGCGGGGCCATCGCTGCACTTAAAGAAAATGACGTCATCACCATCGATGCGAAAAAACTCTCGATAGACGTCGATCTGACAGAGGCCGAGATAAAAAAAAGACTCAAAGCCCTCAAGCCGTTTAAACCGTCCATCAACACCGGCGTGCTCAAAAAATATTCCAAACTTGTCAACTCCGCCTCTCTGGGGGCTACCACCTGTGAGTGAGCCGGTCCGTTTTGTCGTGTTGGACGTCGAGACCCAGAAGGGTTTCAACGAGGTGGACCGCAAAAAACTGCATCTTCTCAAGATATCTGTTGCTTGCATCTATGACTCCGCTTCCGACCAATATCTGGCCTTTGAGGAAAAAGAGCTGCCGAAGATAGAGGACTACCTGAAAAAAGCCGACCTCGTCATCGGTTTCAATATACGCGACTTTGATTTTGAAGTCCTGCAGCCGTATATGCTCACCTCGCTCAAATCCCTGCCGCTTTTGGATATACTGGTCGAGTTCGAGAAAGTACGCGGTCATCGCATCAGTCTGCAGAGCGTGGCGCAGGCGACTCTGAATAGCTCCAAATCCGGTTCCGGTCTGGACGCCATCGAGCATTTCAAAGAGGGACGCATGGAGGAGCTCAAAAAATACTGCATCGACGATGTGCGCCTTACCAAGGATGTTTATGAATATGGCCTGAAGCATGGCAAGATACGCTTTATTTCCAACCGGGACTACCAGACGTATGACGTTCCGGTGGATTGGGCAAATGCCTGCCGGGATATCAGGGAACAGAAGAAGTCGGAAGCGTCATTCCCGACGAGCCTGTTCTGATGGCTTATTTCCTCCGCGTCTGGCAGGCTTGCGACGTGCAGGAGATATCCAAGCAGCTTTTGATCGTCGGCGATGTGACGGCCGATTGCGCGGCCTGCCGTGAGTTGGGCATCGATTATGCGTCCGTGAAGGCCTGCCCGAAGTGCGGCGTCGTGTTCCGGTTCATCTCGTCGCGTAACACAGGCCCGCTCGACAAGCACCGGGGCGGGACGGTCAAGCGCATCAAGGACCGCAGGCCGGATTTGACATTCATCGACTATGGGGATTATAAAGAGGTAACAGGGAAAGAGTCCGCAAGGGAGTTTTTCAAATAAAAAGGGAGATAAGATGAAGAAGATCATGATGGTGTTTGCGATCGCGATGGCGCTCGCGGCTTCGGCGGCCTATGCCGAGACGACGAAGGATGTAGCCAAGAAGACGGGTGATTTTTGGGCCAGAGAAGGGGAACGCTCTGGCTTGAGCGACAGCACGTCTTCCTGGGGTAAGTTCTGGGGGAACTGGCATCCGGGCAAGTTCTTCACCGACCAGCAGGAAGCTTACAACGCCCGCAAAGCCGGAGCCGTTGCCAAGTAAAAGTGGTAGAGTGGTAAGGATTTGAAAAATGGCTTAGTGGTAGGTGGTAGGGATTCTTACCACTTACCACTAAATCCTGTTAAGTCGGTACCACTTATACTTGTCTTTTCTCTACTCGCTCATTTATCTCTCGCCGAAGAGAATCCCTTGGTAGACCTCAAAAAAACGATCGCCGGCCTGCATTTCGACATCCGCTACGCGACCACCGACAATTTTGTGAAAGAACAATTGTATCCGGAGGCCCGCTGTCTCTTAAGAAAGGAGTCGGCCGAAAAACTTGCGAAGGCACAGAGCCTTTTGCAGGAAAAGGGCCTAGCCCTCAAGCTGTTCGACGGCTACCGCCCGCTTTCGGTGCAGAAAAAACTGTGGGAGAAATATCCTGTGGAGGGCTTTGTCGCCAATCCAGCCAAGGGCTCAAACCACAACCGCGGCGCGGCCGTGGATGTGACCTTGGTCGACAAAGACGGCAAAGAACTCCCTATGCCCTCCGCTTACGATGAATTTTCTGAGCGTGCGCATCGCGACTTCCAGGGCGGCACCGAAGAGGAGCGCACCAACCGGAAGACTCTTGAAGATGCGATGCAAAATGCCGGTTTTCTTGGTCTCAAATCCGAATGGTGGCATTTTGATGATGTGGAGGCCAAGAAATACCCCGTATTGGACCTGCCTTTCTCATCCGTCCCGTCTGAATGAAGCAGATCAGGCAGGCGCTCATGTTTTCAGCCGGGATTTTTCTTATCCTGCTCGGCATCGTCGGGCTAGTTCTACCGTTCCTCCAGGGCTGGTTATTCATCTTCCTGGGACTCTCGTTGATCGCGCCGCGACTGGCGGAAAGGCTGCGCCGCCGTTTCTTCCGGAGATTTTTCAAAAGCGACCTCATTTATCTGGAAGAGTGGAAGAGATCGAATGTAGAGGCCGGCTTTACGACACGACGGTTTGGGCTCGTTCTCAAAAATACCGAAGACCTGCTCCTGGAGGCGAACCGGCGGGAGTTTATCCGTCTCTTTTCTGAAAGTTCCGTCGCCCGTTCGCATAAGCTGAGTGTGCCAGAGAGGCTTGTTCTGTTGAGGCAGGTCCATGGTTCCGAGGTGAAAGTCCTGAAGGACGAACAGGCCTGTTCGAAGCCGGGGCTCTACCCGCTGGAGGGCACCGACGGGGCCATCACAAATGTCAGCGGTTTGACCGTCCTTGTATTCAGCGCTGATTGCCTGCCGATCTTCTTTACCTGCGGCGCCTGGGTGGGTCTGGCGCATGCGGGCTGGCGCGGCACGAAAGGGTGCATCGCCTCAGGGATGGTGGAAAAACTATGCAGGGAATCAGGTTTACCCGCTCAGGAGATACGCGTGCTGTTCGGGCCCTGTATCTCGGCCCGGCACTACGAGGTGGGACCAGAGTTCAAAGATTATTTCAGGCCTTCATCTTTACGTTTCGTAGGGAACGGTCGCGACCGTTCCCTGCATTTTGATTTAGCCAAGGAGAACGAGGCTCAGCTCATCGAAGCCGGGGTGCCCGCAAAAAACATCTCCAACCACGATATCTGCACCTACGCGGAAAGCGAGACCTTCGATTCCTTCCGCCGCGACGGCCAAGCCTCCGGCCGCATCATCTCTTTTATTACTAAACGCTAGGCTGCGTCGCTGGAGAATTTACTGCGGTAGATCTTGACGAGGACGAAGAAGAGGGTGAGTACCGCCGGCGCTAGAAATATTCCCACGAATCCGTAGACCTGGATTCCTCCCAAGATCCCGAGGAACAGAAGAGAATAGGGCAATTTTGTCTTCTGTCCTATGACCAGGGGTTTGAGCACGTTGTCGATGCCGCTGATGACGATGGCGCCCAGCGCCAGCAGCGCGAACGCCTTTGGTTGCTGTCCCGTCGCGAAGAGATAGATATCAAAGGGCACCCAGATCGTGGCGACGCCGAGAACCGGGATCATGGAGGCCAAAAATGCGATCGCGGCGAAGAACACGGGAAGGGGCAGGCCCAGCACCCAGAACACGAGACCCAGAACGGAGGCTTGCACGATGCTCGTCAACAGCTGGCCGCGGAGCGTGGCCGAGAAGGTCTCCGACAGCTGGGCAAAGATCTCAGCTTTGTTGTCCTCATCCAGCGGCGTGATCTCATAGATGAACTGCAGGATACGCCGGCCGTCCCGGAAGAAGAAGAACACCAGAAAGAATGTCAGGAAGAAATTAAGAAGTGCCTGGACCACGTTCTTGGTGATCATTGTCAGGTGTTTCAGAACGAAGTTGCCCATACTGCCGGCCGAATTTAGCAGCCACTGGTTGAGCTGAGTACCCAGCGATTCCCAGGGGGACAACTCCATGCTTTCCAGGCGTTTGAAGATGGAAAGCGCCCGGATGCGTTCGTAAAGACGTCCGGCGTCGCCGTTCTTGATGAAGTCGGCGAGCCATTCGTACAGGTGGACGGTCTCTCGCACGCCCAGAAGGAAGATCGTAAAGACCAGCGGGGTCAGCGCCAGCAAAAGAAGTCCTGTGACAACGCTTGCAGAAAGGGTGCGGTTCTCTTTGGTCGCCTTCAGCAGTTTGTTGTATACCGGGTAGAAGGAGAAAGCGATGATGGCCCCCCAGAAAATAGGACCCGCGAAAGGCGCCAGGATGGAGAGGACATTGAAAAGGATGTAAAGCAGGAGCGCGATGAAGAAGATCGAGATCAGCTGCTTCCGGTTCATGTCGGAATTATAGCATGCGGTATGGTAAAATAGCCAAAACCTCGGGAGACCTTATGCCTTATGACAGCAGTCTGGACAAGCAGCTATTCGCTAAAAGTTTTGAATCCGAGAGCACGAAAGTCACGGTCTGCGTGTACTCCTATAACAATGGCGCCAAAAAACTCCAGATCTCGCGCGAGAACGCGGACGCCGAGGGCCAATGGCGGTTTTCGAAGCTGGGCCGTATGACCAAGGAAGAGTTGGCGGCTATTCTACCGCACCTACAGGAAGCCCTGAGCCATCTTTGAAGAAACGGGTCCTTATTGTTGATGATGAGCGGGACGTGGCGCTGCTGCTGCGTCACTATCTCGAGAATGAGGGTTATGACGTCGAAGAGGTGAACAGCGGCGCCGAGGCGCTGAACCGGATCTTTGCAGGCGGCTTCGACCTGGTGCTCATGGATTATTCGATGAAGGACATCCGGGGCGACCGTGTTTGTTTGATGATGCGCGCCGATGAGAAGACAAAGGATCTGCCCGTGATCTTCGTGACCGCGCACGTGGAGATCGACGACGACATTTTCCGCAAGTACGGCGCGACGGATGTGCTGTACAAGCCGGTCTCAAGCGACGATTTGAAGGAAATGGTCGGAAAATACCTTCCAAAATAGGAGCCAGTCGAACATGAAAAAAGGCAATGTCATCCTTTTATCCATCCTGGGGGTCGTTCTTTTCCTGGGTCTTTCTTTTGCGGGCGGTTACAACGAACTGGTACGTTTAGAAGAGCGGGTCTCGGCCGCTTGGGCGCAGGTCGAGAATGTCTACCAGCGCCGGCTGGACCTCATCCCGAACCTTGTCGAGACCGTGAAGGGCTATGCGGGCCACGAAAACGAGACACTCTTGGCCGTGACCGAGGCTCGCGCGAAGGCTACGAGCACCACCGTCAACGCCTCGACCCTCACGGACCCGGACCAGTTCGCGAAATTCCAGCAGTCGCAGGCCGCGCTCTCGGGCGCTCTGGGCCGGCTTCTGGTCGTAGCCGAGCAGTATCCGGACCTCAAAGCCAACCAGAATTTTTTGGAACTGCAGGCACAGCTGGAAGGCACTGAAAACCGCATCGCGGTCGAGCGGGGGCGCTTCAACGAGGCCGCTCAGGGTTTCAATACGAAAATAAGGCAGTTTCCGGCGAACCTCCTGGCAGGCTTGTTCGGTTTCAAGTCGAAACAGTATTTCCAGGCCGACGCAGCCGCGCAGACGGTGCCTAAAGTCCAATTTTAATCGTTCATCTCCGAGTGATATGAGAAAGCTCGTACTGGCTTTTTCAACGCTTTTTGTCCTATGCGCTCCGGTCTGGGCGCTGGAAGTCCCCGACAAGCCCGCCTCCTATGTGAACGACTACGTCTCCCTTCTGTCCCCGGATACCCGCGCAGGGCTCGAACAGCAGCTTGCCGCGTTCGACAAAGAGACCTCGAATCAGGTCGTCGTGGCGATATTTCAAAGCCTGGAAGGGCAGTCGCTGGAAGATTTTTCGATCCGCCTGGCTGAAAAATGGAAGCCGGGCACCGAAAAAAGGGACAACGGCGTGGTTCTGCTCATCTTCAAGGAGGACCGCGAGGTACGTATCGAGGTGGGTTACGGACTGGAGGGTGCCCTTCCGGATGCTATCGCCAAGCGCATCATTGAAAACGAGTTCATCCCGCGTTTCAAACAGGGTGATTTTGACGGGGGTGTCCAAGCGGCGGTCGACGGCATCGTGCAGGCCACGAAAGGCGAATACAAGGGTTCGTCTTCGGCCGACGAAAAGATAGACGAGTACGCTCCCTGGATCTTTGTGGGGCTTGTCCTTTATTTACTGCTTCCGGCCGTCTGTTATGTGCTGATCGTCTGGGGCCTGTCTGTCGCGTTTGGTTCAGCCGGCTTTGCTGCGTCTCTTATCACGATCGTCCTGTTGGAAGCTTTGCGCAAGGTCCTTTTTGGCGCCGGGGGGAAGACCTATTCGCACAGGAGTGGCGGGTGGTATTCTGGCGGTTCGGGCAGCGGCGGTTTTGGAGGAGGTTTCTCGGGCGGAGGCGGGGGTTTCGGCGGCGGAGGCGCAAGCGGCCGATGGTAGGAGTCCTGGATAAAAAAACCCTCATCGAGGCCATCCGGCAGGCTGAGGCAGGTACCAGCGGCGAAATACGAGTACACGTGCATCGCGGCCCCACGAAAGACGCGTTGGCTGAAGCGCGGAAACTTTTCAAGCGCCTGGGCATGCACCGCACCAAGGAGCGCAACGGCGTCCTTCTTTTTGTGGCGCCCAAAAACCACACGTTCGCGATCGTAGGCGACGAAGGTATCCACCGCTTGGTCGGCGACGCGTTCTGGAACACGACGCGCGACCGGATGCAGAAGGAATTTTCGGAAGGCCGTCTTCAAGACGGCCTCCTGGCTGGCGTGAAGAGCGCCGGAGAGCGGCTGAAAGAACATTTTCCGGTCAAGAAGACCGACCGCAACGAGTTGTCCAACGAGGTGACGGAGGGACGATGAAACGTATGGAAGTGAAACCGATCCTGAAAGCGATGCTGTTATGTGACCAGACACTCATCGAAGAGGGCACGCACAAGCGTTCGCTGATAGGCCTTTTCGACCGCGTGAAATCCAACCAATTCCCGACCGTGCACGGTTCAATGAGCGTGTATGTGCAGTTCCGGGAGATCGAGGGCGCGTTCGACTTCATGCTCGAGCTTTACGACTTGGCCGAGGACAAGACGCTGCACAAGGCGACTGTGAAGGATTTTAAGGTGCAGGAAAAATCGCGGGATTGTGAGCTCGTGTTCAACTTGCTTTCGGTGCGTTTCAGTCACGCGGGCGAGTACGAGTTCCGCATCTACGTGAACGACATGATATTCGGGCAGAAATCTTTTCAAGTGATCCAATAGAGGAGACCCAAAGATGAATCCAGACATCAAAGAACTATCCCAGCGCATCGAAAAGGAAAGTGCTTCCTTGCGCGCCCTGCAGGCCGAGATCGCCAAGGTGATCGTGGGCCAGCCCTACCTGGTGGAGCGGCTTTTGATCGGTCTGCTCGGCGGCGGGCATGTGCTCCTGGAGGGTGTACCGGGCCTGGCCAAGACACTGTCGGTCAAGACGCTCGCGCAGGCAGTGCACACGCAGTTTGCGCGCATCCAGTTCACGCCGGACCTTTTGCCGGCCGATCTGTTGGGGACGCAGGTGTACAACCCCAAGACCGGCGAGTTCTCGACAAAAAAGGGCCCTCTTTTTTCGAACATCATCCTGGCCGATGAGATCAACCGCGCGCCGGCCAAGGTTCAGAGCGCGCTCCTGGAAGCGATGCAGGAGAGGCAGATCACCATCGGCGGCACGACCTACAAGCTTGAGGAGCCCTTCATGGTGCTGGCCACGCAGAACCCGATCGAACAGGAGGGCACCTACCCCCTGCCCGAAGCGCAGGTCGACCGCTTCATGCTGAAACTCCGCATCACCTATCCAAAAAAAAGCGAAGAGCTTGAGATCATGGAGCGTATGGCCGGCAACCCGACCATCAAGGTGAGCCCGGTAATGACGCCCGAGGATATTCTGCGTCTGCGCGAGCTTGTGAAGCAGGTCTACCTGGATGAGAAGATCAAGCACTACATCGTGAACCTCATCTGTGCCACGCGTGATCCGGAGGGCTACAACCTCAAAGGCCTGAAGAACCTGATCCGGTACGGCGCCTCGCCGCGCGCCACGATCTATCTCAACATCGCCTCCCGTGCCTATGCCTTCCTGCGCGGCCGTGCGTACGTGGTGCCGGACGACATCAAGGCGATCGGTTTGGACGTGCTGCGCCACCGCGTGATGCCGACCTATGAGGCTGAAGCGGAGGAGAAGACTTCCGAAGACCTCGTGAAGATGGTGTTCGATCAGATCGAAGTCCCTTAATGCTTCCAAAGGAGATCCTCTCCAAGGTCCGGCTCATTGAGATCACCACCTCGCGGTTGGTGAATACGACATTTGCGGGCGAATACCACAGCGTGTTCAAGGGCCGCGGCATGGAATTCGACGAAGTGCGGGAATACGACCCGCAGGATGACCCACGCGACATTGATTGGAACGTGACGGCCCGCATGGGCCATCCGTACACAAAGAAGTTCGTCGAAGAACGCGAACTCACGGTGATCTTCCTGGTGGATGCCTCCTCTTCCGGCCAGTACGGCACGAAAGGGCGCACGAAGGCCGAACTCATCGCGGAGGTCGCGGCGCTGTTGGCGTTCTCGGCCGTGAAGAACAACGACTGCGTGGGTCTTATCATCTTCAGCGACCATGTCGAGAAGTTTATCCCACCCAAAAAAGGGCGCATGCATGTTCTGCGCGTCGTGCGCGAGATCCTGACCTTCAAGCCCAAAGGCCGCGGCACTGACATCGGCGTGGCCCTGCGGACGCTGACGGACGTGGTCACCAAACGGGCCACCGTTTTTCTATTCTCCGATTTTATCGCCCGTGATTATGAAAAATTACTCAAGATCGCGCACAAAAAGCACGATGTCGTGGCCATCGTGACCGAGGATCCTACGGAAAAATCATTCCCGGTCCTTGGCTCGCTCGTTGAAGTCGAGGATGCTGAAAGCGGGGAGCGTTTCGTGTTCGGCGCGGGCCGTTCTTTCCGCGAGCGCTTCCACACGGAGTGGGAGAAGCGAAAAGCCCAGCGTGACCAGACATTCGCCTCTGTGGGTCTAGACTCGATCGAGTTGGAGCCTGGGAAACCTTATATCCAGTCGTTGGTGCATTTTTTCAAGACCCGGGCAAAAAGGGCCGGCTAAAGACCGTGAAAAGACTGCACGCGCTTCTTTTGCTGATGCTTCTGACCGCGCCGGAAGCCTTCGCCGAGCCGCAGAACTCTCCCGTGAAGGCCGAAGCGCGCGTGCTTCGAAGCCGCGTCCGCATCGGGGATGAGATCCGGCTTCTTGTTCTCGTCGACCACCCACGCAAATACACCCTCACGCCGCCGGATGCCAAATTCCCCGTGGCGCCTTTCGAGATCAAGCGCGTGGACCCCGCGCCTGTGATCAAGGGACAGAACCGCATACAAGAGACGTTCCGTCTGACATTGACGGTGTTCCAGACCGGAGATCTGGAGGTGCCGGCCATCCCGATCGAGTACAGGAACGAGGACGGGGAACCGGGCCGCGTGATGACCGAGGCCGTGCCGGTAAAGGTCGTCAGCATCGGCAAAAAGCTGACCGATAAGGACGACATCCGCCCCATCAAAGGGCCTGTTTCGACGGGGCTTCGGCAGTTCTGGCTGGGGCTGGAGATCCTGCTGGCCTCGGCTCTCTTTATCTTTCTTGTTGCGAAGATCGTTCTGCGGATAGGACGCGAGCGAACGAACCTTGAGAGCTGCAAGCCCCTGCATGAACGCGTGAAGATCGAACTTAACCGCCTGAAGGACAAGGGCTATCTGGAAGAAAAGGATTACAAATCGTACTATTCGGGATTCTCGGATGTGCTCCGGCGCTATTTAGAGAGGCGGTTGGGCGTGGAAGCTCTCGAGCGCACGACCTCCGAGCTTGTCGAAGAACTCGCAAAATCACCCATAGACCCGGAAGCTCTTAAAGAAATACGCGAAGTGCTGGAGGAGTCGGACTTGGTTAAATTCGCCCGACTCCTTCCGTCCTATGAGCTGGCCGGCCGCCTCGAGGGGCTTCTGTTGGACGCGGTCGAGCGCACAAAGCCAGTGCCCGAGGCAAAGAAAAAATGAGGCTTGCTGATCCGCTTTATCTTCTTCTGCTCATCCCGGTGGCTGCGCTCTTCCTATTCTATATGGCCGGCAAAATAGGCCGGGAGGCGGTGCTTCGCTTTTCGAGCGTCGACCTTTTAAAAAAATCCGGCGGCAAGCGTCTTTCTTTCGGTCGTCTCTTCACAGCCCTCTTGCGTGCGGGCGTTTTGACGCTCCTGGTGTTCGCGATGGCGCGGCCGCAGACTGGCACAGGGGAAGACAAAACGACCCAGCAGGTCCTCGACGTTGTGGTCTCCCTGGACGTATCAGGCAGCATGGCGACGCTGGATTTTCAGCCGGACAACCGCTTGGTCGCCGCCAAACAGGAAGCCAAGCGCTTTATCGAAGCGCGCTCCAACGACCGCATCGGCCTTGTGATATTCGCGGGGCAGAGTTTCACGCAATGTCCACTGACCGTGGACCATAAGGCGATCCTGGCTCTGCTCGAGCAGATCCAACTGGGCACACTCGAGGACGGCACCGCGATCGGATTGGGTCTGGCCAGCGCCGTCAACCGCCTGAAAGATTCCGAAGCCAAGACGAAACTCGTCGTGCTCCTGACGGACGGCGTGAATAACGCCGGCGAGATCGATCCGCTGACGGCCGCGGACCTGGCCAAGCAGTTCAACGTGCGCGTGTATACGGTGGGTGTGGGCCGTGAAGGCACTTCCTTTCTCCCGGTGCAAGATCCGCGCTTTGGCACACGCCTGTTGAAGGTGGAGACTCAGATCGACGAGAAGATGCTTGAGACCATCGCCCGAAAGACCGGCGGCAAGTATTTTCGCGCACAGGATGCCAGGGCACTGCGCGATATTTTCCGCGAAATAGACAAACTTGAAAAGACCGAGATCGAGGTGGAAAGCTTTATGCACTATGAAGAACATTATTTCTTATTCTTGTGGCCCGCGCTTTTTCTGCTTTTGGCAGAACTGGTGTGGCGTGGCCTTCTTTTCGTGAAGATCCCTTAAGGACGCGCGTATGGAATGGGGTAGGCCTGAAAATTTCATCTGGCTATGGGCCGCTGCGGCGGCCGCGCTGATATTCCTGCTCTCTTCCTGGCGGAAAAAGCGGGAGCTGGCGCGCTTCGGAGACCTGGACCTGGTCGGTCGTCTTGTGCAGGCCCTGGACCCGCGGGTACGCGTACTCAAACGCTTTCTGGTCCTGACCGCCCTCTGCCTGATGGTCCTCGCACTGGCCCAGCCTCATTTTAAAAAGAGCGAGACCAAGGTCGAGCGCCGCGGTATCGACATCCTGATAGCCATCGATGTCTCGAACAGCATGCTGGCAAAAGACATTGCTCCCAATCGCCTGGAAAAAGCGAAGTTGGAACTGTCGGGCCTCGTCGACAAGCTTAAAGGCAACCGCCTGGGCGTGATCGCCTTTGCGGGGGATGCGATGATCCAATGTCCGTTGACGTTGGACCGCTCAGCCGTGAAGATGCTTCTGTCAACTGTCAGTCCGAACCTCATCTCGTATCAGGGCACGGATATCGGCCGCGCGATCGGGGCGGCAGTGCAGGCGTTCCAGGACAAGTCGAAGGATTCCAAAGCACTTATCCTCTTGACGGATGGTGAAGACCACGGGAAAGAGACCTCGCAGTGGGTCAAAAAAGCTAAAGAGGCCGGTGTCCGCATCCTTACCATCGGCATCGGCACGCGTGACGGCGCGCCGCTTCCCGATGAGTTCGGGCAGGGTTCCAAGAAAGACCAGAGCGGGAGGGTCATCCTGTCGAAGCTGGGCGAAGAGGTCCTCCAGCGCATCGCGCATGAGACCGGCGGGGCTTATTTCCGCTCGGCCAAAGGCGATCTGGGGTCCGACGGCATCGAGCGGGCGATACGCGGCATCGCGACCAAAGGGTTCAAAAGCGACTGGGCGGTCGAATACGAGGAGAATTATCGATTTTTTCTCGTGCTGGCATTCATCCTCCTGGCGCTCGAGATGGGCCTTTCGGAAGGCAGGAAGACGTGAGACTAGAAAGAAATTTCAGGGGCTGGTCGCTAGTCGCTAGTCACTGGTCTGTGGTGTTATTTTTATTTTTACAACTTGTCTTTTCTTGCGGATTCAAGTTCCTTTCTCAGCTTGAGAATGAAAAGGGCAATGAGCTCTATAAAAAGGGACAGATCGGCAAGGCCAAAAGTGTCTACACGAAGGCTTTGAAGGCCGACCCGGCCTCGCCGCAGGTGGCCTACAATCTCGGCAATGCGCTTTTTCGCGAGGGCGATTTTAAAGGATCTCAGTCGACCTACCAAAAGTCAGCCTCCGCCAAAGAACAAGACCGTTTTTTTCAGGCCAAGGCGTACTATAATCTAGGCAATGCTTCGTTCCGTCAGAAGGACCTGCAAGGTGCCGCGGAGAGCTACAAGAAGTCCTTGAGGCTCAATCCCAAGGATGAGGACGCCAAATACAATCTGGAGCTGGTCTTAAAGCAGCTGGAAAAGGATAAAAAAGAGGACAAGAAGGACCAGCAGAAAAAACAGGACCAACAAAAGAACCAGCAGAACCAGCAGCAGAACAAGGACCAGCAGGATCAGGGAGGCGGTTCGCAGAGCCAGGACCAACAGCAGGAACAGGACCAGAAGGATCAAAAAGAAGGCCAGGACCAGGGCGGAGCGGGAGGTTCTGAAGAGGAGAAAGACCGGGGCGAGCAGGAGAAGGAACAGCCGCAATCGGGCCAACAGGACTCCAAGGAGTCTCCGTCCGAAGGTTCCGAGTCCGAAGAAGAGAAGCAAGGCTCCCAGGGTTCTCAGGGGCAGGAAGAGGAACAAAAGGAAGATCAGGAAAAAGAGGGCCAGGGCCCTGGCGCGGGTGAGCAGCCCAAAACGGATGCCCAGTTGCGTGCCGAGCAGATCCTCGGGGCACTTGAAAATCAAGAGCAACAGGTATTAAAATTCCAAAATAGCCAGCAGGGGCCCCGCGCCCGGGTGCGCCGCGTGGCCGAACAAGATTGGTGAGTATGAACAAAAAGGTTTTAAGCCTCATTCTGGGTTTTATCTTCGCCTGTACCGTCGCGCAGGCGGATGTCTCCATTGAGACGGCCGTGAGTCGTTCACGTCTTCCTGTGGGTGAGCAGCTGGTACTGGACATCATCATCTCGGACGCCGCCGGTCGCATCGAACAGCCCCGTATCAGCTCCATCGACGGTTTTACCGCCTATTCCCAAGGCCATTCGCAGGAATTTTCTTTGATCAACGGGCAGGGCTCTTCTCGCAGCATTTACAGCTACGTGTTGGTCGCCAACTCACTGGGCGAGAAGATGATCGGCCCCTTCCAGGTCGTGATCGGCGGCAAGGAGTACAAAGTCGCGCCCGTGAAGGTCGAAGTCATTCAGACAGCCGTGTCGCAGAGTCCGATCGCCTGGTCACAGGGCCCGGTCTCTTCGCCTTCCCCCCGAGCGATGCCCATCGGGAACGTAAATGACCAGGATGTTTTCGTGAAGGCGTGGCTCGACAAGGATGAAGTCTATGTGAACGAGCCGGCGATGGTCACCTACACGCTGTTTACGCGGCTATCAGCAACGTACAAAGGCTTCGACAAGGAGCCGGTCGTGACCGGTTTCTGGGTGGAGGATTTTCCGCCCGAGAAGACCGTCCGCCGCACCGAACAGTTTTTGAACGGCCAGCGCTACGTGGTGGCTGACGTCCGCAAACTCGCGCTTTTTCCCACGCAGGCCGGTATTTTCACTGTAGACCCGGGCACGCTTGCGGCCTCCGTCGAAGTGCGTAATGACAGCGGCTTCCAGACTTTTATCTCCAGCAATGTGTTCGGCTCGCGCCGCCAGGCGTTCCCGGCCTCTTTCGTGGACGTGGTGCAGAAAGTGCTGCCAACCGATCCTGTCCGGCTTCTTGTCAAAGCGCTGCCGGAGGTCGGAAAACCGGCGGATTTCAGCGGTGCGGTCGGGCACTATGAGATCGAAAGTTCGCTCGATAAGGACCAGGTCGAGACCGGAGATCCTGTGACGATGCGTGTGCGCATACGCGGCCAGGGCAACATCAACACGGTGCAGGCGCCGAAACTGCCAAAGATGGACGATTTCAAGGTCTATGAATCCTCTTCTTCGACGAATATCTCGAAGGACAGGCTTGTTGTGGAGGGGGAGAAGATCATCGAGACGGTTATCGTGCCCAGAAAACCCGGGACGTACGAGATCCCCTCGGTGCCTTTTGTGTTCTTTGATCCAAAAAGCGGCACCTATCGGACCGCGAACACCGAGCCGCATACCTTGCGTGTCTCGGGTCTGGCTCAGCCCGAGCCGCCGCCCTCCTCAAGCGACCTCTCTGCGGATGAGCCCCTATTCGGACCCTCCGAGAGAGAGGATGTGGACCTTGTCGCCAAGGACATCCGTTACATCAAGACCCTCGATGACGGCAAACATGTCCCAGAGAAGCCGCTTCATCACAACAAGTTTTATTGGCTTTTGAATGTTTTTTTTCTGCTGGCAGGCGTGACGGCCCTTTTTCTGTCGGGCCTCCGGGCGACGGATCTGGTCGATGTGAAGCGCTCTCGCCGCCGCCGTTCACACTCCCTTGCACGTGCAAAACTAAAGGCTGCTTCCCAGCTGTTTAAAGCGGGCAAGAGCGGTGAGTTCTATGCCGAGATCTCGCGGGCCGTGGTCGGCTATTTCGCCGATAAATTCAACCTGTCTCCTCAAGGACTCTCCCTGGAGCGTGTCGAGGAGCTCGCCGAGCCGCATGTGACGGCCGAGCAATTGAACAAGATCCGCAAGCTTTTCGAAGAGATGTCGATGGGCCGCTATTCGCGTGCGCAAAAAGAACGCGAAGATATGGAGGAACTGCTCGGGCTGGCCGGTGAGGTCATCACTACTTTTGAAAAGGTGAAATTAAAATGAAAAAGACGATCTTTCTGGCGCTCTCGCTCTTGATCGCGACGACCTCTTACGCAACAAGCTCCCTTTTTGAACAAGGCAACGCCAAATACAAGGAGGGAGATTTCAAAGGCGCGATGCAGGCCTACCAGCAGCATCTGGCGGCCGGGAACGCGACCGCTGCGGTCTATTTCAATCTCGGCAACGCCGCTCTGAAGGCCGGCGAAAAGGGCCAGGCGCTCGTCTACTACGAGCGCGCACGGAGAGCCGCACCGCGCGACAAGGACTTGTTGTGGAACATCCAAGTGCTCAAAAGCGCTCTGAAAGACAAGATCGAGGACCCTTCTCATTTTGTCTTGGCCGCGACAAGGCGTTTTCTGGAAAAGTTGTCGGTCGATGAAGCCGCGTTGTGTCTTGCGGTGTTTCTGGCGCTTTTTGCGGGTCTGTCCGTCATGGGATCCCTGCTGCCGTCTTTCAAAAGAACGTCGGGGCCTCTTTTCGCGGTCGTCTGGATAGGCCTTTTTGCATCGCTGGTCCTTTTCGGCGCCAAATGGTGGGAGACCCGTAACCCGCTTGTCGTCGTCCTGGATCAGGAGGTCTATGCGCATTATGGTCCCTCCGAAAGCGAGACCAAGGCATTCCTTCTACACGAAGGAGCCGAGGGCCGCAAAGAAGATGAGTCGGGCGACTGGATATTCCTCTCGCTGGCCGACAGCCATTCAGGATGGATCCGGAAAGATACGAGTGAAACGGTCTGACCAGCCCGCGGTGGTGCTCGTGGGTCATGGAAGCAAGGCGGCCCATTTCGATGGCGCGATGAAACGTGTGGCCTCGCGCCTTCGCCGGGGGCCTTACCACTTGGTGCGCTGTGCGTATCTTGAGATCACATCCCCCTCGATCCCTGAGGCGGTGCGTGAGGCTGTCGAAAAAGGCGCCC
>Ga0247727_10005844_pt1 | contig 24569 bp, 20 predicted proteins | sample WisWelCaveWW1625_FD_202498 | JGI IMG/M metagenome (GOLD analysis project Ga0247727, IMG submission 202498) | Biofilm microbial communities from Wishing Well Cave, Virginia, United States - WW16-25 | ecosystem: Environmental > Aquatic > Deep subsurface > Groundwater > Cave microbial mat | place... | reverse complement strand
TTCCCACAGCCTCGACGACGGCGGCGTCCGCCTCCCAGCTTCCAGGCAAACCTCTACCTCCCGTCGCCGCTTCGCACTCAAACACTTCAACCCCGCCAGGGGGATACGATGTACATAGGTTCTTCCAGCTCACAAACCGGGTTGCGCGGGGGCGGGGGACGTGGTAGGCTCAGCGAATAAAAAGCGAAGGAGGTGGCCGATGCCGCAATCCCTGGCTGTACGCCGCGCAATCGTCCCGGAGGATTCCCGCCTGGCAGCCCCTATCCGAGGGCTGCTCGACGAACTGGCGGCGCGGGATGCGGCGGGGGAAGTGCTGACGGCGGTGCGCCATTTCCCGGCCCGCGAGGCGCAGTTGGCGGCGATGCCGGAGTGGGTCCATCCGGAGCTGGCGGCCGTTTACAGGGGTAAGGGCATTTCGCAGCTCTACTCGCACCAGGCGGAGGCCATCGAGCGCGTGCATACGGGCAAGAACGTGGTCATTGTCACGCCGACGGCCTCGGGCAAGACCCTCTGCTACAACCTGCCGGTGCTCCATGGCGTACTCGAAAATCCCGATACGCGCGCACTGTATCTCTTCCCGACTAAAGCGCTGGCGCAGGACCAGCTCGCCGAGTTGCACGACCTGTGCCAGAGGCTGGAGAACCGCTTCGGCGTGTTCACCTACGACGGGGACACGCCCGCCGATGCGCGGCGGGCGATACGAGAGCGCGGGCACATCGTACTGACCAACCCGGATATGCTGCACACGGGCATCCTTCCCCACCACACGCGATGGACGCGGGTCTTCGAGAACCTGAAATTCATCGTGCTGGATGAGCTGCACACCTACCGCGGCGTGTTCGGGAGCCACCTGTGCAACGTGCTGCGGCGGCTGCGGCGCGTGGCGCGGTTCTATGGGAGCACACCGCAGTTCATCTGTTGCTCGGCGACAATCGGCAACCCCGGAGAACTTGCGGCGCGGCTGATCGAGGAAGACGTGGAAGTAGTGGAGCAGAACGGGGCGCCGGCGGGCGAGAAATTCTTTGTCTTCTACAACCCGCCGGTGGTGAACCGCAACCTGGGCATCCGCCGGAGCGTCATCAACGAAACGTCGCGGCTGGCGCAGAAATTTCTGGACAGTGGGGCCCAGGCCATCGTGTTTGCCAACAGCCGGCTGCACACGGAAATACTGCTCACCTACCTGAAGCAGCACAATCCCCAGGAGCCGGGCGCGGCAGAGACCATCTGCGGCTATCGCGGAGGGTACCTGCCCAGCGAGCGGCGGGAAATTGAGCGCGGCTTGCGGGACGGGCGCATCCGCGGCGTGGTGGCTACCAACGCGCTGGAGCTGGGGATCGACATCGGGTCGCTGGACGCCGCGTTGATGGCCGGTTATCCGGGGACTATCGCCGCAACGTGGCAGCGGGCAGGGCGCGCCGGGCGTCGCAGCGGCAGCGCGTGCGCGGTGCTGGTGGCTTCGTCGGCGCCGCTGGACCAGTTCATCGCCCGGCACCCGGACTACTTCTTCGGCCGCTCGCCCGAACGCGGCTTCATCCAGCCGGACAACCTGGAAATTCTGTTGAACCACCTGAAGTGCGCGGCGTTTGAGCTGCCCATTGGCGCCGAAGAAGTTATTGGCCGGGCGGAACTTCCAGAGTTGTGCGCGCGGCTGGCCGAAGCCGGGTACCTGCACCAGAGCGGCGGGCACTGGCACTGGACGCAGGAAGCGTATCCGGCGGACACGGTAAGCCTGCGGTCCGTGACGTCGGATAACTTCGTCATTATTGACGAAAGCGCTGGTCCGGAAGTCATCGGCGAAGTGGACTTCACCAGCGCGCTGACTTTTGTCCACCCCAGGGCCATCTACCTGCACCAGGGCCAGCAGTACCACGTGGAGCGGCTGGATTTCGACGCGCGCAAAGCGTATGTGAAGCCCGTGAGTGTGGACTACTACACCGACGCCATCCGTAATGCCCAGGTGAAAATCCTGGAATGCGCGCAGGAAGAATTGCTGCTGGGCAGCGACGCGCGCCCGCAACCCGGAGCGCGGAACCACGGCGACGTGCTGGTGCGGTCCCAAGTGGTGGGGTTCAAGAAGATCAAATTCTTCACCCACGAAAACGTCGGCGCCGGACAGCTCGAGCTGCCGGAGAACGAGATGCACACCACGGCGTTCTGGGTAACGCTGGAACGACGGCTGGTGGAATCGCTGCCCTTTTCCGTTTCCGACCGCCAGAGCGGGATGTTCGGCCTGCTGCATGCCATGGAATCGGTGGCCACGCTGCTGCTGATGTGCGACCGGCGAGACCTGGGCACGGCCATCGGCGAAAGGCCGCCATCGCCGGGGATCCCCGCCGGGGATGAAACGCCGGCCGCGCCATCTCCGGGCGAGGCCGCCGGAAAAGAGTTCTTCGAGCCCAACCTGTATCTGTATGATGCCTATCCCGGCGGGATTGGCTTCAGCGAGCCGCTGTTCCAGGCGGCGGAACCCCTGCTGGAAAAAACAAAAGACCTGATTGCTGGATGCGGCTGCGAGCACGGCTGCCCGTCGTGCGTGGGGCCCGTGGGCGAGCGCGGCGAACGGGGAAAAGAGGCGGCACTGGAAATCCTGGATCGGTTGTGCGGATGAACCGGCCACCAAAAGACAAATGGGCAAGGCTCGCCGCGCTGCGGCCGCTGCCACGGGCTGCGGACCCTGCCGAGGCTGCACGCGATGTTGGGCACCAGGCGGTGTACCCCGCGAGCGGGGATGCGCTGGCGGAACTGGTCGGCGGGGAGCGTGTGCGCAACCACTTCGGGGAATTCCTGCGGGTCCAGAGGTGGTACTCCGAACCAGCCGAACGCGCTCCTCGCGGCGCTGCGTTGCATGTCCTTGCCCCCGACTCACCCACGGCGGCCGAGAATATTTCCCAATGGCTCTTCCTGGACACGGAGACCACCGGCTTGGCCGGTGGGACGGGCACATACGCGTTCTTGATCGGCCTGGCGTGGTGGGACTCCGGGGGGTTGCGAGTAGAACAACTATTCATGCGCGACTTCGATGAAGAACACTCGCTGCTGCTGGGGCTGGCGGAGCGCCTGGCAGAGCGGCGCGTGCTGGTCACGTTCAACGGTAAAACGTTTGACTGGCCGCTGCTGGAGACGCGGCTGAGGATGACGCGTCAAATCAAAGTGCAGCCGCCCGTGGCGCACCTGGACCTGCTGCATCCGGCGCGCCAAGTGTGGAGGATGCGGCTGGGGACGGTGCGGCTGGCAGAGCTGGAGCGCAGCGTGCTGGGCTTCGACCGCGGGCCGGACCTATGGAGCCAGATGATCCCGCAGATGTATTTCGACTTCCTGAGGCGCGGGAAAGCTGCGGCGCCGCCACTGGCGGATGTGTTCCGCCACAACCAGTCGGACCTGCGCGGGCTGGCGACACTGGCTGGAAAGATGATTGAAATGTGCGCGGCACCGGAAAAAGTAGAGGCGGAGCCGCTGGACCTGTTCGGGCTTTCGCGGTTGCTGCGCAACCGGGGGGAGCGGGCACAGGCGCGGCATCTCTACGAACGCGCGCTGCGGGAGGGGTTGCCGGGAGCGCTGGACCGCGCGGCCAGGCGCGAACTGGCCGCACTGGCCAAACGCGACGGTGATCTGGGACGCGCCGTCGGGCTGTGGGAAGAATTGTCGGGTGATTCGGGGGAACAACGCGGGGGCGAGGCGCAGGATCTGTTCAGCCTGGAGGCATACGAGCAACTCGCAATCTTCTACGAACGGCGCGCGCGGCAACCGGAACGCGCGGCGGAACTGACCCGCGAAGCACTCGCCGCCCTCGGTGGCCGTTCCGCGCTCGACGCTTTCAGCGTGCGCCGCGCGCGTCTGGCCGCACGCCTGACCACTCGCCTCGGGCGCCTGATGCGCCGGGCAGACATGCCGGGGCGCGCGCAGGGTGGATTGGCTGCCGGCAGTTGAGAGGACACAGATTCTGAATGAAGGCTACAATGATGAAGGAAAGGAACGACCATGGCGACACCTGCGATTGGAAATCCAGCAATGCGCGCAGAGCTTGAGGTCCGGCGCGACCGCCTTCAAGCCGTGCTCTCCCGCTCCGGCCCGAACGCCTCGTTGGAGACCCTGCTCAGCGAAGTGGATGCAGCGCTGGAACGAGTGGCAAAGGGGAAATTTGGAATTTGCGAGGAGTGTCATGATGCCATCGAGCCGGGCCGCCTGGCGGCGGATCCGCTGATCCGTTTCTGCGTGGACCATCTCACTCCCGGAGAAAAGGCTGCACTCCAGCAAGACCTGGAACTGGCTTACCGCATCCAGCGCGGTCTGTTGCCCCCGTCGGACGTGGTGACTTCCGGCTGGAAGGTTCATTACTCCTACCAGCCATTCGGCCCCGTCAGCGGAGACTACTGCGATTTGATCCAGCCGGGCGGCCAGGGCGGAGACCTTTACTTCCTGCTGGGAGACGTCTCCGGGAAGGGCGTGGCGGCTTCGATGCTGATGTCACACCTGAGCGCGATGTTCCGGAGCCTCACCGGCTTGGGCATCACTCTCCCTGAGATGATGAGCCGGGCCTGCCGGCTGTTCAGCGAAAGCTCCATCCCCGGCCAGTTCGCCACGCTGGTCTGCGGCCGTGGCACACCGGGCGGCGAGGTGGAAATCTGCAACGCCGGACACCTGCCTGTATTGCTGGTTTCCGACGGGCGGGTCAGCAAGCTGGAATCTTCCGGCTTCCCCCTGGGGATGTTTACATCCGCATCGTATGCGCCGCAGAAATCATTGCTGGCCGAGGGAGACACCCTGGTGCTCTACACCGACGGGATTACGGAGTCCCGAAACCCTTCTGGACAGGAATACGGGCTTGAGCGGATGGCGCACATCGCCGGAGAGTTTCCGGAGCTGGCTCCTCACGCCCTGATTGCCGCCTGCCTGCGCGACGTGGAGACGCATCGGAACGGCGCGCCGCGGACCGACGACCTGACGGTGATGGTCATCCGGCGCGCGGCTTGAGACTCAGGAAAACAGCAGGTAAAAGATCGCCGCGCCGGAAACCGCGAGAAGAATGAGCGCGGCAATCCAGGCCGGGCTGGAAGCCGGAGGGCGTGAAGGCTCGGCAGGAGCGCGCGCGGGCCGCTCTCCCGTGGATGGTCGCATCTGCCCGTGGGCAGTCAGCGGCTTGACGGCTGTGAGTGTCCCGGGTTCATCTCTGAGTATCTCGCCCACCTTAAGCTGACTTCGCGGAAGCGCCACGGTCTCTCGCGGTACGGCCGCACCGCTGCAGGCCCGCGGTGACGCAGCCACAGGCAGTGCGGATGCAGCCTTGGCCGCGATCGAGGTGTCCAGCAGGGCCAGCGCCAGCATCTCCACACTCTGGAAGCGGTCGCCGGGGGCCTTCTCGAGGCACTTCAGAATGGCGCGTTCCACCCCCGGTGGGATGGAAGGCTCGAGCTCCGAGGGCGGGCGGGGCGCAGCGTGCAGATGCGCGGCAACCAGCGCCGGTGTGGACGCAGCATCAAAGGCCGGCACACCCGTGAACATCTCGTAGAGAATCAATCCCAGGGCATAGATATCGGCGCGGTGATCCACGCGCGTGCCCTCAAACTGCTCCGGGGCCATGTAGGCAAGGGTGCCCACCATGTCGTCGTCCATTTGAACGGTGAGACCGGACGAGGAGAAGCGGGCGATGCCGAAGTCCAGAATTTTGACTCGGCCCGCGCAGTCGAGATGGATGTTTTCAGGCTTGAGGTCGCGGTGCACAACGTTTTCCGCATGGGCCTCGCGGAGCCCCGCGCACATCTGGCGGGCGCAGTCCAGGGCGCGGTCCACGGGGAGCTTGCCGTCGGTTTCCAGGACGTCGCGCAGGCTGCGTCCTTCGACGTATTCCATGGAGATGTAAGCGGAGCCCTCGGTGCGCTGAAACTCGTAGATGCGGCAAATATTTTTGTGAGTGATGCGACGGGCGGTGCGCAGCTCGTTCTTGAAGCGGTCCATCCCTGCGGCGTCGGCGGCGACTTCGGGGCGCAGGGCCTTGATGGCCACGGTGTCGCCGGTCTCGCGGTCGCGGGCCTTGTAGACAATGCCCATTCCACCTTTGCCGAGTTCGCTCAGGATTTCGTAGCGTGATTCCAGGGAACGAACGGCGCCGGCAACGGCCGGAGAAACTTCGTCGGTGTCGCGCCGGGAGCCGTTTGCCGGCTTCACGGAGGGAGCCTCATCCTTCGGCCAGGGGGCCAGGGGCATCCCGGGCAGCGAGATCTGGTCCAGCGCGATGCTAGCGCCGGTAAGCGCACCGCAAACCAGGGCGCGAGTAGAGTGCTGGCGGAATTCGGCGTAAATCTCCGGATCCGTCCACACAACCTCGAACAGATCCAGGGGATCCGGCTCCCCAGCGATGGGAACGGCACCCAGCCAGTTGCAGTGCAGGTTGTGGTCCAGAGCCAGAGACTCGCGCACTTTTCGAGAGATGAGAATCTGGGCGGGACCGCACCGGCGGCCAATGCCGGCGACGGTGTCCATCACGTCGCCGCAGAATTCGCCCTCCTGGATGAAACCCAGGCCATGATGAACGGCCACGCGGACCTGCAATCGTTCGGGGGGAGGAAGTATTTTGTTCAGGCGCACGATGCGGCGATGGAGCTCGACACCGGCACGCACGGCCAGTTCAGCCACCGGGAACTGCGCCACCATGGCGTCGTCCAGGATGGAAGCGCCTCGACCCTGGTACTCGCCGAAGGCGTTCTCCGCGACTTCCGCGAAGCGCTGGAGCATGGCCGCGCCGGCAAATTCTCCAAAGGTTTCCGGATAGGCCGCCGAACCCACGGCGTCCACGTACATCAGGACGAGGGGCTGCTCCTGGCCGGGGGGCGGGGGCCCCGCCGCGGCCCTGGCATGCAGGATTTTCTCGACTCGGGTGCGCTGTGCTGTCATACGGGCAGTAAACACCTGCCAACACCTTTTATCGGCAGATTCCCGGAATCACTGTAGAGCTGGGGCTGAAGCAGAAGCGGGGGAATCAGGCCCGGGCGGCGCGCTCGATTCCCAGATGGGCGCTTCCAAAGGCAAAAATGGAAGCCCCGGAGAGCCGGGAACCACGGAGGAGAGCCCTGATTTCGTCCCGTGTATAGGCTGCGCGAACGGAAGCCACGAAGAGCCGGTACATCTCTCCCGAATAATTGCGGCCGTGCCAGCGGATGTGCCCGGGAAGCGCCAGGCGGGAAGGGCGCCGGAGGTCGCGAAGGAGCACGGCGCCCCCCGGCGCGGCCAGGCGGGCGATTTCCCCGAGCATGCGGAGAGGCTCCGCCAGGTGATGCAGGACGGAATTGCACATCACCAAATCGAAGCTCTGGTCCGGGAAGCTGAGCAGGTTGCCGTCGGCGACCTGAAAAGAGGCGCGCGAAGGGGGCACGCCCTTCTCCACGGCGGCGCGGCGCGCAGCCGCAATCATATTCGGCGAACGGTCCACGCCGGTAAATTCCCAGCCGGGCAGGCGAAGCGCGAGCTTGAGGAGAATCTGGCCGGGGCCGGTGCCGATGTCCAGGGCGCGGCCGGTGGCGCGGCCCGGCAGCAGTCGGAGAGCATGTTCGACAAAGGTGTCGTCAATTTTTTCAAGATGCTCCTGGGCGGCCGCAGATGCATAGGCTTCCACCTCGCCGGAGTCGTCCATCACCTCGGGCTCCGGCACGCGGGGAAGCTGCCACCAGGTCATGGCCTGGCGCCCGCAGGCGCTGCGGCGAACACGGTAAGCGGCGGATGCGACGCGCGGGAGGCTCGCCTGGAAGTCGCAGGGCGAGCCGGGCGACCCACCGGCGCTGAGGGAAAGCCTGCGGCACGGGCAATTCTGTCAAACGTCGCCCGCCCTGCCCCTTCGACGGAGAGACATTCATCACGCGCACAGCGGAGGAAAGCGCCGCCTTCCTCGGTTTCGAATGAGAAAAAGCCAGGGCGGCGGAGCACGCTGCTGCGCTGCTTGTATTTCTTTTCCAGCGCGTCGCCATACTGGCCAAGGAAGCGTCCTGCTGATTCGTGGGTATCCAGGCGCAGCCGGAAGACCAGCAGGAGCCGGCCGGATTGAGGGTTCTCGAGGAGCGCATAGCGGTCACCAGCCCATGCCGGGGCCAGCTGGCGGGCATTCTCTTCGCCGAGCAATTCCCAAAGAACCAGGGACAATCCAAATTCGCCCAGGATGTTCTGGTCCAGCTCCTTCCAGCCACGCGGGAGCAGCGGAAGCAGCGGGGGGAGGGTGACCGGCGCGGGAGTGCTTCCTTCCTGGTAGAGCTCAGGGTGCAAAACCTGCTGTGTGGAGACCGGCGGATCCCTGAATACCCTGCCCAGTTCAGCCCAGCCGGCGCCCCCCTTCAAGACCCGTTGCGTGAAGGATGCGCCGTGAACGTAGGGAAACAGCAGGGCTTCGCGAATGTACAGCGGAGCGGAGGCAAACATGGGATTGGACTTGAACTCGGCGGCCATTTGCAAGCGGATGAGTTTTCCCACGTCGGGGAGAGAACGGACATCACGCGACTGCCCCATGCTGGCGAAAACATAGTCGAACATGGCGGCGATGGCCGAGCCTTCGAGCACGGCGTCGCGGGCCAGCAGGGCGTCGTCATTGGGCTTCGCGGCATTCAGCCAGGACTCGATCTGGTAGTGCTGGTCGTGCAGGGCATGGACCAACTCGTGGGCCATGACCAGCTTTTGTTCGGTCATCCCCAGCCAGTCGGCGATGAAAAACTCATTGGACTTGGGGTCGTAGAGGCCGGCAATCTGTTCGGTGAGCAGGGCAACCAGGAACTTTTCGAGTTCGAATCCCCGCGGCAAGAGGCCGAACTTTTCCAGCGTCTTCTGATCTGCGTACCGTTTGGCTGCATCTTTCTGCGAGCGGAACTGGGAGATGAGGTACTCGCGGATCTGCTCCCGGCTGCGGATGCTTTTGCGCAGGGATTCTTTCGCCGGCAGGCCGAGAATGCGGCTCATCTCGGCCATGATTTCGTCAGCGGTGCGAAGAAACTCTGCGTTGTCCGCAGGAGCGGGCGGCGCCGGGGCCGCCTGCTGGCCGGTGGCTGTGGCCGTGAGAAAGCACAGGAACAACAGCAGTGCGAGCACTCTACGGGTCGTCTTCATTCTCGATTCCGGGATGATGCTGTGCGAATCACACCGAGCATACAGCATTCGAGTAGAGATTTCGGCGCGGAGTTGCATCCCCGGCGGCGGGAGGCACTGCGGAGATGTGGCCTGAACCTGTCTAAATGCTCTCCAGACCGGGTTTGGGGTGGCTGGGATCCTGGAGCAGGTTGTAGAGGAGCCGCAGCATGTCCGTGATGGTCAGGATACCGACCAGCGCGCCGTTTTCGACCACCGGCAAGCAGCCCAGCTTGCGGCCGTGGAGCATTTCTACCGCATCCTGAACCGGGGTGGAAGGCTCGACGGTGAGCGGATTGCGGGTCATCACCTTCGCCAGCGGGGTATTCTCAAAAATGGCGTTGTACTCCTCCTGGCTGATTTTGCTGAGCAGCGAGGGGGCAAAGCGCTGGATATCGCGGTCGGTGATGATGCCGACCAGCTTATCGCCCTCGACGATGGGCAGGTGGCGAAAACTGGTGCGGCGGAGGGTCAACGCGGCCTCGAGCAGGCGGGCGGTGGAAGGCACCGTGGTCACCATCGCGCTCATGAAATCACGGACCAAGTAAGGCTGCGGCATCCGGCCTCCCTGCCAGGTGCGGTGGCAAAAGTGCGACCATCCTTCCACGGCGCAGTGGGCAAGTCAAGAAGGCGGAGCGCTGCGGGTCAGGGTTGCGGGCGGGGCGAGACGATGTGCTCGGTGCGCGTCCAGGCACTGCCGTCCCAGCGGTAGGCGTCGCGGGCCGTCTGGCGACAAAGTCGCGGACGCTCTTCATCCGGCTCGGAGCAGTAACTCAGACGGAGTATGCCGCCGGATACCTCGTAGCTGGTCTGCGGCAGCACATCGGTCTGCCATTCGAGCTCTGGAACACCCCGCGCGACGCGCCAGAGAAAAAATGCGCCGCTTTGAAAATCGTCAGTGCGACCGGTGACCGCGAGGAGCGCGAGGACTGCGGGGACAGAAGAATTTGGCGGGCCATTTGCGGAGAGAGAATCAAAGGGGACAAGGACCAGGGATTCATCGAAAAAAACTTTGTGCGTGAAACGGTCCACGCGGCCGGTGCGCTCCCAGCGGGCGTCGCGTTTTGCGTAGATGCGGATGGCAGCGGGGCCGCCAAAACCAAAGTTGACGGCCAGGGCAACGATGGGTTCCCTTCCCCGCGCCGAGAGGACCACCAGTTGAATCCCAGCGCCGACCTGGGAATCGCTCTTCAGCGTGCCTGCAAGTTTCTGGCTGATGGCCGCCACGGGTGGAGCTTCCGAGGATGATTTCTGGAGTTCGTCCACAACCAGGCCATCGAGCAGCGCCAGCGCCTTTTCCTGCAAATCCTGGGGGCTGTCCACGCCGCCGAGGCGATCTGCGGCCAGGCGCTCGGCAAGCTTTTTGAACTCCGCGCCGGGCGCCGCCTGAGCCGCTACGAGAGACGGCGCAAAGCACGCGGCAAGCATGGCCGCCAGACACTTCCATCGCGCGGTCATAAGATGGCGCTCCTTTGCCTGGCAGATGACATGCCGACAGGCAACAAAGACTAACACAGAGGCACAGAGTGCACGGAGAGAGTGGAAAACCAGTGAAGTCAAATCAGGAGGCGCGAACCATGTGCGAGGAGCCCGCGACGCTGAGCACGGCGGCCAGGAAACCGCCGGGGTGGAAGGGTTTCTGCACGCAGGTGCAGCCGCTCCGCGAAGCCAGGCTTCGGGCGTCATCGCTGTCCACGTCAGAGACCGTAAAGACCATGCGCTGGGCCAGCTCCGGCCGGCGAGCAGAAATCCAGTCGTAGAGGTCGCGGCCGGATATCTCACCGGGCATCTTCAAGTCCGTGACCACTAAATCCACGGGGCCATTTTCCAGGATGGCGATGGCTTCGCGGCCACTGTGAGCCACGAAAACCTGATCCGCGTGATGCAACAAAATCTCGCGCTCGAGGTCCAGCAGGGCCTCTTCGTCGTCCACCAGGAGAATCCTGCCCAGGGACGCAGGTTCCGGCGGGATTTCGTTGCCCGCGGCGGGCGCGGAGCTGCGGGCCTCGGCGGGCGCAACCGGCAGGACAACGGTGAAAACGGCGCCGCAAGGCGGGTCGTTGTGCACGCGGATTTCGCCGCCGTGGTCGCGGATAATCCCGTAACAGATGCTGAGGCCCAGGCCGGTCCCGCGGCCGACTTCCTTGGTGGTGTAGAAGGGGTCGAAAACGCGCAGAGGATTCTCGACGCCGCGGCCGCTGTCGGCGAACTCAACTTCGACGGAGTGGTCCAGGGCGCGCGAGCGGATCCAAATCTTACCGCCATTGCGGTTCTCGAGAACGGCATCCACGGCGTTGTTCAGGATATTCATGAAAACCTGCTGGACCTGGTGGGCATCGCCGAACGGTGCCGGGAGGCGCGCGTCGCCCTGGCGGTGGACGGTGATGTTGTTCACCTTGAGGTCATGCTCGCGCAGGGCCAGCGTGTCGTCGAGGATGGAGTCCAGGTCCAGAGGCGCGCGCTCGGGGTTTCGCTGGCGAGAAAAGCGCAGCAAGTTTTGCACGATGCGCTGCGTGCGCCCGGCCTGTTTCTGAATCTTCTGCACATATTGCCGGCCGCGCTCGGAAACGTCTCCGCCATCGGCGAGCAACTGGGAGTAGCCCAGGATGGCGGTCAGGGGGTTGTTCAGCTCGTGGGCCACGCCGGCCATCATCTGCCCCATCGCAGCCATTTTCTCGTTGTGGAGAAGCTGCTCCTGCGCGCGCTGGCGGTCCGTGATATCGCGTACGAACCCCTGATAGCAAAGCACCGCGCCAGACGCATTGCGCACAGCGACGGTGGACTCACTGAGGGTGATGACTTCGCCGGTGTAGCGCCGCATGCGGGACTCGAAATTGCGGACCGCGCCGCGCTCGCGCAACAGGCGGTTGTAGGTTTCCCGCTCCTCGGGGCGGACGAAACAGGCGCTGGCGATGTCCACCTGCATCAGAGCCTCCCGGGAGGGGTAGCCCATAATGCGGAGGAAAGCATCATTGAAATCGAGGAAGCGGCCCTCGGGGGTAGAGATGAAAATCCCTTCCTGCACGTTCTGGAACAGATTGCGATAGCGCTGCTCGGCTTCCAGGCGCGCCTGGAGGTCTTTGCTACGGCGCCAGAAGAAGAGCAGCGCGAGGACCAGCACCACCGCGGCCTGGAGCGCGACGATTCCCCAGTAGGCGAACTGCACCATCAGTCGAACCTGCCTCCCTGCCCCGCGCGGGACACACGCGCCAAAGCGACACGTCGCAAACTAGAAATGGAAGCGGGGCGTTGCAAACCTAGCACGCCGCCGAAAAACGAAACAAGAAAGCTGTGGGCAGCGTGTGTCGTCTTGTGTACGATGGACGCGGATCTGCAACGGAGAGGAGAGCCGTGGGCCAGGGGAATATCCTGATCGTAGACGACGAGGAATCCATCCGCGAGGTGGTGTCCGCGATGCTCGCAGCCGAGGGCTACACCTGCAGCCCGGCCGCGAACGGCGCCGAGGGGCTGAGACAATTTCGCGCCAGCGCGCCGGACCTGGTGCTGAGCGACATCATCATGCCGGACGTGGGCGGGCTGGCGCTGCTCGACGCCGTGCGGGCTGCGGACAAGGACGTGCCGGTCATTATGGTGACGGCGCTGCACGACGTTTCCAACGCCATCCAGGCATTGCGCCGGGGCGCGTACGATTTCCTCCTGAAACCATTCGAGAAGGAGCAGCTTCTGCTCACCGTGCGGCGGGCGATGGAGCACCGCAGGCTGGTGGCTGAAAACCGGCGCTTCCAGAGCGATCTGGTCCGCCTGGTGGAGGAACGCACGGCGGAACTTTCCTCGGCGCTGGAAGAATTGGAAAAATCCTACGACTACACGCTGGCGGCGCTGGGCGGGGCGCTGGACTTGAAAGACGCGGAGACCGAGGGACACTGCCAGCGCGTGACCGCCATTACCATCGCCATCGCCAAACAGATGGGAGTGGAGCGCCATGCGCTGGGGCACATCGCGCGCGGCGCGTTTCTGCACGACATCGGCAAAATGGGCGTGCCGGACAGCATCCTGCGCAAGCCCGGCCCGCTGACCGAAGAAGAACGCATCGTGATGCGCCGGCACTGCGATATCGGTTACGCGGTGCTGGAAAAAATACCGTTCTTAGAAGAGGCGGCGGAAATCGTGCTGGCGCACCAGGAACACTACGACGGCAGCGGTTATCCGCGGGGACTGCGCGGCGAACAAATTCCGCTGGGGGCGCGCATTTTCGCCGTGGCCGATACGCTGGATGCGATGATCTCCGACCGACCGTATCGCAAGGCCCTGCCCATGAGCTCCGCGCGAGAAGAAATGCGCCGCTGCGCCGGAACGCAGTTCGACCCCGCCGTGGTGGATGTGTTCCTGGGAATGCCGGAGACGCTCTGGCAGGAATTGCGCGACAACCCCGCAGACCCGTTTCGTCTGAGCTGAGCCGCATTCCTCACAAGGGTCCCTCCACTTCTGTGCTCCCTTGCGCTTCGGCGGAGGGATGGGGTGCAGCAAGCATGCCCCTACAGGTCGTGCAGTTCCCGCCTCTCCGAAACCTGGTCTTGTCGCGGCTCGTTTCGCCCCTTGCTGTTTTCGTTGTAGGGGCGCTGCTGGCTGCGCCTCCGAAGTTTCGGAGCCACTCCACTAGTTGTTCCGCTGGGAAATGCCGACAAAGGAAAAATACCCGCAGATGCCAGCGGTACAAAAGAATCGGGGGTAAGCCGCCCGTGCGACTCACCCCCGAAGGGCCTTGGCCATCGCCGCCGTCCCGAACATTCGGGGCGGCGGCGAATGGCCGAAGGGTTAGAAGTTGACGCGGAACACGAATTGGATCTGCCGGCCGCCCGGATCGTCCGTGGTGGAGAGGTCCTGATATGCGTCGAACACACGGCCGAACGACGTCGAGCGCGTGCTGGCGCTGGCCACGGTGGCCGCTGGGGTTCCGCCGAAGAAGAAGTTGATGTTGTTGTACGCGTTCAGGAACTCCGCACGGAACTCAAAGTTCACCCGCTCGGTGATGCGGGTGCGCTTCACGATGTTCCAGTCGGCCCGGAAGAACTGCGGGCCGTAGAGAAACAGTCGCTGGCAGAACGCCCCCGCCGTGGGGCAGGGCCGCAGGAACGTGGTATTGGATCGCTGCTGGTTGGCATCCAGCAAGCTCGCCGGGAACCAGAAAACTTCGCCGGTCGGGGTCTTGCGGATTTCCAGCAGGTTCTGGATCTGGCTCGGAGTGATGCCGATCAACTGCACGCCGCCATCGGCACTGGTGGTTGTGCCGCCCAAGCCACCAGTAACGTTAAAGACGCGGCCCGATTGCCAGCGCTGGATTGAACTGATTTCCCAGCCCTCGATGACGCGGTTCAGCCATCCCTGGCCGGAGCTCCACCGCTTGCCGGGCCCAAACGGCAGCTCGTAGATCATATTGGCCTTGAAAGCGTGCCGCAGGTCGAAAGGCGAAGGCCCCTTGTCGCGACCGGGATTGCGGAGGGTGCTGAATCCGGCGAAGCTGACCGAGCTATCCGCGAAGTAGTTCGACAGCGACTTCGAGTACACATAGTTCGCTGTGAAGGAGAGGCCCTTCGCCGGACGCCGGCGGACTTCCGCCTGGATGGAGTTGTACGTGGTGTGCGTGCCGTTGTACATCCGGAACGCGCCGCCACGGGCATCCGGGTTGACGCGCCAGAAGTTGGTCACCCCAAGGAAATTGGGGTTGGCGTTGTTGATCAGGTTGTTCCAGAAGGTGAGGCTGGTGGCCAGTGTATTGGCCAGCGAGCCGGCCTGGCCGTCGCGCACCTGCGACACAAACGTGCCGTTGGTGCAATTCCCTGCGGTCACGAGTGCAGCGGTGATAATCGGCGTTGTCGCACCGCAGAGGTTTGTAGCGCCGCCGAGGACGGCGGCCTGGATGGTCTGGAACTCCGCCAAGAAACCATTTTCAAAAATGTTGATTTCGTTGACGTTGTCCTGTCTCCAGAGACCCGTGCCGTGGTTGCCGACGTAACGCAGCTCGACAACCAGGTCCGGTGTGATTTCGCGCTGGATCCCGATGGACCAGGACTGCACAGTCGGGATGTTAAGGTCCGGGGCGAAATCATTGATGGAGTTCCCTGCCGTCGGGCTGATGGCAAAATCGGGCCCGAAGGACGCCGGGTTCTGCAACACGTTGGGGATGTTGGCAGTGGCCAGGGACACGGTACCAGCCAGGAACTGGCCCGCGCCTGTGACGGCTCCAACCGGCGTGGCAGTGAGGCTGCCGGTGAAGCCCGGGTTGGCAAAGGCTATGCTCAGGAAGTTGTTGATGCCTTCGCGGGTGAAGGTCCAGGAGTAGCCGCCGCGGAAGACCGTCTTGCCCGGCCCGCCGAAGACAGCAGTCCACCACTTGTTGTCATAGCTGGGCTGCCAGGACAGGCCGATGCTCGGAGCAAAGTTGTTGTAGTCCTGGTTGTACCAGCTCCGGCCATTGTTTAGGGTGAACGTCGGGACTACACCCGGCAGATTTCCCGGTTGGAAGAAGTTGTTGGTGCCGGAGACACCGAAGACATCGGCGAAGCCGTTGGTGCCCCGGTAGGTGATGTTGTCCGGGTCTTCGGGCGCACCCTGATATTCCCAGCGCAGCCCGCCGTTGAGGGTGAGCGTTGAGGTGATGCGCCAGCTATCCTGTCCATAGAAGCCGAACTCCGTTTGGATCGCGCGCTCCAGCAGGCTGGCACCGGTAACGAATTGGCGGACAGCATTGTCCACAAAAACGGACGCGCCGTAGCTGGTGACGCGGCCGACCAGCATTCCATACAGCGCCGCGGCATTGCCGCGATCTGTAGAATTGCTGCCGGGTATGTTGGTGGAACTGAACATCCCACTTGCCGGGTCCGATGTAGCCAAGCCCAGGCCCACGCCGCCTACTGCAGAGGTATCAAACCGGAACTTCCCCCGGATCTCTGTGTGGGTGTACCCGAAGCTCATCGTGTGCTTGCCCCGGGTCCAGCTAAAGTTTTCCGTCAACTGGGCCAAAGAGGTGTTGCGCGCCTGAGTGGAGAAATTCAGCAGGGGCTGGCTGACCAGGTTCAGCGCCGGCCTGACACGGATCATCCCCAGGCTGGTATTGAACTGCGGGTAGAGCGAGAGGTTCAGGTCCGGGAAGAAACTGACTGGAGCGCTCTGAATCCCGAAACGGACCTCGTTGCTCATATTGGCCGCCAGGGTCCAGCGCCATACACCAGTCAACTGGTTGCGATTGGAAATCTGGCTGCCCTGGTTGGTGTTGAACGGAGCCACCGGGAAGCTGGCGTCGAACCCGTTCAAGAAGTCCGGCGTCGACGTGAAGTAGTTGTAGTGATAGATGGCCGAAACCTGGTGGTTCTTGGTCACGTTGTAGTCGAACCGGAAATCCGGGAAATTGCGCTTTCCGGAGCCGGCGTTGTTAAAGGAAATGGAGCGCTGGAACGGAGAAGGTGCCGCGTTTAAGCTGACTCCGGGAGCGCCCACTGTCGAGTTCATCGCCGTCAGGTAGCCGCCCACGGTGGCATCGGTCACCCCGGGGCAGAGTTGAGCACCTCCGGTGCCCAGATCGCAGTCCGTGGCGCCCAGTGTACCCGCGCCGTTGGGAGAGGCTATACCCATGGCCAGCAAGTCCGCCGTGCACTGCAAGGTGCCCGCGTTGCAGGTGACCCACGCAGGCAGGGTGCCAGGAACTGCTGTGACGTTGTACACGAAGCGTCCGGCAGACGCATCCGTAGTCAGGAGTGTCCGCGTGCGCGAGCGCGCATCCGGGTTGCGGTAAAAGTCGAAGGCCGTGAAGAAGAACAGCTTCTCCTTCCAAATAGGCCCGCCGACTTTGTAGCCGAACTGATTCAGGCGCTGGCGCGCCCGGGGCGTTTCCAGCTGCCCGGGAGCCTTCTGGTTGTTGAAAAAGTAGTTGGAGTTGAAATAGTCGTTGCGGTGCTGCCACCAGACGCCGCCGTGATAGTCGTTGGTGCCGCGCTTGGTTTCCATTCGGATCTGCACGGCGCCTTCGGCGGCTTGCTCGGCGCCCGCTGCCGCGGTGGAAATGGAGAACTCCTCGATGGAGTCCACGCGCGGGCGGACGATGGTGAAGAAGCCGTCGGACGACTTCAGCACGTTATCCTGGGCGTTGATGCCATCAATGGTGATGTTGATGGCGCCCTTGGGAAGCCCCAGGAACGAAGTGGCGCGAGGACGGCCTACGGTCTGCGCGCCGGGCATCATAATGGCCAGGTCCAGAGCATCGCGGGAAGCGAGTGGCAACTGGGTGATGGCCTTGCCAGTGATGGTCGTGCCGATGGTGGTGGACTGGGTCTCCAGCACTTCCGCGCCGGCTTCCACCACAACGGTTGATTCGATCTGGCCGACTTGCATCGTAACTTGGAGGTCGAACGTTCCGCCGACGACAATCTTCACGCCGCGGACTTCAGCTTTTTTGAAGCCCGCCATCGTGACTTCGACGATGTAGTCGCCCGGCCGAACGTTGGCGATCACGAACGAGCCGTCGGCGCCGGACTTGGTCTCGATGACGATGCCCGTCGCCGGGTCCTTCAATTTGACATCTGCGCCGGCAATGACTGCCTTGGTGGGGTCGGCGACAGTACCGACCAGGGTGCCGACCGTGCTGACTTGAGCCATCAGCGCGGTGGACACCGCCAAGAGAGCCACAGCCAGCATCGTAAATCTGAAGAGATGCTTGGTCATTGCCCCTCCTAGGTAGATTTCCCGGAGGATTTGCGCCGACGACCCGGTTCACCGGACAGCCTGCGAGCCCCGTGGGGTGAGACGTTCGCAGGCGCCGCCGCTGAACCCGATCCTCGGAGCACCGCTCCGGGACCAATCTGTTTCACACACCCCGGAAAGCAACCGACATCTGTACGCCATGCAGGGAGAGCACACCCGTGCGAGTATTCACGGGCACGCCCAAAGGCAGATTAGGACTACAACTCAAGCGACCACCCCCCACAGGGCATTGCTGAGGTGGAATCTAGCACATAATCTGCCACGGCAACAGGGATTTTGATGAATCGTAATACATTGATTTCAAATGTTTTAATCACTGACGTGGAGAACCCAGGGTGGATGAGTCCAGCCGGAAATTCCAAATCTTGGAGAAGGTGCTAGGTTCCCGTATGGGGACTGATGGGCATTTGGGCGTAGCCCACTCGTGTCGGCGGATAGAACATCGTTGATGACATTGCAGGCTTGTGTGCCGCGCGGCTGCGGGCTAGTATGACAATCGTTGCAGCACCCAAAGGGGGAATCATGGCGCTGGTGCCTATCAAGACTTCGGCTGGGGACGGATATTGCGAGTGCATCTGCGGGTGCTACGACCTGGTCAGTCTGCGCGATGAAGAGACCAGCAAGTCGTACTGCCCACGGTGCGCCAAGGAACACCTCGAGCTGAACCAAGGAGTCGGAATCGCACGCGTGGCGCCGGCTCGGACGACTCCCAGCGAGCAAGCTCCACGCGTGAACCCCCCAGTGCCTGACGCGGCGGACCCGCCCGGTAGGTTGAAGTAGAAGTTAGAAGTTAGTAGACGCAGGTCGGAGGCTCAAAGCTCGGAATCCGTTTCCGCAAGTCTGCTGATGACCGTAGCAATTCTCGCAACCTCTCTTGCAGTCAGGCGTTCGTGGATTTCCAGAACCAGCAAATGGCGCGCGATCCAGTCCAGCCGTGATGCATTGGTTCCGGCTTCCGGAGACTGGAACGCGGGCCAGGTGAGACGCAGAGTGACTCCTTCTCGGGCCGCGAGGTCGCGCCATTCGGCGGCACGGCCTGCCGAGCTCTGCAACAGCAGGAACGCGCCGGAATCCCCCGTGGCCTCATCGGCTCGCACTAACAGCGACGTATGACCGCGAAGTTGCTCAGAAAGTTCCCCCCGAATTTTCAGCCGAGTTTTCTGGGCCTCCGGGAGAGACGCGTGCAGCCGCAGCGCACGGCGCGCGCAGCGCGGCGACATCTGGAGGTCGAAAGAAAGCGAGTCGTAAAAGCTGGTGCTCTCCGGGCGCGGCGAATTCTCTTCCCCGGAATTCAAAACGCCGCCCAGAATTTTTTCGAGGAAAGGGCCGGCGCGTCCGGCGAAGGTGCTCCAGGCGGGCCGGTTCGCAGCAAAGTCTGCGCGGCGCAGACAGCCATAGGCTGCGAGGAGACCCGGCGCGTGGCGGAAATGCCCGGTGCGGAGGTCACGCATCCGGTCCGCCCAGGCATTGGAGCGCGCCGCGACTATGCCCCCGCCGTAACACCAGGCGCTCTTGGTGAATGAAAAGACAGCCGCGTCGCCGGCGCGGCCTGCATTGGCGCCGTCCGCATTACGAGCATCGAGCGCCAGAGCACAATCTTCGATCACCGGCAGCCCGCGCTGTCGAAATATTGAGACCAGTACCTGCGTGTGGGGCTGGACGCGGCCATAGTAATGAACCAGGATCACAGCGCGGGTCTCGGGAGTGATGGCGCGAACTGCATCGGAAGGCAGGCAGACAAGGTCTTCGCGCACAGGGAAAATAACGGGGCGGTGCCCTGCCCTGCGCACAGCTTCCGGCACCTGGGAACAGACCAGCTCGGGAACGAGAACTTCTCCAGGCTCGGCGTCGAGCGCGGCCAGGGCAAGAAAGAGAGCAGAGCGGCCGGAGCCGGTGGCGATGGCGTGGGGCACTCCCAGCCACGCGGCAAACTGGCGCTCGAGTTTTTCTACCCTTGCGGGCACGCGAGGATTATAGGGGTGCGGAGCGGGAAGACCGGCCCCGACAAACAATTTTACGTTCACGACGTCAAAGAGTGTGCCGTATAATCAGGCCGGACTATCAAGGAGCAGTGTATGAGAATTGGCGCAGTCATCCTGACGGGAACCCTGGCACTGGGTGCAGCGGCTGCGAACGCGCAGACCGGCGCGACGCCGCAGCCGGCCAAGCAGGTCCAGCCTGCGGTGGCCAAAACGCATTTGAGGGTGGGCGACAAGGCGCCGGAGTTCACGCTGCGCGACCACACGCGCAAGACGGTGACGCTGGCGGATTTCCGCGGCAAGAAAAACGTCGTCCTGGCGTTTTATGTGCTGGCGTTCACCGGCGGTTGAACGAAAGAGCTGAAGGCGTACCAGGATGGTATCGCCAAACTGGAAGAGAACGACACCGCAGTGCTGGGCGTCAGCATTGACAGCTGGCCAGCCAACGCCAAATTCGCGCAGGAAATCGGCGTCACCTATCCGCTGCTGAGCGATATGACCCGCAAGGTGTCCAAAGAATACGGGGTGCTGAACGAGGAGATGCAGTTCGCCAACCGCGCCACGTTTGTCATAGACAAGCAGGGCGTAATCCAGCACGTCGAGGAAGGCAACAGCGCCATTGACCCCACGGGCGCGGTGACGGTGTGCTCGATGCTGAAGAAGAAGGAGCCGGCGAACTAAGAGTCCGATTGCGTTCCGGACTTCGCGCGACGGTGGGCCAGCAGGAAAATCCCTCCGAAAAGAAGCAGCGTGGGACTCAGCAGCGCCAGGATGCCCAGATTGAGCGCGCGAGCGGCCTCCGGGCCGGCGGCCTCGGCGTTGGCGTAGCACATCGCGCAGCCCTGGGCAGCGGCTTCAGGCGCCAGGCAGAAAAGCAGCCCGAGTATCCCAGCCACCAGGGTCATTCTCCCGAAGCTTCGTTTCTGAGTGTTCATCCGCGTATTCACCATTCCGAGGCCCGGCGTGTTCATTAGTTGCGCATCTGCAGAGCACGAATGCCGTCGGGGAAAAAGATCGCCATCAGGCAAATGCACACCACCAGCGCCGGAACCAGCAGCAGGGTCAGGCTGAACTTCTCGTATTTCAGGTGCATGAAGAACGACATAATCATCCCCGCTTTGCACACCGAGAGGCCGAGCAGGAGTATCAGCATCAATCTCAGGTCCAGACGGATATAGGCCAGCCAGACTTCGATCATTGTAAGAGCGACCAGGCCGATCCACACCAGCAGGAAGGTCCGGGACGTAGCGTGATTTGCTGTGTGTTCGCTCATCCGGCGGCTCCTAGTATTTCACCGACATCAGGTAAATCATCGGGAACACAAACATCCAGACCAGGTCCACAAAGTGCCAGTAGAGACCGCTGACTTCCACATCCTCGGCGCTGAACTTGCCGCGGCCAAAGGCGAAGGCGATCACGCCCAGATAAAGCACGCCGAGGGAGACGTGGGTCATATGCAGGCCGGTGATGCCGAAAAAGGTGGCGCCAAACAACGGCACGCCCCAGGGGTTGGAAAACAGCGTGACGTGCTCTTCGTGGATCAGGTGCATCCACTCATAAATGTGCAGGGCGCAAAAAATAGCCCCGCCGGCCATGGTGGCCAGGATCCACTTCACCGCCGCCGAACGGTCGTTGCGGTGAGCGGCGGCCACGCCCATGACCATGGTCAGGCTGCTGCCCAGCAGCACGATGGTCATCGTCGTGGAGAACACCACCGCCGGATAAATGGGGAATGGCGTGGGCCAGTTGGGGTTGGAAATTCGAGAATAGCTGTAGGCCATCAGCAGAGCGGTGAACGTCAGCGCGTCGGAGATGATGAACAGCCACATCCCCAGCTTCTTGGAGCCCATGGCAAAGGGCGAGCCGCCCCCAGACCACGGGGAATCCAGAGCCACTTCCGGTGCGTGTTCGCTCAAAGTCTCACCTTCCAAAGTGGAGGAGCAGGAACAGGAACACCCACAAGCCATCCATAAAATGCCAGTAGACACTGGCCACTTCTGCCGCTGTACCCGGCTGGATGTGTCGTCCCGGCCGGGGAACAATGCCCCGCAGCGCAACGTACACCAGAGCCAGAATGCCGCCCAGCAGGTGGAAGCCGTGCGCCGCGGTCAGTAGATAAAAGAAGCTGCTGCTGGGATTCGTGGCCAGATAGACGCCCGCGGCGCGCAATTCCTGCCAGGCCTGAAACTGCCCAAACAGAAAAGCGAAGCCGAGGCCGGTGGTCAGATACCACCATTTCTTGAATCCTTCCGTTTCGCCCGAGGAGAGCAGGCGCCGGGCGCGTTCTACGGTGAAGCTGCTAATTAGGAGGATGGCTGTGGTCAGCCAGAGGACACGAGGAAGCTCAATCGGACGCCAGTCGCCGCCCAGCCCCTTGCGCACAATGAACGCACTAACCAGGGCCATGAAAAACATCAGGATCGTGCCCAGGGCCAGGGTGAGCGCAGTGAGATAGATGCTCTGCGGAATTTCGCGATGCGGCTGCCGGGCACCACCGTCGTCTCCGCGTGGCGCGGCAGCGGCGGGCGGCGGCCCGCTGCCATCGTGGCCGATGTCAATTTCGTCAATCACAGGTGCGCCCGGCACAATTCAGGTCCTCTAAGCCTTCCCGGCCAGGGCCGGGGCCCGGTCTTGCATCACAAAATCTTCGGCTTCACCCGGCACAGCGAACTCATACGGCCCGCGGTGGATGCGGCGGACTTCTCCGCCAAAGTTGTCATGTGGCGGCGGGCCGGGGATGGTCCACTCGAGCGTGGTGGCGTGCCAGGGATTCATCTCCGCCTTTTTCCCGCGCCAGATGCTCCACAGGAAGTTCCACAGGAAGATGAGCTGGGCGACCGCGGTGATGATGGCGAAGATGGTGATGAACTTGTGCAGCGGCGTCATCTCAGCCATAAACGCGAACGGCGAATCGCTGGAATACCTCCGCGGCTGGCCCCACAGTCCCATCCAGTGCATCGGGAAAAAGATGGCGTTGGTGCCGATGAAGGTGAGGATGAAGTGCAGCTTGCCCAGGCCTTCGCTCATGTGCCGTCCGAACATTTTCGGGAACCAAAAGTAGGTGGCCGCAAACATCCCGAAAATGGCCGCCACGCCCATCACCAGGTGGAAGTGGGCAACCACGAAGTAGGTGTCGTGCAGGGGCAGGTCCACCGCCGGCTGCGCCAGGAACAACCCCGATAGCCCACCGCTGACAAACAGCGAAACAAATCCCAGTGCAAAGAACATCGCGGATGTAAACCGTATCTGCGAATCCCACAGCGTGCCCAGCCAGTTGAAAGTCTTGATGGCCGAGGGAACCCCAATGGACATGGTCAGAATGGAGAAGGCAAATGCGGTATAGGGGCTCATCCCGCTCTGGAACATATGGTGGCCCCAGACGCAGAAGCCCATCACGCCGATGGCGCTCAGTGCATAGACCATGGCGCGGTAGCCGAAGATGGGTTTGCGGCTGAAAGTGGAGAGCACGTGCGAGGTCACACCCATCCCGGGCAGGATGGCGATGTACACCTCAGGGTGGCCGAAAAACCAGAACAGATGCTGCCAGAGCAGCGGCGAGCCTCCCGTGTGGTTGGTGATGGCCTTGTCTGTGACCACCAGCCCGCCGGGAATGAAGAAACTGGTCCCCCCCACGCGGTCCAGCAATAAGAGCACGCCGGCGGCCAGCAACACGCCGAACGCGAGCAGCCCGAGAATGGCGGTGATGAACCAGGCCCACACCGTCAGCGGCATGCGCATAAAAGTCATTCCCGGGGCGCGCAGGTCTATGGTCGTGGTGATAAAGTTCAGCGCGCCGATCAGCGAGCCCAGGCAAAAAATGGCGATGCTGATAATCCACAGGTTCATCCCCATCCCCTGTCCGGGCCCGGCGATTTCACCGAGCGCCGAAAGCGGGGCATAACCCGTCCAGCCGCCCAGGGGCGCGCCGCCCTCGACAAAAAACGCGGCGATCAGGACCACAAAGGAGACGAACGTGGTCCAGAAGGACAGCATGTTGATGACCGGGAAGGCCATATCCGCGGCGCCGATCTGAATGGGCAGGAAGTAGTTGCCGAATCCGCTTTGCGGCGCTGTGGTCAGCACCATGAACACCATAATTGTACCGTGCATGGTGACCAGGGAGAGATACAGCTCGGGTGTGAGGGTGGAGCCGAACAGGGGGATTTTCTCTCCGGGATAGGCCAGGTGGTAGCGCATCAACAGTGAAAGGCCCATGCCGATGAACACGGCCACCAGCGCCAGCAGGAAGTACTGCATCCCGATCACTTTGTGGTCGAGGCTGAAAATCCACTTGCGGATAAAACCCTGGGGCGGCGCGTGGACATGGCCGTGCGCAGCCGCGTGGGCTTCATGGCTCATCGTTCCTCTCCTGGATGCAGCAATCCGCTCTCCGCGAGGGAATGCAGGAAACGGTTCACTCCTCCGCCTTCTGGTCGGCCAGCCACTTCTCGTAGTCCGGCCGGGCCATCACCTTTAAGAACGAGCGCATGCGCTGGTGGCCGAGGCCGCAGAGCTCGAAGCAGGCCAGCTCGTAGTCGCCCGCTTCCTTGGCCGTGAAATGGATGGGGATGCGCATCCCCGGCACCAGGTCCTGCTTGATGCGCAACTCGCGCACGAAGAAACTGTGAATGACATCCTTGGCGTATAGCGTCAGCTCAATTTCTTCATTCACCGGGACGGCGAGCACCGCGGTGACCACGTCGTCGGCGTAAGCGGGATCACTCTCGTCCAGGCTGAAGGGGTCCGTGCCCGAATTGTTCACGCGCTTGAAGATGCTCT
>Ga0247727_10005843_pt1 | contig 24571 bp, 16 predicted proteins | sample WisWelCaveWW1625_FD_202498 | JGI IMG/M metagenome (GOLD analysis project Ga0247727, IMG submission 202498) | Biofilm microbial communities from Wishing Well Cave, Virginia, United States - WW16-25 | ecosystem: Environmental > Aquatic > Deep subsurface > Groundwater > Cave microbial mat | place... | reverse complement strand
CCTATCCTACAAAACTTCCTGTGCTGACGATCCGGTTGAAAGAACGTCCTTCGCAACGCCTCAGCCTCGGACTTCGATCTGACAATGAGCGGAATCTCCAGGGGCTTCTCGACCTGCGCGATGATAATCTCGGCGGGTCCGGTGCCTCCCTGGGAATTACCATTTCTGGCGGCAGCCGAAACCAGGAGTACGTTCTCGAACATCTCATGCATCGATTGTTCGACACCTATTTGACTTTCAACGCCTTTCTTTTTTACAGGGTTTTCGATTCATACCTGTATGCAGATGCACCGATGACCGAACCGGGCCGATGGGAGCGGGCCAATACCGGAGAATACCGGGATATCCATTACGGGGGAAAGGTTTCCTTCGGTGCTCAACTGCAGAAAATTGGAAATACCACTGTGGAGTTCTCTCTGCAGGAAGCGAAAATCAAGAGTAAGGAGAGTGCGGAATTCCTCGCGCACCGGTACCGTCTTGCGCGTGTCCGCTTCGGCACAGTTGTGGACAGCAAGGACAGTTACCCTTTTCCTACAAGCGGTATCGGAGTGGACCTCTCCTATGAGTTCGCGTTCGAGAGGTTTGGCAGCGAAGTGAGTTACAACGCTCTTCATGTTGTGTATGAAAGTTACACCACCTGGAGAGGGGAGCACACCTTCCGCCCGAAATTGACGGTCGGCTTTGCAGACAAGACCATGCCGTTTGGAGAACAATTCCGCCTCGGTGGCAGAGAGTCCATGCTGGGAACCCGGGAGGATGATCGGCGGGGGAGGCAGCTCCTGTTGCTCAATTTTGAGTATAGATGGAAAACGCCGGTCAAAATCCTCTTCGATACATACCTTCGTGTGCGGTACGATCTCGGAACGATTTCCGAGATACCGGAACAGATCAAGCTTTCCGCGTTTCGCCACGGGATTGGCGCGGAGATTGCGCTTGACACTCCCGTCGGTCCGGGCATCGTGGGTCTTGGCAAGAGTTTCTTCTTTCTTAATGCTTCGAACGACCATCCGATCCAGCAAGGACCCGTTCTGTTTTATTTCATGATTGGGTATCAGCTGTGAAGAGCCCATTTTGCATGATCCGGATTTCAATGCTTGCCCCTTATGGTGAAATCCGAAATTCGAATATCGAAATTCGAAACAAATCCGAAGGTCCAATATGTCCGAAATTCAAAACCGTTTCTCTTTTTGTGTCTTGCTTGAAGTGTTGCACTTCCTTGTAGAACTCACGGTTTTTGATACTAGTGCTTGTTTCGGATTTCGGATTTGGCTCTTCGGATTTCAACTCGAGCCTCAAACGTCGAACCTGATCCACCGCCGATTTTCCCCTCCTTGCAGAGCAGTCAGATATCCCTTAATTTGAGGCACCTCCTTTTCGAGAAATCCCATGCGTAGCACGAGAAGACTGTGTATTGCGATGCTGCTTTGTTTTGCAGCGATTTCGGCCCAGGGCCAGAGCTCAACGGAGAACTCCGACTTCAAGCTTGCCCTGAACCTGTACAATGACGGGATGTTCGAGTTGGCTGCTGAGCAGCTCAAGCAGTTTGTGGCAGCGTTTCCATCCACTGCTCAAGGTGTCGAGGCCCGGTTCTATCTTGGACTTGCACGCTTGAAACTGAAGCAATACGACGAGGCGAGGCTCGCTTTTCAAACCTTCGCGCTGACATATCAGGACAACCCCAAGGCACCCGAGGCATGGCGGAATGTGGGAGAATCGTATGCCGCGATGAATAATCACAAAGAGGCGGCGTTGGCCTATGAGCGAGTCAAGGTCTTTCATCCGAAAAGCCCAACTTCCCCTGATGCGCTTGTTATGGCGGCAAAGCAATTCACGCTTGCAGGATTGAACGACGATGCCCGTCGGGTATTGCGCATCGTTTTGCAGGAATATCCCTCCACTCCGGCCGCGCAGGATGCACGAGCCGAGCTCGGGCATCTGTATTTCGTGGAAGGAAATCTGGTTCAGGCGGAACAGGAACTTGAGCGCGTGATTGAGGGGGATCCGTCGCAGGAGGCACGGTCGCAGGCATTGCTTGTTCTGGGGGACATCTATTTCGCTCAATGGAGAATGGAGCAGGCGAGGACTTGCTACGAGGAGATTATCACCAAACACAAGGCGTCGGCCATTCGCGCTGTTGCGCGGGTTCGCATTGGGAATGTGCTCATGGCACTTGGCAAGTTTGGCGACGCTGCAGAAAGCTATTCCAAGGCCCTGTCGGAGAAGTCCCTTCTCGACTCGAATTCGGTGGTTGAGGCCGGGGTTGCACTGGGAAATGCATATGCGGCCATGAACGACCACACAAAGGCGATACGCCAATACGAGCTTGCACTTGGTGATGTCCGGCCGGGACACCCTTTCGAAACGGACCTCCTCAATCGGATTGCAGTTGAAGAGGAAAAGGGAGGGAATCACACGCGTGCTACCCGGGCGTTGCAGAGGATACTGTTGCTTTCACCAGATGGTGACGTCCGCCGCCGTACTCTTGTCCATCTTGCAATAGCGGCGGAGAATGGCGGCAATCCCGGAGAGGCGGTCAGGTTGTACGGTATGTTTTTGGAGGCCTTTCCCAACGATCCCGCAGCGCCGGAAGTATTGCAAAAGTCCGCCGAACTCTCCAACAGGCAACTAAAAGATCCCCGCCGGGCTGGACTGCTATGCGAAATGCTTATTTCCCGATTTTCCTCTTCACCACAGGTTATCACAGCGTACCTCCGTGCCGCTGATTGCTATGAGCAGCTCAAGGATTTCCGTCGCTCCATAGAGCTTCGGCACGAGCTTCTGCGGGCATATCCTGCCGCTGATTCTGCGGAATTCGTAGAAGCCCACACGCGGGTTCTTGAGACGTTCGAGGCAAAAGACAAGGATGCGGCCCTCGAGAAGTTAGCCCTGCTGCTTGGCGACGTCTTCGCTGAACGGTCACGAGGTGATCTTGCGTTCACGCTGGGTGAGGTCTACTTCAAGGATCTGAAGAACTTCACTGCCGCAGCCGAACAGTTTACCGCTGTGATCAACAGCGGCCTCACGGGTGCCCGTTTCGAAGATGCATTGTTCTTCAGATCGAAATCGTACGAGTACCTCAGCTGGCGCGATCCCTCCTACAGGGCACCTGCAATTGAATCGTACACAACATTTGTGAACTCCTACGCATCCGATCCGCGCAGTGACGAGGCATATCTTTCCCTGTTTCGTCTCAAAGCAACCTCCGTGCGGGAAGCTATCGTAGCGTATGACGGCATCCGGTCCGCGAGACCTCAAACGCCGGGCCGGGACGAGATGCTTTTGCGAACCGGCATGCTTCAAGAAGCATCCGACACGTCCGCGGCAATGGCAACGTACGCCACGGTACTGCGGGAGCATGCAACGTCAAGGTCGGCAATCGATGCAGGTTATCGTCGCTTTGCCATTTTCCTTCGCCGGGAACACTCTGATTCCGCTGCCGTAGAGGGGAAGCGTTTTGTGAGTCGTTATCCCAACTCCCGTCACACCGCGCAGGTGCTTGCAGGACTTGGAGAGATCGCTCACAGGAGCAGCAGCTTTGCCGATGCTGCGGAGTATTTCTCGACGTTGCGCGAGCAGTTTGCTTACACCGCCGCAGCTGAAAATATCGGACCAAAGCTTGCGAGCGCTTATGCTGCAGGAGGCAAGAATGATGAGGCGATGAGGGTTCTTGATGGACTGATCGAGGAGGAGAAGAGCGACCCATTTGGCAGCGGTCAACCGCGAGGTGAGCTTCTCCTTGAGCAGGCACGACTGAAGCGTCTTTCCGGGCACCCGGTTGCAGCACGCGAGATTGTATTCCAGCTGCTTGCCCATGAGCGTCCCGGCCCGCTCACAGGTGAGGCCTACTCTCTTCTCGGGAGGATTGCGAACGATGAAGGAAACGCGGAACTCGCAACGGCCTACTTCCAACAGGCAGGCACCGCCAGTCCCGGATCAACATCAACAAGAGAAGTCGCGGACCTGTTGTTTGCATCTGGCGCATACGGCGATGCGGCAAGACAATACACTCTGCTGGCTGCCTCCGCAAAAGAAGAAAACGAGAAGCTCTACTGTGAGGCCCGCACAATCGTTGCCGTGCTTCGCAGTGACGACATGGAACGCGCACAAAAAGAGATCGGCGGGTTCACCAAAGCGCATAAGGGTTCAGATGACCACCTTGCAACGTTTGAACTTGAGAAAGGAAACCTCTTCTTCCGGAAGGGGGAATATAAGAGCGCTTCGGCGGCTTACAAGGTGGTACTCGACAAGTACGATGAAACTCCTTCCGTCCCCGAAGCTCTGTACTGGAGCGGCAAGATTCTGGAGACGAACAGCAAGTCGGCAGAGGCAGCAAAACTGTATACTGAGATCCTTGCGGATTATCCGGCCGCTTCAATTCTCCCAAGGGTTCGTCTTGCCCTGGGAAACATCTCCTACCAAGCGGAGCAATGGGACGAGGCGATCCGGTATTTCAAGTCTGTCGCTGAAGACCCTCACGCCGATCCGAAGCTTCTCCCCTTTGCGACAAGCAACCTGATCGAGACCTATGAGGCAGCGGGTTTTTTCGACGCAGCACTTGATTGGACACGAAAGTACCTCGATCGCTTTCCTTCCAGCGATGACGCGTTTGACAAGCGGATCAAAATCGGCATTCTCTATCAACGGCTCGGTTACCATGAGCAATCCCTCGTTCACCTGCAGGGATTGTTGGATGAGGCAGGCAGCGAGCTCGAAGGGGAGATCCGGTACTATATCGCAGAAGCGAACTTTCAAAAGGGTGACTATCAACAAGCGATCCTCGACTTTCTCAAAGTCCCTTACCTTGTGACAAAGAAAGGGGAGATTGATTGGACGGCAAACTCATTCTATATGGCAGGACAGTCGTATGAGCGACTTGGACGCCATGATCAGGCGCTCGCGATGTATCAACAGATTGTTGACCGACCGGGAATTGATCAGACGTTCAAGGCGGCAGCGGCGAAGGAGATCGACAGGGTGAAGCTTGTTCTGAAGAAGGGGAATTGATGAAAAACAGCCGCAGGCCTCCCTGTATTCCTCGGAGGAAGAAATGAAGTTTATCGATACTGCGGAAATCCGTGTAAAGGCGGGAGATGGAGGTGCCGGGTGCACGAGCTTCCGCCGCGAAAAGTTCGTGCCCAGAGGTGGGCCCGATGGAGGAGATGGCGGACGCGGGGGCAACGTGACTTTCCTTGCAAACAGACATTTGACCACGTTGTTGGATTTCCAATACCAACGTGTACATACCGCTGCCCGTGGAGAGCACGGCATGGGCTCCAGGAAAACGGGACACTCCGGAAAATCGATTGTCCTCGAGGTGCCGGTCGGCACACTGGTTATCGATACAGCTTCGGGTGAGACGGTGGCCGACATGATTGCCGAAGGGGAGGAATTCATTGCTGCGCGGGGCGGACAAGGTGGAAGGGGGAATGCAGCATTTGCTTCCGCAACGAACCAAGCGCCTCGGAACTACGAACACGGAGCGGCAGGTGAGGAACGGGAACTGCTGCTCGAGCTCAAGCTTCTGGCCGATGTCGGGCTTGTCGGCTTTCCCAATGCCGGGAAATCAACGCTCATATCGGTGATCTCTGCAGCGAAACCCAAAATCGCGGACTATCCGTTTACAACGCTGACACCCAACCTCGGTATCGTGCGTGTCGATGTGGGGCGGAGTTTCGTCGTTGCCGATATTCCGGGTCTGGTCAAAGGCGCGCATCTCGGAAAGGGTCTGGGAATCCAATTCCTTCGCCACATCGAGCGAACGCGGATCCTGGTGTTCCTTATTGAATCGATCTCTGAAGATCCGCTGGCAGAGTACAAAATATTGCTTGAGGAACTGGATCTCTTCAACCAGGATCTTTCCTCCAAGCCCCGCATCGTTGTCCTTACAAAAGCAGACCTCCTGTATCGTGAAAAGGGGGACGCAATTGCAAAAATCAAGTTTCCGCGGGTCAAGGGGAGCAAGAGCCCGGTACCGTGCCACATCGTCTCCGCTGTGAGCGGCTACGGGATCAAAGAACTCGTTGCTGAGATGTGGCGTGCGCTTGAGAAACATGAAAGAAGTATCCGGCAATCTTCAGTTCTCCCTGAGCTCGAATAGATGCTCCGCTCGTCACGAAGCCTCCAGCCGCTTACTCCTGCACGCATGGTTGCCACACTCGGAGCACTTACCCTGCTGCTCGGGCTGGTTTCTTTGATTGCGATCTCGATAGGGACGGTGAAGATTCCTCCAGGAAGCATTATTCGGGGACTTACCGGACAGGGATTTCTTTCTGAAGTGGAACAAATCATTGTCCTGGATGTCCGGCTGCCCCGTGTGCTTCTCGCAATACTCGTGGGATCGGGGCTGTCGATTGTCGGTGTGGTTTTTCAGGCGTTGCTTCGCAATCCATTGGCCGAGCCGTACATTCTGGGTATCTCGAGTGGCGGAACGGTCGGTGCCCTATTTGCGTTGGGGCTCACCGCAGGTATCTCGGTGATTTCTGCCCCGATTGCTGCGTTCGCCGGCTCGGCCGCTGTTATGGCCCTCGTCTATGCTCTCTCGCATCGGCACGGAAAGATGGATACGTACGCTCTGCTTCTTTCGGGAATCATGGTCGGGGCGTTCTTCAATGCCATTGTTCTTGTCGTGTTTTCACTCGTGAACCAGGACATCAAAGGGGCCTTTCTCTGGCTCATGGGCAATCTCAGCGGTGCTCGTCCCGCGTCCCTGATGCTTGTTGCTCCGTTCCTGGTCCTCAGTTCGATTGTCTTGATGACTCAGGCAAAGGCCTACAATCTGGTATCGGTCGGCGAGGACACAGCGGCGCTGCTCGGAGTCGATGTCGATCGGTTCAAGCGTCGCTCCTACCTGCTTGCATCGCTGATGACCGGACTCGTTGTTTCCCAGAGTGGAATCATCGGGTTCGTCGGGCTCATCATTCCGCACATTTGCCGCATGCTCTTCGGTCCGGATCACCGATTGCTTCTTCCTGCTTCCTTTCTGCTCGGGGCTTCGTTTCTTGTTGCCGCCGATCTCCTCTCTCGTACACTGATTGCGCCGGCCGAGATTCCCGTCGGTGCTGTCACAGCCGCGATCGGCGTACCGGTGTTTGTGTATTTGTTGAAGAAGGGATAGCCAGATCGCTGGATCATACTGGATGTCCAAGATCTGGTTTCTTGCTTCCGGCGTCTGGCTTCTTGCCTCCTTCTTCCCGAACCTCACATCCTACATCTCCCATCTCAGATCTCCTTGTTGGCCAATGTGTTACCTTGCCTTCCAGAACGCATTTCGGTACCTTGAATCCGTTGGCTTCGGGCCAACCTCGCATGATGGATGTCTTCGCTCTTCATAATGTCTCGTTCAGTTATGTTCCGGGTGTGCCCACCCTTCGGGACATTTCACTGAAAGTTGGAGGCGGGGAGTTCCTTGCCATCGTCGGTCCCAATGGCTCCGGAAAATCCACTTTGCTCAAGGTCCTCGACGGATTGTGTACGCCCGAGGAGGGACGCGTTCTCTTGAAAGGACGTGACATCGCAGAATACTCAAGGCGGGACATTGCAAAGCTGGTGGCTGTCGTACCTCAGGAACACTCGGTTCAATTCCCTTTCACGGCCTTCGAAGTGGTCCTCATGGGCCGTGCCCCCCATGGTGCAGGGGCAATGTTCGAAAGCAGGAACGATCATGAAATCGCAAGGGAAATGATGGAAAAAACCGATATTGCGCACCTTGCGGGAAAATCGGTCACCACCCTCTCCGGGGGCGAAAGACAGAGAGTATTCATTGCCCGGGCCCTTGCGCAACAATCCGACATCATTCTGTTGGATGAACCAAACGCTCATCTCGATATTGCCCATCAGATCGACGTCTTCGGATTGATGAAGACCATGAATTGCGATCTTGGAGTTACCGTTGTTGCTGTCTCTCATGACTTGAACCTTGCAGCATCGTACAGTGATCGGGTTGCCATGCTCCTTTGTGGCGGACTCAAGGCCGTCGGAACTCCGGCCGAGGTCTTTACTGACGGGCAAATCCGGGATGTCTTCAGAACGGATGTGATGATCGATGCCCACCCGCTCCACGATACCCCCCGCATCACTCTGAGCTTCTCACCGGATGGAAATGGTCGTGCGGCAAACATCCCGCCGGAGCGGACAACTGCAAGAAGCAAGGACTGATGGCATGACAAAAGTGAGAAGACGCGTTGTCAGAGAGAAGGTCATTCAGGCTCTCTACGCGCATGAGATCAGCCGGGACTCTGTTGAACACGTCATTCTCCACAACCTTGCCGGCCTCAAACGGAGCAAGGACGCCCATGATTTTGCGCGCCAGCTCGTGGAGACCACAGTCGAGCATGAAGAATCGATCGATCGCATCATCAAGGCCAAAGTGGCGAACTGGGATTTTTCGCGGCTTGCAGTGTTGGACCGGCTGATCCTCCGGATGGCGATTTGCGAGCTCCTGCACTTCAAAGAAATTCCTCCGAAAGTGAGCATGGATGAGGCAATCGAGTTGGCAAAGCTCTTCAGTACGGAAAAGAGCGGCCAGTTTGTGAATGGGATCCTCGATGCCGTCCTCAATGACCTCAAAGCTTCAGGAGACCTTGCCAAGGAGGGGAGAGGTTTATGGAGTGGAAGCGCGCCAAAGCAAAGAAAAGAATCTGTGTAGGGGGAGGCTGGAGAAACAACCAGAATGTTCAATGGACCGAATTCCGGAAAAGAGCGTATAGCAGTCTGATGAAAAACCAAAACTACGTCACGCCCGCCTGACCATCCAGGTACTTAGTGTGGCGGGCAGGCTGAGCCCCGACTCTGTCGGGGAAGCTTGTCATTTGATGCATTTGACACCCTTCTCAGCCGGAGGCTGATGCGCCTCAGGCGCAGACTCCACTGGTGTAGAGCTCCTAAGTCGCTCAGGGTGACGTGGATGCCATCAAGACCACGTTTTTCAGAAGTCTGTTAGAACTCTCCGATTTCTGAATTCGAGTTTCGGATTTCAGCGCTTCGAGCTTTGCTGATCTTACGCCATCTCTGAATGCCACCTGCCTCGTCTAGATCCTTCCTCTTTCGGCTCGGCCTCCATCGGCCTGAACTTCGTGCCTGGGCAATGTACGATTGGGCCAACTCCGCTTTCGTGCTCGTCGTCGTCACGGCCATCTTCCCAATTTTCTACCGTAACGTTTCTGCCTCAGCCCTTCCAGACGATGCAGCCACCACATACTTTGGATGGGTCACCACGTTCGTCCTTCTGCTTGTGGCAATACTCTCGCCCGTTCTCGGGGCAATGGCGGACTTCCTCGCCTGGAGGAAAAAACTTCTGGCTGTATCCCTGATCATTGGCGCTCTGTCGACAGCTGCGATGGTGTTCCTCGAGGAAGGTGAAGTGCTCTTTGCGTTAGTCCTCTTTGCGCTGGGCAACTTCGGTCTTTCGACGAGTTTCGTGTTCTACGACGGGTTGCTTCCGCACCTGGCCAATGACGAGGAAATCGACCGGGTTTCCAGCGGAGGATATGCCCTCGGTTATCTTGGGAGCGGATTGTTGCTCGTGCTGAACCTTCTCTGGATCCAGTTTCCTGAAGGCTGGGGGTTTGGTGACAGCGGGACGGCAACCCGCTTTGCGTTCCTCAGCGTTGCACTCTGGTGGTTGGGGTTTTCCATCCCGGCGCTCCGGGGCATCAAGGAGCCCCCCCGGCTGATCGAAACCGATGAACGAAGCACCATGAAAGCCATTCGAGTGTCCACCCGAAGACTCTACGAGACGTTCCTGGAACTTCGCGGGACCTACAAGCAGACATTTCTTCTCCTCCTCGCAATCCTGATCTACAGTGACGGGATCGGCACAATCATCCGCATGGCTGCTTTGTATGCGTCCACCCAGGGTTTGCCGCAAGGCGATGTCATCCTCGCCATCCTGCTGGTGCAGTTTATCGGTGTTCCATGCAGTTTTCTGTTTGGCGGCCTTGCGAGCGCGATCGGGACAAAGCCCGCAATTCTCATCGGGCTTTGTGTCTATGTGGCGACGACCATCGTTGCCTATTCGCTGGACACGGTGGTGGAGTTCTACATTCTGGCCCTTCTCGTAGGTCTGGTTCAGGGAGGAACACAGGCGCTCAGCCGGTCACTCTTCGCTTCGATGATACCGCGGCATAAAGCATCCGAGTTCTTTGGGTTCTTCTCGTTCTCCGATAAGGTGGCCGGGATTGGCGGACCGCTTCTCTTCAGCACAATCATCGGCATGACAGGCTCGAATCAAACGGCAATCCTCTCGATCATGATTTTCTTTGTTGTCGGCGGCGCCCTCCTCATGCTGGTTGATGTGGAGAAGGGGAGAAGGGAAGTCATGCTTTCCGAGCAGAAGGTTCTTGGAGATGTCCGCAAGGGATACCTCGATTCTGAGATGAAATAGCCACATTCGTCCGTCACAAACCAGGCTAACTGTCTGGGCGACTTCTCCGGATGCGAGAGAGCAAAGGAGACCACCTGCTCCTTCTCATGCTTGAGGATCCTGTTCCAGAACCGTCTGCCTGCAGGCTTTCTCAGGAGAAGTCCATCGAACCCTTATTCCCGGTACCGATCATACCACGTGTGGAAGCTGCTCCTCGGCACATTGAGCTCTTCGAGCGTCTTCCTCACGGACAAATCTGAGTTCTCGACCATCCGAATGATCTCCATCTTCTCTCCCTGCGCATACCTCATTGATCCTCGCTCAAGCCGGACTCCAAACCACTCAAACTTTTTTTCAGCACACCGTTCTTGATGCTCAACTCAGCCACCAGAGCTTTCAGTCTGATCGTTCTCCTTCTTGAGATCAACCACCTCATGGCTTGTCGCCTCACGTTCTGTGTCTCCCTGAAGACGTTTCTTCCCGGCCTCCAGAAACTCCTTGCTCCATTTGTAATAGATATTCGGTATGATCCCCTCCCTCCGGCACTACTCTGCAATACTCGTCTCTCCCTTCAGTCCCTTAAGCACGATCCTGATCTTCTCCTCTGCATTATACCATCTCCTGGTCCTCCGTTTGATCTCCCGAACGATACTCTCCGGTGAGCTTTCTGGTCTTGGGTTCATGACTCTGACTCCTTCCGTTCTCCCCGACAATATCCCAAAACCATCTCTTAGTTTCTACCCCAAAACTGTCCAGGAAGGTCCGACACGGTACAGTAGCGACAACACAAGCATTTCAAACCTGGATTCCATATATTTCTGCTGTCCCCGAAACCGCTCTCAACACTTTAGGAATCAAGCCGATGCCCCGCGAAACCCGTGCGACTAAAGATGGCGATCTCTTGAAACTTTCTGCTGGTTCCGACCACCGTCTTTCGGCGATGGCAGACAGGCTTGTCGGGTCGGAGATTCTTGGGATTGCAGCCGAAATACGGGCACTGCTTGCAGAGGGACAGAAGATCTGCAATCTCACCGTCGGTGATTTCAGCCCTCAGGAATTCCGGATCCCGCAGTTTCTGGAGACTGCGTTCACCGAGGCGCTTGCCCGCGGGGAAACCAACTATCCTCCCGCTGAGGGAATTCCCGCGCTGCGAAAAGCCATACGTGATTTCTACCTGCGACGCCTGGGTTTGGACTATTCCATCGACTCCGTGATCGTCACAAGCGGATCGAGACCAGGAATCTACGCAACCTATCGCGGGCTTGTCGACCCGGGCGAGATCGTGGTCTACCCCGTTCCTTCCTGGAACAACAACCATTATTGTCATCTGGCCGGTGCTCAGGCACGGCCGGTATTCTGCACTGAACACGACGCGTTTCTCCCCACACGAGCCCTGCTCGAGAAACCGATCCGTGGCGCCCGACTTCTCGCCCTGAATTCACCGCTCAATCCCACCGGTACCGCGTTCGCTGAGGGCGCACTCAGAGAGATATGTGATCTGGTGATTGAAGAAAATGAAAGGCGCGGGAATGGAGAACGACCGCTCTACGTGATGTTTGACCAGGTGTATTGGATGTTGACCTTCGGGAAAACCCGCCATGTGAATCCCGTCAGCCTCCATCCCAAGATGAAAGACTATACGCTCTTCGTCGACGGCATCTCCAAGGCGTTCGCTGCTACGGGCGTTCGGGTCGGCTGGCTTGTTGGCCCGGAAGATCTGATGAGAAAAATGGCTTACCTGATCACGCATCTGGGCGCTTGGGCTCCCCGACCAGGACAGGTTGCCACCGCGAAGATGCTCAATGCAGAAGACGAGATTGGCGCGTTTCACTCTGTGATGAAATCAGGCATCGAGAAACGGTTGACTGCACTCGACGACATCGTGGCTGCCCTCCGGTCTGATGGGTTTCCGGTTCATGCCATAGAACCGATGGGCGCCATCTATCTCAGCGTTCGCTTCGCCCTGAAGGGAATGCGAACAGCGTCGGGGAAGATCATCGAGTCCAACGAGGACATTCGGCAATTCCTGCTGCAGGAAGCAAAGATTGCAGTCGTTCCTTTCCATGCCTTCGGTTCAAAAGAGGAAGATGGGTGGTTCAGACTTTCAGTTGGCGCCATATCTCTCGAAGAGACGAAGGCAATGTTACCCCGGCTGAAGGCGGCGCTCTCACTATTGCACACCTGACGCTCCGTGATTGAATTCCCCTCATCTTCGTTCCCATCTGAAAGGGAGCGAGTCCTGCGGCATCTAACATTCGCCCAATGCTTCGAAAAGTCGGTAACTTCCGCCGCCATTTCTTCGCGTCCACTTGACCGTGGCGAGTGCCAGTCCGCCAAACGCGACCGCTGCAAGCTTTGCCATGCGATCAGGCTTTCCTATGCCGACGAACTCAAGCTGAAGCAAAGTGCGCTCGTGTCGTTCTGGCAGCAACACTACTCCGCCTCCATCCTTCAGGCGTTGATACCCTCACCTCTCGGACGCGAATACCGCACCGTGACCAAGAGGAGAGTTTTCGACAAAGGCCGCTCCCCCCAGCTTGCTTTGTTGAGCCCTTCCGAAGACGGCATTCGAAGTCCGTTTCCCGTCGTCCGGTGCGCCATCGAGCCACGCGGGCATGCCGGCATCTACGCGGAAATTCAGAATTGCCTGACAAAGCCATTTGCCCGGCCGCTCATTGATTCGCTGACGTATGCGATCATCAAGGGTAACTATGAAGAGTTCACCGTCATCCTCAATGTTCAATCGATTGATGCTCCAATCTCCCGTGCAGCCACGACCCTCTCACGTTCCCTCAGCAAGTTGTTCCCGTCCATCGCCGGTCTGTTTCTGTACGAAGACTCTTCGGACGGCAGGTACTATCTTGGAACAAGGAGCACGGATGCTCAGAATCGTTTCAGGAGGATTTATGGAAAGAGGGAAATCTTCCAAAGCGTGCGCAGCAAGAAGTTTCTCTACTCCCCGCTTGCCTTTTCCCAAGTCAATCTCTCAATGCTCGACACATTGGTACGGAATTCGGAGGAGATGCTTCCCCTTCCGTCAAAGGGAACTTTGTTCGATCTCTACTGCGGGTACGGACTCTTCGGATTGTCTCTTTCCGCGAAGGTCTCCGGCGTCATCGGCATTGAAGTCTCGCATGCATCGATGGAGTCTGCGATCAGCAACGCCTCACGGCAAAAAGCACACAATGTGCGCTTTCTTCGTTCAGACATCAACTCAACAGCAATCGGCAGGATAATGCACAAGGCGCGGAACCAGGACCTCGTCATCCTCGATCCGCCGAGAGGAGGAACAGCAGGGGGAGTCATCGAGGCGATTGCTTCCCACCGCCCGGCATGTGTGCTTCACATCTTTTGCAATATCGATCGCATGGCGGAAGAACTGACGCGATGGAAAAACAGCAACTACGAGATTGTCAGGGCGGTACCTCTGGACATGTTTCCCGGAACGTCGACGATCGAAATGATGGTTGCGTTACATCCGACGAAGTAGAGAAAACAGTCGAGAGCGTAGGGAACAAACGTAAGCAATTCAACCTCTTCGCGAACGGACATGGGACAGGGATCGTCAACTCCGCACGCTTGATCGGCCTTACGATTGGTCTCAGTACGCTCTCTTTATCCAAACAGAAACGATTGCAAGAGTTGAGTCAGCGACTCGACCTACAATCAGGTCTCCCGTCTCCTTCTCTCCCTTCTCCCGCCTCCCATACTATTTGAGCAGCATCATCCTGCGAGTCTCCAAAAAGTCGCCAGCTTGCATTCTGCAGAGATAGAGCCCGCTCGCTACCTGCTGGCCCGACCCGTTCGTGCCATTCCAGGTTACCGACTTATAGCCGGCGGTCTGAAACTCATCCACCACCGCAGCCACTTCCTGTCCGAGCATGTTATAGATCTTCACCGACACTCGGGAATCTTCCTTCAGATCATAACGGATTGTCGTTGCCGGGTTGAAAGGATTGGGGTAGTTCCGAGAGAGACCAAATTCCGCCGGAATGGCCGAGAGCAGAGAAGTTCCCATCGGCAGCGCTGTTTCATTCTCTTGACCAATACCAGAAGGCTCACCCCTTGTCGAGATCTTCGCTGCTGTGCCTGAACCGAGCACAACATTACCCAACGGCGCTTTTATGGTCATTACGGTGGTAAACGTACCATCCTCCGAATAGGTCCCCGGCTGGATCCACAGGGTCCCTGGATGCGAACTGTTCATGGCTGTGGTGAATGTATGGAAAGGTTCAAGAAACGTTCCGTTCTCAGTGCCGGTCTCGGTCTGATCGACAAAGGACCAATCAAATTCAGGGTACAGAAACGACATTGTAAGCTGGTCGAGAATACTGAGGTGGTCCCTCTGACCGATACGATCCTGCCAAATGACATCGTTCGGCGGCAGCACGATGATCGTCGGTTGGGAGCAATCGATACAAAAGGCGTCGTCCCCATAGTGCATCACAGAGTCAAAGTCATAGGTGAGAGAATCGTGCAGACCGTATTCTTGCTTCGGATAGACATCTGCGGCGGGCTTGATGTCAAAATTGTGCTCGTCTGCATCCAGGATGTTGCTCGTATCAATTTGCACATAGTCATCGCGGTCCGGACGAGTCTGCTCGTGCCAGAAGCCCAGGCAATGGCCCAGTTCATGGGCCATCTTGAGCGTGGAGGGCCAGCAACCGCTCGCAATATTGATGATCTGCTCACCTCCTTGCATCCCCACCAAAGAGTTGCATCCAGGAATCGAGTCACTGGAAGCGTCACGGATATGAACGTAATCGGGCTCACCGCTTCGGACAACGAAATCTACAGTGGCAACATTTTCCCATTGCTGCATCGCAACCAGCATTGCCGCTTGGTTCGTGGCATTCACGTTAACATCAAACTCAAAGGGAACATTTCCTTCCGGCCACAGGTCGGTATCAAATGCCCCTGCGGTCAAATCACTCTCCTTGATGACAATGTCCCCTTCGATCAGGACATATCCCTTAGGAATACCTTGCGCCGATCCTGAAGAAGCCTGTGCCTCAGCCCGCTGACCCAGGACCGGGAGCAACAGTTGCACTATGAGAAAGGTGGCTCTCATCACATCACGAATCGTCTTCATGGCAATAGTCCTTTCAATGTCCGTGGTTACGGATCAGCTACAGCACTACTAGGGTTTCGTCGCTGGTGCAACAGCGAACTACTGAAGTGTCACAAGGACGAGAACCAGACCTTTCTCTCGTTCCAGAGAAGTCATTGCCTTGCCAATGATTGCCCCTTGGGCTTTCGCGTGATCGCTGGCCTTCATCGCGTGACCGGGTGTCTCCGACGTGGTCAACAGATCACCAGGTTTGACAGCTCCGTATGTTGCATCAACCCAGCAGTAGACTCGTCCGGAAAGTGCCACAGGATACTTGCCATCGGCTTCAGTCCCGGATTTGCTCATCACCATCCCCGGATTAATGCCTCCCGCTCCGCTGAGAATTCCTGCAACCGTTCGGTCATAAGCCCGGTTAGCTATGCAGAGTTGTCCCGTTGATTCGGCGCTGATGCACACCACCATCCCTGGTTGGGGCGCGTTTATGTTGACAATATCAAACGGCTCTGCGAGATCACTACCTCCGACGATTTCAAGAATCTGGGTCCGGGTGGTTCCCGCAACGTCAAGCTTTTCCTGTGGCGTTGATGTACCGATACCAACATTACCGCCTCCGTCAATCTTCAACCGCTCAGTAAAAATATCGGTGCTCTCGTTCCAGTGACCCATCTGCAAATTGTTTCCATCGGCAACGGCAATATCGGCCGTGCTCCCTGAACTGTAGAAATTAGGGATGTTTCCTGAGCCGACGCTATGGATTATTCCTTCAGGACTGCCCGTTCCAACACCCAACCTTCCCGAATTCGTGACGCGTACTCTTTCTGTGAAGACCAATGTTGTGTTGTTCCAATTCCCAAACTGGATTCCTTCACCGTCCGCAACTGCAAAATCTGCATTGCCCGCTCCCGCAAAAAAACTTGGGAGAACGTCGGAGCCGACGCTATGCACTTTACCTTGAGGAGTTGCCGTGCCGACACCAAGCCTGCCGCTAAAGTAGCCGTTCCCCGGAGTTGCGCCTGCCACGTCGGTGCTGAACATCCGCGTTCCCGCCCCGTCGCGGAACTCGATTCGGTTGTTCGCAGAATTGAAGTACAAACCGATATTACTGTTGACACCTGGCGCTTTGAATGCATAGGTGTTTCCTGCTACCAAGTACTTCCCTGTGCCGAAGAATCTCAGGTTACCGGAGACATCAAACTGACCATAATTCAACGCGGCCCCGAAGCGCGATACCCCGTCCAATACATGCAGCTCCACTGCCGGAACCGACGTGCCGATGCCAACATTGCCTGTGGTCCAGGTCTGTGGAAGTGCGCCGTTATCTTCCCAGTTTCCTAACTGTCCGTATGCAACACGGGTCATAGAGAAAGTTGTCAAGAGGATTGTAGCGGAGACTTTGATCATGGCAGTGGTTTTCATTGTTTTGTCCTCTTAATTTTTTGTTGGGATTTCCTTCTGTGAGCTATTTGATCAACAGCATCGACTTCGATTGAACGCCGGCCTTAGACTCCAGCCGATAGACATACAGACCCGATGAAAGTCGGGCGGCATCAAACCTGACATCAAACTGGCCTGCCGGATGTTCGGGCTGATCCACCAAAGTGGCCACCAGTTGCCCAAGCACATTGTAAACTGTTAGTTTCACCGGACCTACTTCATTTATGGAATAAGAGATAGCCGTTGACGGATTGAAGGGGTTTGGATAATTGGCTCCTAACACCGAACCGGATGTAACCAGATGGGAAGGTATCACTTCGCCCGATGATTCCATAGCATGAGGATTTTCCAGGTTTCTTTCACGAGATTCCGATACCCTTGAAGGATTGAGAGTCATCATACTTGTACTCGAGACGCTGGCGGAGAAGCCGAAATTATCATTTGCGCCAGCCACACCCCCAATACCCGCGCTGTTCTGATGCCAGCGCTGATTCCCCGGCGAATCCAAACCAATAACTGCCGATCCATAAATCGCGTTCATAGCTCCGGCATCAACGATCGCACCAATTTCTTCATATGGCACGGTCGCAACGAGGTCATCGTACATGTCGCCGTTAAAGTCGTCGCTGGTGAGAGCTGAGCTGAAAAGGTCGCTTGCTGCGCCCACCCCGAGAATGCCCGGGCTGTCCTCGTTCCAGAGTTGGTTACCCAAATCGGTGAGACCAGTTCCAGCGGAGCCATAGAGAACACTTACCGCTCCCTGATCGGCGAAGGCAAGGTCTTCATACCACACCCCCACCACAAGATCATCGTAAGAGTCGCCTGCAAAGTCGCCGGAAGTCAAACTGGAACCAAATCCGTCGCCTGCTTCACTCGTGTCAACCATTGTCAATTCATCCTGATGCCAAAACTGGTTGAGAAAATCGGTAAGGCCCCCAGCCATTGAGCCGTATACCACGTTCACAGCACCGGCGTCTGCTGCTGCAACAACATCTTCACCCGGTACCCCAATTGTCAGATCACAATTATCATACTCTTGAACGTCACCATTAAAGTTACCGACAGTCAGAGCGTATCCGAAGAAGTCGCCCGCTTCCGCTACATCCTTGATAGTCCCAGCGTCCTGATGCCAGAACTCGTTGCTGGCCGGTGCCAGCCCTGCTGCTGAGCCATAGATCACATTCACCGCTCCTGCGTCAACAATCGCACCAACGTTTTCCAGAGGCACTCCTATTGCCAGGTCGTCATAGCCATCCCCGCCAAAATCGCAACTCGCCAATGCAAACCCGAAATTATCGCCACCCTCTGACATGTCTGCGATAGGACCAGGGCTGTTCTGGTTCCAAAACTGGTTGCCTGCGGCCACCAAACCTGCTGCCGAGCCATAAATCACATTCACCGCTCCGGCGTCAACAATCGCACCAACGTTTTCCAGAGGCACTCCTATCGCCAGGTCGTCGTAGCCATCTCCATTAAAATCATTCGATGCGAGAGCATGCCCAAACTGATCGCTCGCTTCCGCCGCGTCGGCGATGCCAGCGCTATTCTGGTTCCAAAACTGGTTGCCTGCGGCGGTCAAACCCCCTGCCGAGCCATAAATCACATTGACCGCCCCGGCATCAACGATCGCACCAACGTCCTCCAGAGGCACTCCTATCGCCAAATCGTCAAAGCCATCGTCATTAAAGTCCCCCGCAGCCAGCGCCGCACCAAAAGAGTCATACATCTCCGCTGCATCTGCGATTGGGCCGGGGCTGTTCTGGTGCCAGATGGAGTTACCGGCCGCGGCTAAACCTCCCAGCGAGCCGTAAAAAACGTGCACCGTTCCCGCGTCCAATATGCCCGCCGGATCTTCCAGAACTCCAATGGCCACATCACCAATGAGGTCTCCATTGAAATCAGCGCGCACTTGCGCAGTTGCTGGTTTCACCCATAGAGGGCTGATGGAGCACAGTACAAAGGCTAAGATTGTATGAAGGAATCTTGAACCGGCGTTTATCGTGAAGAAGTTGATCCTTTGAAACATACCGCACTCATTCTCAGGCCGTCTGTTCTTTTGAATTTGATGATCCATGGCACGCTCGAATTCTGGATTATGAGTTGGTAGAGAATTGTGACTCAGGAGGAAAGATCTGTTTCACCGGTCCTTGACGCTACTTTACCGGAATTGGAAGCCTTGCATCTTCATTATTCCATTACGTATATTGAGAAAGGAATCGGATGACCCCGCTGTAACTTGTACACACACAACTGGTTAATCGAATGCACCAGAAATTCTGCAGTTCTATTTGCCACAACCTGATTCTTCTCCCCCTCTTTGTAGCCCACGCCGTTTCCTTCGCCCAAAGCACCGACTCAACCACTGCCGTCACGTCAGACGCCAAGAAAGAGTTCCTCAAAGGGGGGTCCTTTTTTGACGAAAGGAAGTTCGACAGCGCCTCCGTGTACTTCGAACGGTCGGCCCGGTCCTACGCACAGAAGGAAGACTGGGTAGGATACATCAGAGCCGAGACCTGGTTCTGTCGCAGTCTGCTCGACGCCGGGCTCACTGATCGACCAAGGACGGATCTCCTCCGGATTCTGAGAGAGGGAACTGCCAGGCTGGGGCCGAATCATCCGGAAGTTGGCATTACAGGTGTACAGATGGCAAGGGTGTTTTTCAGAGCCGGGGAACTGGATAGCGCACTCCAATTATGCAATAACGCTCTTGCTCTCTGGCGATCCACACCTCCGGACAGGTACCACGAAGAAGCTTCTTATGCATGTAATGTGGCAGCCGCGGCATGCGCAGAGAAGGGGAACTATGACCGGGCGGAAGAGTTTCTTGAACATCGGGTTCGATTCCTGAAGGGAATCAGCGTGGAGAGAAAGACAGAGGAAGAAGGAGATATCTATTTTTATTTTGGGAACCTCTACCTGCGCAAGGACGAGCCTGATGTCGCCATGGAGTACTACCGGAAAGCAGAGGCACTCTGGAACACTCTCGGTGAGGGAAAGAGGAATTCGTGGCCGATGGCCAACGTCTATCATAATCTCGGGTTCTGCGCCCAAAAGAAGAGTGACTATCAGGGTGCACTGGAGCTCTATGAGAAATCGCTCGAGATAAAGCAGAAACTGTTCCCACCTGAGAGCGACATCATAGGAATAAGCTACAACGGGATGGGGAACACTTACCTTGGAATGAAAGACTTCAACCGGGCGCTCGAGTATTCTGAGAAGGCACTTGCAACAGGCATAGCAAGTCTTGGCAACAAACACTTCCTCGTGGGCCAGCGATACGCGAACATTGGCAGCGTCTATGCTGAACGAAAGGAGAGCGACCGTGCCATTCATGAATACAACAAAGCCCTTGAGGTACTGTTGTCAAGCCGGGGACCCCAGCATCCCGATGTTGCAACTGTTCACCACATGATCGGTGACAGCTATCTCCAACAGGGGAACCACAACACGGCGCTTGTGCATTACAAAAAAGGGCTTCATTCCGTGGTACCCGGTTTTGCCGACACCAGCATGTATGCCAACCCTCGGCTCGACCATGTTCTCTCGGATCCTGTTCTGCTCGAGATTCTGGTACGGAAAGGGGAGACACTCTCCCGAATCGCTTCAGAAGGCAGCAACCCACTTCGGAATTTTCAAGCCGCGCTTGATGCCTATCAACTCAGCGTACGGCTTGCAGAAAGAATCCGAAACGACCTCGTCGCCCGGTCCTCGAAAATCATGCTGACGGAAAAAACCGCCGATATTCATCATTACGCTGCTGAGGTGGCGGTACAGCTCTTTACGCTAACGCATGACCCCCGGTACAAGGACGATGCGTTCGTCCTTATCGAGAAAGGAAAAGCGGCCGTGTTGGCTGAGGCGCTCGCGGAATCACAGGCAAGAAGATTTGCCGGCATTCCCGATAGCCTGCTGGCGAAAGAGAAGGATCTGCGCATTGAACTGACGTACTACGACACCAAGGTCCAGCAGCAACGACAGCAGAACAAAGAGGAGAAGGACGTGAAGATGACAGCACTTGAGGATCGTCGCCTTGCTCTCTGGCGCGAGCATGAGGCTCTGCTCGAACATCTCGAAACCAGCTATGGGGCCTACAACCGGCTAAGACTTCAGGAACAAACGGGAAGCGTTGCACAAGTACGGAAGGCCCTTGATCCTGAGACCTGTCTCATCGAGTATTCCCTTGGAGATACAACGCTCCTTGCATGCGTGATTTCAAGAGACTCTGTGCATGTTCGGACGATACAGATCGACAGCACGTTTGACGAGTCTCTCGATCTCTTTCTCAGGTCCATCAGGAAGCTTGAACCGGAACCCTACCGCAAAAGCGCCACTGCGCTCTACCAGGTCCTCATCGAACCATTTCACAGGCAGATCTCACCGTACAAACGACTCATCATCGTTCCGGACGGGAAGCTCTGTTATGCTTCATTCGAGGCATTGCTTGCTCCTGAAGACGAGCGTCCGGCCGAACGTGGGCAAGGAAATAACTTCACTGCTCTGCCTTACCTGGTCAAAGACTTTAGCGTCTCGTACCATTACTCAGCCGGTCTGTTTCTCGCCAAGGCATTGGAAGGACGACAGAAGAAGGGAGGTGGGTTTGTCGGCTTTGCTCCGGTATTTGCCGAGGGAACCAGCATCGAATATCGGAAAAAAAGCCGAGGTGACGGCAAGCGTGCACTTGAACCTGATCGGGCAGCAACAATCGGGGGCATGCGATTCTCGGACCTCCCCTCCTCGGAGGAAGAAGTACTGCAGATTGCCCGACTTGTGGAAAACAACGGAAAGCCCTCGGTGTCCTACCTCCGTGAGGAGGCGAATGAAGAGAATTTCAAGACTGTTTCATCGACGGGCTTTGAGTACCTCCACATTGCCACCCATGGCATTCTCAACGAGGAGTCTCCAAGTCTGTCCGGACTCGCATTTTTCCCTCCAGGCGATTCCACGTCCAGGGAAGACGGAATCCTTTTCGCTGAAGAATCCTACAACCTGGAGCTCGATGCGAATCTGCTCGTTCTCAGCAGCTGCGAGACAGGACTCGGGAAGCTTGTAAGAGGAGAAGGGGTGATGGCGATGACGAGGGGGTTTCTCTATTCTGGAGCGAGGAATATCGTGCTCTCCCTTTGGAAGGTTCCCGATGAGTCCACGAGATCACTTATGGTCCACTTTTACCGGACCATCCTCTCGACAAGTGCAGAAACGTTCGGGGACGCACTACGCGAAGCAAAGCTTTACCTGATCAGCAAGAGCAGCACCTCGTTTCCGAAGCACTGGGCAGGGTTTGTTCTCCTGGGGATGTGAGAGTTGCAACAAGCATTAGTGTTGTGTTTCAGAGATTCATTGAAGAAGTCCCGGTAGGGACGACCTGTTTGTAGATGGGAAAAACACACAAAAACCACTTAGCTCCGTAGGAGCGCCCTGTTCATTTATTCAAGGTATTTCCGAAACACAACATTAGCAGGTTGCTGAAAAAAGGTCTTCGCTGTCGTTGCGAGGCGCTTTCTGCCGAAGTCCCGCCTTCAAGGATTCCGCTACTTAGCGGGATTCGGAAAGCGGAACAATCTCTCTTTTCAGCATGGATTTGAGGTTGAGATTGCTTCGCTTCACTCGCAATGACTGGGTACCTGAGTTTTTCATCACCCTGTTAGTGTCTCACCAGAAACCTTCCGAGATACAAGAGTTCATCCTCCTCTTCTAACTTCCAGTAGTACAGTCCAGGAATGAGCCGCCGCTCAAGAAGAAATCGGTCCCCTGTCACAGCAATACGAAATACTTCGGCAGCCCTGTTGTTGAGGATCGCAAGCGACAGAGGCTGGTCGGTGGATGCTTTCCAGGCAAAAAGCGTCTGATCTCCGATCAGCTCGTTATTCACCGGAGAGATGATTGTATCAATTGATCCACTCCGGAGAGACACACCGACGAAGCTTTCGAGCGTTTCGTTCATCTCAAAGTTCGCTGCATAAAGTTCGGCAGGTTCTTCGCGTAACCCTTCACCGTTCAGCTCATCCGTTCCATCGGCAACTCTGCCGGGAAGGGAGTCCTGAACTTGAGGAGTTTCGGTGATTTGTGGAGCCGCCTCTTCCCCGAGATCGCGCCTCATCATGTAGTTGACGGCCCAGGCTCCACCGATGAAAAGAAGGATCACTGCCGCAACCCGCAAGTAAGTCTGCCACTGCCCTGTGACGCTTTTTTGCATCTCCACCACACGCTCGTCAGGCCGGCTTGGAGCGGGTGTGTATCCGACGCCGCTCAGGAACGAAGAAACGCCGACAATCTTGTCGCGGCAGTCAAAGCATTCCTGCACATGAAGAAGAACTTCCTCCGGGAGGTTGGGCTTCTGCTTCAGCTGAACCGCGTCGACGTAGAGGCCGATGGCCTGCTCGGTGAGATGGCCGTCTTCCAACAGATGGCCTTTACTGAACCGCACGTCCATACCAGACTTCCTTTCCTTCAGTCTCCTTGAAATAGGCAATAACCAGGTACTCAAGCAGCTCATCGTTGTACACGGCGCGTCCGTGAGCCGTGTTCAAGTGGGCGATGATCTCGTTTGATTTTGTGTTTACCCACTTTCGTAGGCTGTCCCCGAGATTCTTGACCGGTTCATAGCGGTTGAACACGGTCACCACCGCGTCGTACATCATCTGATCATTGACTTCTCGGTAATCATCAGTCAGGATTTCGATATCCCTCGGCCTGCAACGTGCAAAACATCGAAGCACATCCTCTTGCCGGACCGGAACGCGGAATTTCAGTTTGAGACAGAGGTCCAGTCTTGGTCGGAGACGATAAAACAGCGAGAGAATGCGATCGAAACGCTCACACTCCTCTACAACAACAACCCTCCCCATCCAATCCCGATCATGATCCCCGGGCAGGGGTAACGAATCCGGATGATCATCGTCGGGGTCAAGCATCCTCAATGGATCGTTCCGGTTTGTTCTCATTCGATCATGGTACACGTTTCGAACCACAGCCATAAAGTAAGCCGTAAAGGTTCCACCCTTCCTATACGTAAATTCATAGTTCTTCCGGATGGACCGGATTTTCGAGACCAGCATCTCGGCCATAATATCCTGAACAACCTCTTCGTGATCCTGCTTCGACCGGTGAACGGCCTGAACGAATGCTTTGATCATGGGACCGTAGATACAGAGAAGTTTGTCGGTGTGATGGTGGAGAAGGCTGGTGAATGCCACTTCCGAGCGAACCAGAGAGTGGAGTTCCTCAAGATTGTTGCATGTTTGAAAAACGGATCGCTTTACCGGGTCCCGGCCAACACCCTCAAGAAAGGCTTTGTAAACAACGTCATGGATCCCGGGAAATCGCTTCAAGGCGTAGAGCGACTCCGGGTAAAGCTCGGTCCGAATGTGGCTACGCACTGCCTGTTCATTTCTGGCCGATTGTTCTTCGCCGAAGGCCGACAGCATAAGGTAGAACATGATTACATCGCTCTACTTTTTTCTCCGCATGGCAAGTTGACGAGTCGGTTCCCTCTACGAGTTCTTGGCCTATTACTCGAGCAGCTCGGCCTACAATCCGGTTTCCTGTCCATTCTCCCGTCTCCTTTTTTCCCCTCTCCCTTCTCCTCCGAAAGAGTCCTTCGGACGATCTCTCCTATTTTATCTCCTCAAATTTCAAATCAAGGATCTCGTAGTCCTCCCATTCCTTGTAGTCGAAATGCCACCACTCCCCACTATTGACGGAAAACC
>Ga0247727_10005842_pt1 | contig 24572 bp, 23 predicted proteins | sample WisWelCaveWW1625_FD_202498 | JGI IMG/M metagenome (GOLD analysis project Ga0247727, IMG submission 202498) | Biofilm microbial communities from Wishing Well Cave, Virginia, United States - WW16-25 | ecosystem: Environmental > Aquatic > Deep subsurface > Groundwater > Cave microbial mat | place... | reverse complement strand
CGTTCCCCGCCGCCGTCGTCAAGTTGCTTGACCGCCTCGCGCAGCCCGGGCAATTTCGGATCGTGCTACAGCCGTCGAGAGGAATGAGAAAGACAGACCGAAAGAACTTCGTCAGGACCGCTTAGCATGTACCCGGCGGCGCGGTCGAGCGCGTGCTCCGGCGTCACGTCGGCCGACGGATCGACGTGATGTTTCTCGTCCCTGTATGTGAACACCGCGTATTGCCAGCCTTCCATGTCCCCATACCACCCAAGCCGGCAGAACTCGATTGGAATCTCGCCAGCGAGGACGTACGAGGCCATCGTCGGCAGTCCATCGCGGCCGGGCGTGCCTTCCACGCCGGCGATCCGCACGAAGGCGCCGCGATACTTGAACAGCAGCTTGCTGAGCCGCCCGGGCCAACGCCGTGCGGCGTGCCGGGCGAGTCGGCCTTCGAGATCGCGGCGGACCGGTGCCGGAATTGGCTTCGAGGGCCATCGCATCCAGACTCGGCGCATGTTGGTGTTCCCCCGAGCCTACGGTAGAAAGAAATCAAACAAGGCCTGTCGGAATCGCGCGATCTCCAAGTTTGGCTGGAACAGCTTGTGCTCGCGGATGCGAAGCATCCCGCGCGCCGTAACCGTGCCGAATTCGGTCTCGATGATCTTCTTCGCGCGCGCGACCACCGGCTCGCTGCCGTGACGCGAGACGGCTTCCTTCGTGGCTTTGTATTCCGCCTCGTCGAGCATGGCCACGATGCGGTAGACGTCGAGCGCGTGGTGCCGACCGAGATCGACGTCCGCGTCGTCCTTGCGGTCGTCGTACGCGTGCAGCTTCATGAGCAGGAACGGGAACGGATGCGGCAGGTAGATCCTGCCCGTTACCGCGGTGCCATCGGAGCGCGTCCCCCTAACCTCCGTAGCAATCAGATTCTGTTCCAGCTCGATCGCCTCGACCGCAATGTGCGCATGGAGCTTGATGCTCTCCTTCGGCCGCACCCGATGCCCTTTCACGTGGAGCTTGCCGACGGCGTTCGCAGGCACCGGACCCGTGAGCAGGTCGATCTTGACCATTCTTGAGGCGTCGATGGCCTTCGAGAACTGGGTGTACTTGGCCTCTTCTACGACAGCGAAGCACAGGTGATCGAGCGCGGCACGGATGGCCCGGCACTTCTCGATGCTGACCACGATCTCTGTTTTGAGGAAGACGTCCAAGTCCGCCGTCGCTCGCGGCAACGGCCACTGCTCCTTTGGGATGAACGTTTGCGGAGCACCCGAGGCCTGACAGTCGAGCTGTCGCAAATAGAGCCCGTAGCCTCCACCGAGGATGAGTCGGATGTCGGCCCCGCGAAGCTCCCACAGGAGATCGAGCAGCGTCGTGCGCAGCGGATCGTCGGGCTTCACGCGTTGAGTTCCTTGAGAATGCGCTGCTTCACCGGATCGGCGGTTTCCCGGTCTCGCTTGTCGCCGGCCTGGAGTTCGAGCCAGCACTGCACGGGCGAGGAACGTCCCTCTCGCGGGTCGAAGTACACCCGATCGTCCATCGTCTCCAGTAACTCAATGTTCGGAAAGGGGCTGCGCGGGTCGAAGTCCTTGCCGAGATTCCGCGCGATCGCCTCGAGCGATCCCGAGCAGTAGAACGAAACGAGCGGCTCTCGCGCAACGACGGCGTATCGGCGAGAGGAACTGGCGCCGGTCTGAACCGCCTTTCCGCCAGCGGGCATGGAGACCTCGAGGAGCCGGCGCGTGAATGCCTGCTCACTCAACCCGGTGGCTCCCCGTAGACGCGAAGCGATCTCGGGCGCTTCGTAGTTGGAGCCGAGCCGCTCCAGAAGCGACTCCGGCTGCAGGAGGCGGATGGCGCCCGCCTCGCGGCCGACGACGACGTCCTCCTCCATTTGCTTGACCGCCTTGAAGACGGTGCCCAAGGCGATGGAGGAGCCCCGTTCGCGCGCGAGCGTGCGGATCGCCGTGAGCGCCGCGAACCGGGGACGGATCAGGAACGTGCGCGGCACGATGGAGGCTCGCCGGCGGTAAACGTTTCGAATGAGCGCGGAGCTGGGGTAGCGGCTGGGTTGTCCGGTGCGGACGACCAGGATTTCGTCCGGCACCGTGACGATCCCATTCCCGCTCAGGTCGAGGCCGCTGATGCCCGCCCGTTCGAGCTGCGCGATGCGGTCAGGAGGGAGGAACGGAACCACGAGCATCGGGTAGGCGTTGGCCGGGCGTAGAGCGCCGCGAACTTGGGCCAGGGCTTGGGAGAACATCCGAGGCGTGGCGAGGCGCTTGACCGTGACCGAGAAGCGGAAGGTGCGGCCGCTCCATCGGACCGCCAACGCTGCATCCTCGCCGCTCCTCGTCGCGAGAGCCTCCAGGCGCAGCGGGGGCATCTCCACGGCACCCCGGCGAAGGAGGTCGATCATCCGTTTCTCGCGCAGCATTTCACTAATAGTGTTATATTTCTTGCGTAAGAAATCAATAGTGTTTAGTAAATTATGCGGACGCCGAACCTGGCGGATGGACGTTCCCTCAAGAACGCCGCCGGCCGGTCCACCTCCTGTCGGGGCGGCACGATCCAGCCACAATCTGGACCGCGCCCTACGCAGCTCGTTGCGCCGCAGCAACTCCGGGACGATGACCTTCTGCGGATCATGCAGGCGGAACGCCCCGCTAGTCGAAGGCGATTGGCTTCCCGACCTGGAGCGAGGCGTCAACGATCTCCTGCAACTTCGGGAAGAAGTTCGCGGGATGGGCGTAGAACTCCGTGGACGCCATCAGCGCGTTCTTGTGCGCACCGCCCCAGAGGCCGCGAATCTCCTCCTGAAGCACCCGAACTTCCTCAATGGGCACGTAGTCCCCAGACCACCCTGGCTGGTGGATGACCTTGGTCCAAAGGATCGGGCACACCGCTTGGGGTTTGCCCACCACTTTCTCGATCAGCTGCCTGAGGCCGTGGATGGAACTATGGTTGCCCAGCTCAAGCGAGATCAGGCGCATCCGAAAGTGCGACCGCAGGGCTCCGAGACCTTCCAGTCATGATGAATCTGCCAGCCATCGTTGGGCCACTGGACGGCACCGACGACGGCACCGTTCGGCCTGACCACAGTCCGGGGGGCGCGGGTATGCGAAGGCGGCCCGTCTCGAAGCAATTGCAGTACACGTACGGCTCAAGTCCCAAGTCTCCCATGTCGCGCCCCAATTCTACCCGGTCGCGTGTCATTGGAGGGCACGGTGGCTGACTACCGCGCGCCCATCCCTCGCCCCCCCATCGCCGCCCCCACTGCTGCCCGATCAGCCTCCCCGACCAGATCCGCAACCCGTTTCGCGTCGCGAGTCCGCCGCTCCAACACGTCGGTCATGATTGCCGGCCCGATGGCGTCGGAAACGGCGACGGGGAGGATCCGCCCCATCAGCATCGGCGTCGCCCAGTTCATCCCATCGCAGCAACGCCCAGGGACCCACGCGAATCCGCAGCACTGCGGCCCATGACGCGCATAGAACGCAACAATCGATTCGACGTAGGGGTTCCAAAATGCCTCGGAGGGACCATGAACTCGAATGAAGGCGATCTTTCCGATGTCGTGGAACAGCCCGAACGTCCAGGCGCCCACGCGCAGCTCAGCCCCCAAGCCCTCCTTGTGAGCGATCCGCACCGCACGCTCCGCAACGGCCAGTGAGTGATCGAACAGGCCGAAGGGGCGCGCATCGTGATGCGCCTCACTCGCTGGCAGGTCGTAGGTCCACTCGGCGAGGGCGAGAACCGTGCGCCGCACGTCCGCCTCGGTCACCAGCGGCACCAGCTCCGCGAAGCACCTCATGCTGTCGGCGCGTTGAGCCGTACATAGGAGTTCATCGACGCTCACGGTCCCCTCCCGGACGCAGTGGCTCATACACAGCCCTCGCGGCCCGCCGTGCGCCGGCCAGCAGCTTCAAGATCCACGTCACGTGCGACCGGTAGTCGCGTTCCAGCATGCGCAGCTGCTTCACGAACGCCCCCACGCCGCTCCGCACCTTACGCGGCACATGAAGCTGGCGCATCGCCCGGTCCGTGGGCGGACGCATGTACTTCAGATACGTCCGCCCGCCGTGTCCGCCACTCCGGACCCCCCATTGGAGCCTCGCGTAGCCGTTGGGCCGGCGCGACAGGTGCGGCTCGAAGCTGACCGTCAGACTTGAATCGAACGTGCGCCAGTACGCCTCGATGACCGTCTGCATCTCCCCCTCGAGGTGAATGAGCGCCTGTGACAGAGCCGCTGCGCCAGCCAGGGGGCGATAGTCACGCGGCTCGATGGCGCTTCCTCCGAAACCGTGAACGTCCCCCCAGTCTTCATGCGTCGCCTTTGGCTCCCACTTGTTCTCAAGTGCAAGCCGCAAACGACGCCGACTGTCGGCGATCGAGGAGGCTGTTCGGTTCCACCAGCACCGCTCTCTGTCAAATGCTCTGTAGGCATCGCGCCGATTCCAGTCCTTCGCGTACCGAAAGACATGGTCGTTCGTGTAGGGCTCCGGCAGGATCGCCGTCAGCCCCTTGGCCTTGCCCCACGTGATCCCGTTCCTGGGGAAGATCCGCCGAGTCCACGCAATCTTCCGCACTCGCCCCGACTTGTCCCGACAGCGGCGCATCCGCAGCCCGCGTCCGTTGATGGCGCGTCGCGTATCAAACTCACGGCTCCTGAGGAAAGCGAAGTAGCGGTCCAGCAGGCCATCCACCCGCTTCTGGTGGTGGGCGTCGGCCTCGCGGAGTTCGCGCATCACCGCGATGACAGCCTGGAGAATCGACATCGCCTGCCTCGGCCATAGCCGCGCGCGCTCGCGCGGCGCGTGCGCGCGTGCGGGGTGTATTCAGGACTAAAGAGTAAGGGGGGAGTCCGCGGCGACGAGGGGTCCAAAACCCCCATCCACCCTGTGCCCGAATTCCTTCGGCCTCTCGTCAGTCGTCGGGGCCGCTCCACGGCGTCTGCAACATCACGCGCTCGCCGCCGGGGCTTCAACCCCCAACCACCTCAGGAGTTCCCGGCGCTCGACCCGCCAGAAGTGGCGGCGTCCAAAGCCGATGTCCTTGCCTTTGAGCTGCCCCTTGGCGATCGCCGTTTTGATCGTGTTCGGGGCACACCTGGCAAGCCTCGCCGCCTCCGCCAACGTCATCATCTCGACCACAGCAAACCTCCACTAGACCGCATCCGCACGGCGTTCAACCGCGGGTCGACCAAGGTGCACATAGAACCGATTCGCCGTGCGTACGTCGCTGTGACCCATGCGCGCCGCGAGTTCGTAGGGCATCAGCAGCTTCGCCATCTCCGTCGCGTAGGTGTGCCGGAGGAGGTAGAAGTCGACGCGGCGGATCCCCGCCTCGCGGGCGGCGCGGTGGAGCGCGCGCAGGAGATCCCGTCCATCTGGCACATGTCCTTGCGAATTGGCGAAGAGTAGACCTCCCGCCGCCGCGAGACGCCTACGCGCCAGCACAGCGCGACCTGCAGGATCCTCCACGGGCACCTCGCGCTCCTCGCGGTCCTTGATCGCGTAGTCGGTCCGCGACCTCACGACCACCCTCGCGCCCGCGCCGTCCACGTCCTCTGAACGAAGGTGCGTCGCCTCCCCAAGCCGCAATCCAGCTGCCAAGATGACCGTCACAAGATCGGCAAGGCGATCCGAAAGGTGTGAGTGGAGCCTCTCGATCTCGTCGCGCGTCAACGGCTGCCGAATGCGCTTGATGCCTCGCAGCGCACGGACTTCATCGCAGGGATTGATCCGCACGGCGCCCTTCCGTACGGCCCAAGACATGAGTGTCGCAACCTCGCGCAGATGGCGGTTCACCGTGCTGGCCGAGACCTTCGTACCGTCGCATGTGTTGCGATCAGCAAGCTCACGCTGAAACGCGAGCATGTCATCGGTTCGGATCGCGTCGATGTGCGGTTCGCGCCCTGGGTTGCGATGCTGCATGAACGCCACGAGGCGGATGAAGACCATTCGCGTGTATGCACGTGTGGACGGTGCATGATGGATCGACTCGTATTCCTCACTGAACTGCTTGATCGCTGTCGAGAGCAGCATGCCCGCCGCGAGACGCACGTTCCAACGGCCGGAATGGACTTGTGCCGCGTGTTCCTTCGCGATTTGGATCGCGTGGTCCTTGTTGCGTGTCCGGAGGCTTCTGCGCGTCCGCGCGCCGTCCTGGCAGATGTCGAGGTACCACGAGCCGGCGCCTTCGCGCCAGAGCACCACGCCGCGGTCGACGTGAAAGTGCTGGCGGGTCATCGCTTCTTGTCCTCACCCCTATGGAGGGGGGGAGACCCCATTTCCCGACAAAACCCCATGAGCCATTGGCTCACCACTGGCCACGAGAACGGCCCCGCCGGCCCCGTTGGGCGCGTCCTAGGCCCTCTGCGAGATTCCGCACAATCGCGCACTTTCCGTGGAAACCGAGCCCTTTCCCGATGCACCTTGGCCTCACCCTTAAGGAGGGCATAACCGCCCCCGTTCCGCTGAATCACCTCTACCCTTCTGGCGTTCAGGGCGTGTTTCCGTGCCGGGTGGCATGCCGTAAATCAAGGCGTGCGGTTCGGATCGGGGGGCAATGGCATCGGATGAGGCTGGCGTCTGCGCCTCGTGCAACGAATGCAAGGAACGCAGTGAAGAGAACAAGCGAGAGGATGCGGAAAGGAAAACAGCGCCGAGGCAAAGGAGCGCGATTGAAACCAACCGGCGCGCTACTGCGCGCCGAACTGCCGGCGCCATAACGCGGCGTACCACCCGTCGCGTGCCAATAGGCTGTCAAACGAGCCCTGCTCCACGATCCTCCCATCATGCATAACCACGATCAAGTCGGCGCGCTGGCTCGTCTTCACCCGATGCGTGACGAGCACCGTGGTGCGCCCGGGCGCACTTCGCATTGACTCGAGAATCGCCTCTTCCGTCTCCAGATCCACGTTGCTCGTTGCCTCGTCGAGGAGCAGGATACGCGGAGATCGGAGAAACGCCCGGGCGAGGCAGATGCGCTGCGCCTGGCCGGCGGACAGCCGCATTCCGTTCCCGAGCCGAGTCGCGTAGCCCTTCGGCAACTTCCGGATGAAATCATCCGCGCGCGCGGCGGTCGATGCGAGAACGATGTCGCTTTCATCGGGCCACGCCAACCCCAGCCGAATGTTCTCGTCCACTGTCGCGTCGAAGAGATGCGGAGCCTGGAGCACCGCCGCCGCAGATCCCTCTACACGAACCTGTCCTCGTGTCGGCTGCAGCACCCCGGCAAGGAGTCCCAGAAGCGTCGACTTGCCTGCGCCGCTCTCACCAACGATCGCCACCACGGTCTCTTCCGGAATCTCGAGGGAGATGTCGCTGAGGACGGGCTGCCCTGGCCGATACTCGAACCCGACGTCGCTCAGCGAGATCGACGTGCTGGGACTCGCGTGGCCTCCGCGCGGCATGACGGGGTGCACCATGACCTCGTTGTGACGACGCAAGGCGACTTCGGCTTCATCGAAGAAGATCCATGAGATCACGAGATTCTCAAGCGGCCCGAGCATCGAGCCCGCCATCGTGTAGACGAACATGAGCTCGCCGCCGGTGAGGTGCCCGTCGGTAACGAAATGCGAGCCAACATGCAGGAGCGCAAGACTCACGACGGTCGAGAGAAACGACGTCGCGTTCCCGATGAGGGCGAGCTTGACGTGATGTCCTGAGCGGCTTCCCTGGCTTGCTTCGTAGACGCCCCCGACGCGGCCGGCCATCCACGTCCCACCGCTGAACAGCCGCAGGTCGCGGGCGCCCTCGAACGCGTCCAGGCACGTCCGCGACAGCACCGTCGACGTCTCCTGCGTGTGGGCGAACGACCGCTGAATCGACCACCGCACGAAGAAGACGACGATCGCCGGCAGCAGCGTTCCCAGGACCGCGAGTCCGGCGAGGGCTGGACTGTAGGTTGTCAGCACGCCGGCCGCCACGAGGAGCAGGACCGAGTCGAAAGCGACGCCGAGCGCGCGATCCTCGAGCGCAATCCGCAGATGCTCCAGACCTCGCAACCGCCCGAGAAGATCGGGCGGATCGAATCCGCTGACGTCGAGCGCCTTGCGGACGAAATCGCGGGCAAGGCCGCCTTCGATTCTACGGACAAGCCCCAGTTGCAGCGCCCGCCGCGCGACCGCCATGACGGCGCGGATCGCGGCGATCGCAATCATCGCGGCCGTGAACGGCGGCGCGCCCTCCAAGACCGTCTGGAGATAGCGCGACGTCGCCCAACCCGATATGCCTAACGCGAAGCCGAAGAGCGCAGCAAGGAGCACGCGGCCGGGGTAAGGCCGCAGCAGACGGAGTACGGCGAGACCGCTCATGCGACGACTTCGATCAACGGACGCGGGCAGATTGCGGCGTCCTTCTGCACAACCCCGAACCCCGTGTAATGCAGCCCGCCAAGCGCCTGCTTCGGCTCGGCAATGGAGTCCCACAAGTGACGCATGCCGTCGTTGATCGCGATGTCGTCGAAGAAGATGAGTCCGCCGTCGCGTACGAAGGGACGATAGGCGGTGTACTCCGCATACGCCTGCTCCAGGCGATGATCGCCGTCGATGAAGAGCAGATCGATGGTCGGCAGGTAACGCAGCCGTTGCGGCGCCTCCAGTGAATCGCAGAGCAACGGGACTACGTTAGGCAGGTGCATGGCTTCCATCGCGCTCTTCGACATCGCCCGGACGTCGAGCGTGATCACAAGCCCCTCAGGATTGCCGGCGGCGAAGTGCGCGGCCGACTTTCCCTCGCACGTGCCGATCTCGAACGTCACCGCGGGCTTGAGAGTCCTGGCGAACTCGTAGAAGTAGCGGTAGTAGACAGAGGTGGGATCGGAGTCGAGCTCGCGCAGCCAGACTGGCCGAGCGTCCGGAAGAGAACCCAACTCATCAGCCAGCCGAATCGCAGTCGAGAGCATCAGGCCACCGCCTTCTTGAGGTCCGACCAGTCGCACCCCGTCTCGTCCAGGAGGCTGAGGATCTCGGAATTCGGCCGATGGACGACGCGCTTGAAGAACGATGGCGACGTTGGGTGAAGGTCCTCCATCGTGCGGTTCCGGTCCCAGGCCCTCCAGACCCGATCGATCCAATCGCACGGAATTTCGTCCCGGTGGGCCGTGAGCCGGATCTTGTCGACCATCTCCCGATCGGTTCGCGCATGGGAGAGATGGTGGTAGCGCGCGTCGACTTCGAAGAGATTCGCCGGCCCGCCTCGCAAGCCGGTGACCGGAAGGTCATTGCGCCAGATCATCCGGACCGCTCCCTGGGGAGGCGGATCAACCTGGTACTCGGGCGTCTTCCAATAGACGTGCTGCTGAAGCCCGATCAGCCGAGGCTCGTCGGTGCGGCAGACATCTCGAAGCTGAAAGAGCTCGCGGTCGAGAATGATCTCGTCGGAGTCGACCAGGAAGACGTACCTGCAGTCCCGGAGGATCCGCATGCCGGCATTGCGCGTCTCGTTGTCTCCCGACCAGGCGCCGCTCACGAGTTCGACGCGTTTATCGAGTTGCGGCACCGGGCCGAGTTGAACAGGGTCTCCTGAAAACGACCGCGTGCCGCGGAGAATGACACAACGATCCACCACCTTGAGCATCTGGTGCACCACGGCGGGGAGAAAACGCCACTCGTTGAGGACAGGAATCGCCGCACCCAGCTTCACGCGGACCTCCGTTTCAGTTCCGCGCTCAGCGGCACCATGAACTTCTCATGGCAGTAGTCGGGGGTGTAGGTCGAGAGTTCGTCATGGGCGCGCCGAGCGGTTTCAATGACGTCGTCACGGTCGAGGATGGCGTCGATGGCTCGGGCGGCAACATCAGCCGTCTCCGGAGTGAACTCGGGATACTCGAAGTAGTGGCGACCGGAAACGGCCGGCCACGCATCAGCGGGTTCCATCAGGAGCGCCGCCGACGTTGCCATCGCGTGCCAGAGGCGGAACGATGGAAACGAACACGACGGATGGCAGTGGTGCACTTGGAGGATGGCGCGCGCCTCGTTCAGCTTCGCTTGACGATCGAGGCCGAAGAGGCCGCCAACATCGTCGTACTTGTGGCGAAGGTGGGGCTGCAAGGCGGTGAGCAGACCCTGCCGCCGTCCCATACGCGCGCCGTAGTAGGCAATGTCGAACTTCTTCGCCTGCGCAAAGTCTGGCCTGCCAACCGCCTCCGGTGAATAACCAAGCGGCACCTCGTGCGCGCGGACTCCTGGAATGTGCGCTCGAAGCCACTGGGCTTCAGAAGGAGTGTGCGTCAGGATCACGTCGTACTTTTGGGCGCGCATGAGGAGCCGTTCGAGAACTCCCCGCTGATCGCCATGAAGCTTGTCGAGATCGCCGACCGTCTCCGAGTACTGGAGCGCGATGATGCACCGGCGATCCACACGCGGCCCCGGCTCATCGTGCGACACGCCGCCCCAGGCGATCAGCATGCGCTGCGGGTTCTGGAACGCGCCGCCGTCGCGGACCGGCGCCCACGCGTTCAGCGGCTCGACGGTCACCCATGGTGTTCGGGCGGCAAGCGCCCGCAGCGTCCGATCCGCGTCCGCGTAGGCCGGCCACGACGGCACGAAGTGCGTGTAGTGCAGTCCCGTCTCGGGATGGAGCTCCATGTCACTCGCGGCGCCCGGTGCTGCCCTCCTTGGTCCCCTGCATGTTCCAGTCGTGACAGCGATGAAACGCGACCTCGCGATCGATCCCGTGGAACGGCCAGTGCTCGCGCAGGCGGCGAAAGAAATGGCCCTCCGACCCCCAGTCCACGACCTTGGGCCAGTCCGGAACCCGCTCGAAGACACGGCGGCGATGGGCCACCTGCTTGTGGTCGAGCACGTTGAGCGGATCTCCCACGGTGGCGGCGTACATCGTCCCCCTCCGCTCGCCCTCGCGATCGACAAGCACGAGGCGTCCGTAGCCGACCATGACTTCGGGGGCACGGAACACATCGGCGAAGATCGAGAAGCGATCCGCGGGGTACCAGTCGTCGTCGGGGAGATAGTGGACGATCTCGCCTTCCAGCAGCGGAATGGCGTCGTTGATCCGATCCACGGCCCGTTGACCGCAGTCGGGCCGCGTTCTGAGGTCATCACCGTGCTCGACCGTCAGGAACTGGCATCGGCGGTCCCCACCGATGGTGTCGAAAATTGACGTGACCGTTTCCTCGTTTGAGCCGTCGTCTGTGATGATCAGCTGCCAGTCCGGATCGGTCTGCTCCATCACGGAGGCGATCGCGGCCCGCACCAGGTGGGGCCGGTTGTAACTCCCGAGAATCACGCTGTGGCGCGGCGCGGGGAACGCCGTGCTCGTCATGAGCAGGAGGCCGTCGCGCTCCCCCGAGGGCACGAAGCCGGTCCGCTGGTAGACGGCGATCGCCGGCTCGTTCGTCTTGAAGACCTCGAGCCGCAGGCGACGGATTCGCAGTTGCCCGAATGCGAACCGCGTCAGAAGCCGGGTTGCCTCCGATGCCAGTCCCTTCCCAAGGGCATCGTCGGGGCCGATCATGATCCGCCCGATTTCGGCCGTCCGCGCATGCCAGTCGATGTTGTAGAGCGCCGCCTGGCCCACGGGCCGTAGTGAATCGCCCCGCTCACAGACGACGAAAACGAAGTCGTCGTCGCGCTGGGAGTAGGTTTGAAACCACGCATGGTGCTCTGCCTCGCTCAGTTCGCGCGACGTGACGAACCCGGACCGCACGCGCGGCTGGTTGCGCCAGGCGAGTGTCGTTGGCAGGTCGCGCTCGCCGAGCAGCCGCAGCACGACCCGCTCCGAGGCAATCGGCGTTACGACGCGCTTCGGCATTGAGCACGTCCCTCGTAGAAGCGACGGACCGACGCCGCGACGCGCTCGACCTCGTCGTTGCCCATCCGGACATGGAGCGGAAGGGAGATGAGCCGTTGGCTCAGCCGCGCAGCGTTCGGGCATCGACCGGCCTGGTCGGCGTACATCCGATAGTCGCTGTTATCGCGGTAGTGGACGCCGGGGAAGATCTGATCCTCGTTCAAGTGCACCATGAGCTCGTCTCGCCGGTTCGCGAGGAGCTGGAAGAGATGGCGGCTCGAGACGGCGCCCTTCGGCACGGGCACGAAGGCCACGTCCCGGCATCCTTCGAGCAGTTCCTCGTACAGCGTCACGAGCCGGCGGCGGTGGACGTTGTCGTCCTCGACATGGCGGAGCGCGACCAGCCCGAGCGCGGCCATCACGGAGTTTCCGTGGTACTTGAAGCCGACGTGCTCGACGTCGTACGCCCAGCGGTACGACCCTTCTTGGTGAGTCCGCGTGAAGGTGTCCTTGTTGATTCCGAGCCAGCTCCACTTGCGCGCCTCGGCGTCGAGTGCCGCGTCGCGGAAACAGACCATTCCGCCGTCAGCCGTGGGGAGGTTCTTGACCGCGTGGAAGCTGAAGACGGTGACATCGGCGGCTTTGCCGACGTGCTCGCCCTTGATGCGGCTGCCGGTCATGTGCGCGGCATCGAGGATGAGCGCAAGCCCGCGAGATCGGCAGAGCTCCACGATCGCTTCGAACCGGCCGGGATTTCCGCCGAGTCCGACGAAGATGACGGCGCGAGTGCGCGGGGTGATCCGTTCCGCAACGGACTTCGGATCAAGGCAGAGGTACTCGTCGACGTCGGCGAAGACCGGCTTCAACCGCTCGTAAAGGATGGCGTGATTGGTGGAGACGAAAGTCATAGGCGTGCTGATCACTTCGTCGCCGTCCTGCCAGCCGTGAGTTTCTTTCAGCAGCCGCACCGCGAGATGGAGTCCTGCAGTTGCGGACGCGAGGAAGTGCGCCTGCGGGAGCTGCGTGTAGGCTTTGAACGCCTCCTCGAAGGCGACCGTCTTGTACCCGAGCCCGGTCCAGCCGCGCTCGAGGCATTCCCGGATCTCGTGGAGGCACTCCTCGACGCGGTACGTCGGGACGAAGAGGTGAATCGGCGTCTGCATCATGACCTCTTCTTCCAGGCGACGATCGCGTGCGCAAGCGCACCGACGGCGAGAAGCGCGCAGTGCTCCTTGCTGAGGGGAAGGCCAGTGAGTCCCTCCTTGAGCCGCTCCGGCGTCAGCGCTACGTCGTCGATGCGCTGGCCTTTGATCGACTCGGTCAGGTAGCTCCCTGCCGTCACCGCGGCCATGCAGCCGTACGTCTCGAAGTTCGCGTGCTGGATGACGCTCTCAGCGTCGACGTCGAGGTAGACGATGAAAAATGGCCCGGCGGCAGGATCGCCCGCCACGCCTCTGACGTTGAAGCCCTGTGGCCGGCCGACGTTGCGGGGCTCTTTGAAGTGAATCGTCTCTGTGTACATGTCACACCGCCAGCAGCTCCGCCGCACGCTTCGCGATCGACGGCCACCGAAAGTCGGCGGGCACGGCGTCGTCGGCGGGCTTCTGCTTCGCGCCGCGGTGGTAGCCCTGCGCAATCGCGTGCGCGAGGGCGAACGGGTTCTCCCAGCCGACGAGCTCGGCCGCGAAGAACGTGTCGGGCAGCTCTTCGAGCGCCCCGGCACGCGTCGCAACGACAGGCAGTCCGTGAAGCCGCGCTTCGAGAACGCTCAGACCCGACACTTCGTAGCGGCTTGGGATGACGAGCAGATCGGCCGCCTGGTAGAGCGCGCCGAGCACCGGCTCACTGACCTCGCCGACGAGCCGAACGAGCCCGCGGGAGCGCTCCGCGACGTCGCCGCGCATCGCGCCATCGCCGGCCGCGACGAAGCGCGCCTTCGGTAGGCGATCGAGCACCATCGCGACGGAGTCCGCGAAGACGTCGGCACCCTTGGATGGGAGGAACTCGCCCGCGAAGAGGATCAGCGGCTGACTCGGTTCTGCGAAGATCGCGCGGAATTCCTCGAGATCGACGCTTGCGCTGAAGGTGGCAAGGCGCGCCCCGGTTGGAATCACGGCGAGCTTCGTGGTTGGGACGTCGTAGTGCGCCGAGACATCGCGCTTGGCGAATTCGCTGGGTACGAGAATGCGGTCGGCGCGTTCGCAGAGCCACCGCTCCATCTCGGAGGCGTAGTGCTCCTCGGCCGTGAGCCTGCCGATCTGCCGTCCGACCTCGGTGCCGTGCATCCATGCGACGAGCGGCGTGCCATGGACGCGCTTTGCGATCGATCCGACGAGCCCCGCCGCCCAATCCCACGCGAGGATCGAATCGAACGGGCCTGACTCGTCCCAGATCTTCTCGAGCCGCTCGATGGCGGTGAGGCCGAGAAGGACCGAGTGAATGTGCTCGTTGTAGCCCGCGAACGGATGCGGTCGCTCCGCGCTCTCGAACGAAAGCGTGTGCACGTCGTGGCCTTGCGCCATCAGCTCTGATGTCAGCTCGGTGGCGACGCGGGTGACACCGTACCGCCCGTGTCCCTCGAGCCGTCCGTTGATGCTCAGGATCTTCATGCCCCTGTCCTCCGTAGCGCCTCCTCTGGCGCGGAGGAGGAGGCCACCTCCCTGATCGCGTTCCATGTCGCCTCGGCCGCCTTTCGCCAACTGAATTCCGCGGCGCGCTTCAACGCCCTTCCCGAGAGTGACTTGCGAAGCGGTGCATCCTCGAGGAGCGCGAGCAGCGCGTCGGTCCAGCTGCCCTGGACGATCACTCCCGCATCGCCTACGACCTCCGGAACCGACGCCTCAGCGCTGGCCAGGATCGGCAGCCCGGCAGCCATCGCTTCGAGAAGCGGCAGCCCGAAGCCTTCGTAGCGCGACGGGAAGGCAAACAGCGTCGCGCCGCGATAGAGCGCAGCGAGCTGGCTATCGGAGGCGTCGAAGATGCACTTCATGCGAGGCGGGAGCGTTCCGAGCGATGCACGGCCGCGGCGTCCCGCGAGAATCAGCGACCCGTCCCATACCTTGGCGACATCGGCGAACGCCTCGACAAGGACGCGCTGGTTCTTATTCGGCTCGAAGCTCGAGACGCAGAGGATGTAGGGCGTCGCCTCGGAAACGCTGGCTTCCGCGAGGGCCGAAGTGCCGTGATGAACGACAAGCATCCGCCTTGTCGGCACGCCATACCGATCAGCGATCCGGTCGCGCGTGAATTCGGAGACGGCGACCACCGCCTCCGCTGACTGACACGCGTTCTTCACCCATCGCGTGAGATGGGTGCGCAGGCCGGCGTCGTAATCTTCGGGATGATCCTCGAAGCCGAGATCGTGGACGACCGTGACTCCGGGACAGGGCCGCGCTAGGGGCAGGATGCCTGTCGGGGCGAAGTATGCGTCGCACCCGACGAGCTGGCTCGGCATCGTGAACTGCTCCCAGGCGGCGTCCATGAGCGTCTCAGGCCCCGCAGGAATGTGCTGGAAGACGGACGTGCCTGCTGGCAGCCAGGCGGGATCGAGGTGCCTGGGGCCAACGAAGACGAACTCGGCGTCGCGGGCGTGCTCGAGGAGTCCCTTCAGGATCTCGGAGCTGTAGCGGCCGGTCCCCGTCTGCGGCAACCCGATCATCCGCGCGTCTACGGCGACGCGGAGCCGCTTCGCCAGGCGGCGCGGCGTCCGCAGCGCTTCGCGATAGACGGAGACGGTCTCCTCTGCCACGCGTCCCCAGGAAAACTCCGCGGCACGCGCGCGTCCCTTTTCGGCGAGGCTTTGGCGCAGGTCGGCGTCGGTAAGCACCCGCTCGATCGCGTCCGCGAGCGCTTCCGGTGTCGGGTCGCACGAGAGCGCGGCGTCGCCTGCCGTGTCTGGCAGCGTATTCGACGTGATCACCGGCGCGCCGAGGCTCATTGCCTCCAGGATCGGGAGACCGAAGCCCTCGCACAGGGATGGGTAGACGAACACGGAGCACGTGGCGTAGAGCTCAGCGAGTTCCTGACGCGGCAGGAACGGCGTCAGGGTGACGCCCTCGCAAGCGACGAGCTCCGGATCCTCGCACTCCGTGCCGCCGACCAGGACGAGTCTCGGCTCGATCCCGCGTCGACGGACTTCCTTGAACGCCTTCAGGAGGCTGACAGCGTTCTTGCGCTTTTGCTGCACGCCGACCGCGAGGATGAAGCTCTCCCGCACCTTGCCCTGAGGAGCGCCACCTTCGGGCGCGAAGCAGGGGGCCTCGCCAACCACCGCGACCTTCGCCGTGGGGAATGATGCTTCGATGTCACTCTTGGTCGCGTTTGAGACGGCGATGACCTTGACCGCACTTCCCACGGCGTGCGCGACCGTTGCGCGCATGTGTTTCACGAACGGCTCGGGGTACCACTCGGGATGACGATCGAAGATGAGGTCGTGGATCGTGACGACGGCCGGGATTGTGACGTCCTTCGGGATGGCAAACGCGGGCCCGTGGAACAGCTGCGCCCTGGACGTCCGAATCGCGGCCGCGACGTCCTCGTCCTTGAGCTCATGGACCTCGACGTCGTCGCGCTGTTTCAGGGCGCTGATGAGATTGAGCGTGTATTCGCCGATGCCTTGCGGCTCTGGACCGATGCCGCGGGCGTCGATCAGGACGCGCAGGCGATCGCGGACGCGGGACTTCGCGGCGGGCCCTGGATCTGGCAGGCCGCCGTTTGAGTAGCGGTACCGTTCGCCCCATTTCTCTTCGAAACGGGCTTCGTTGCGCTCGGTAACCTCGTGCCACTCGCGGTGCTCATGGCTCGCTTCGCCCGCCAGCCGGCTTGACTTGCCGCTGAAGTGGTAGAGGAGCGAGTCCTCGGCGCGGATCATCGTCGCTCCGGCGAAATGGAGTCGATAGAAGAGGTCCGGGTCGTTCGCCGGCCCCGGGTCGAACCGCGTGTCGACGCCGCCGACCTCGTCCCAGTGCTTCCTTGAGAGCGCGAAAGGGTAGTTCACGCCGGGGGTCGTTTCGGCCTTCGCGACTCTCGCCGCAGTTTCGACGAACGTTTGCCAGTTGAACTCGTCGGCGCGCGTTCCGCAGTTGACCGCGTGGAAGATCGGCGCGACCGGGACGATCCCGGGCTCGATGCACTGGCACGAGACGACGGTCTTTGGCCCGAGTCGGCGCATGAGCGCCTCGTCCCATCCCGGCGCGAGCACGTGGTCGGTGTTCGGAAAGAACAGGTACTCGCGCGTCGCCATCTTCGCCGCGCGGTTCATCGCGGTGCAGATGCCGCGGTTTGTCGGATCGTGCGTCCACAGGATTCCTTGCTGGCTCTTGATCCACTCGCCGGTTCCGTCGGTGGAGCCGTCGCTGTAGATGACGATCTCGTGTTCGTACGCCGAGTGCCTCCGGATGCTCTCGATGAGCAGCTTCGTGTAGTCGAGCGCGTTATAGGCGCAGATGACGATGGAGAGTGGAGACGGCTTCATGCGCACCCCCACTGCGTCAGCACGGCCTCGAGTTCGTGGTCGTCCGCCTTGATGGCGCGCTTGTACGCCGACGGATGGACCGGATGGAGGTTCTCAAGAGCCGGATTCGCGTCCCACGCCTTCCAGATGTTCTCGTACCAGCTGCTCCGGATCTCGTGCGCGTGACCCGAGAGGCGGATCTTCTCGCGGGCCTCCTCGTCGCTCCGGACGTACGAGAGATGACGACACCAGACGTCTGCGGTCGCAAACGGCGCGTTGATCTCGCGGATGCCGTGGAGCCGCACATCCTTCCGCAGCACCATCTTGATCGTGCCGTCCTCCGGCGGATCGATACGGTACTCCGGCGTCTTCCAGTAGGTGTAGAGCTTCACGGCGATTGCCTGGTGGTCGCCGGTCTCCGCCATGGAACGGAGCGTTTCCAGATCGCCGTCGAGGAGGATCTCATCCGAGTCGACCATGAAGACGTAGTCGCAGTCGGCGAGGTGGTCCATCCCGGCGTTCCGCGTCTGGGCCTCGGATGACCAGTTGCCTTCGAGAATCTCGATGCGCGAATCGAGCTCCGGCGGCGGCAGGTACGTCTCGACGGCGGCGCCCGACTGGGAGCGATAGCCGCGGAGCAGCACCACCCGATCGACGACCTTCAGGAGCTGCCCGGTCACCGCCGGCATGAACCGCCACTCGTTCAGGACCGGAATCGCCGCGCCGAACTTCATCACGCCACCTCTTCCCACTTCTCGAGCTGGAGCGTCGACTCGTCCACCATGAACGAGTAGTCCGACGCGGGATCGAGCGACGAATAGAGCGAGACCTTGTTGCGCGAGAGGTCCTCGTACAGGTGCCCGTAGTGCTTCACGAGGATGTCGCTGACGACGAACTTGCCCGTGAAACCGCGGATCTGCGCCGTGCCGAGCGCCTTGTCGACGGGGTAGAAGAGGCTCGGTGTGTTCCGGACCAGGCGCGGGATCGGGAACTCGCGCGACTCGCGACCCCACTTCCCGTCAATGCGGAAGTGCGTCCGTGAGCGCCAGAAGTGACGGAAGAGGAAGGCGTACATCCCGACGTCCTCGCGATCCATCAGCTGCCAGACGTCCGTCTTGAAGCGCTGCACGAAGACCTCGTCGATGTCGGGGAGAAGGATCCAATCCGGGTTCGTGTTCTTCGCAAGCGCGAGGACGACGTTCCTATCGATTCCCTCGTGGAAGAAGTCCTTCTTCCACTGCACGACGTTCGTCACCTTCGGGAACGACCGGCAGATCTCGATGGTCCGGTCGGTCGAGCCGTCGTCGAGCACGACGATCTCGTCAACGTACTCGGAAAGGTCACGCAGGCACTCGTCGGCGAACCGCTCGCCGTTCTTCACGCGGATGCCGGCCGTGAGCTTGGGACGCCGTTTCATAATGGTGGGCACCTCAACACGGCCGGAGTAGACGGCTTCAACGAGCTCTGCGACGCGATCCCATCCATAGACGCGCCTGGCCCGTTCGTGTCCCGCATCACCCAGTCGTTTCGCTTTCCCCGGATCCGCGAGGAGCGATTCGATCGCCGCGGCGAGCGCGTGCGCGTCGTTCGGGGCCACCTTCAGTCCAGAGCGTTCGTGCTCGACGATCTCGGCCATCCCGCCGACGTCGGACGCGATGACCGGGACGCGGTTGATCATCCCTTCGAGCGGCACGATCCCGAACGGCTCGTAAGTCGACGGGCAGACGAGGATGTCCGTGGTCTTGTAGAGCGCCTCGAGGGCCGCGCCTTTCACGTAGCCGAGGAGCTTGACGTGGTCCGCCACGCGGAGGCGCTTTGCGAGCTCCTCCAGTCGCGGCTGCTCGCTCCCCTTGCCCGCGATCACCAGCGTCGTCTGAGGGAATCGCGGCAATGTCGCGGCGAGCGCTTGCAGGAGGCGGTCCACGCCCTTTTCCGGGTCAAGCCGCCCCACGTAGGCGACGATCTTTGACTCGGGGGCCGCCAACGCCGATCGGAGATCCTTAAGGTGCTTCTCCTCCACCGCGGCGAACCAGGATGGGTCGACGCCGCAGGGCACGACGGTGATCCGGTCCGCTGGGGCTTCGTAGATGCCGGTGAGCTCGTCTTTCACGTGGCGGCTCACCGCGACGACGGCATCGGCCGTTCGGCAACCCCAGCGTTCGATCTGCGCGATGTACTTGTCCTCGTTCGAGAGCCGGCCGAACGTCTTGCCGATGACGGTATCGTGCATCGTGAGGACTAGACGACCGCCGACGATGCGTCGCGCGTGATCAGCGGCGAGGATCGTCAGCCAGTCGTGAGCGACGACGGCATCGCACGAGCGCAGTTTCAGTTCAAGCAGCCGTTCGATGAGCAGAGCGTTGAATTGCGTGACCTGTGTGGCGCCGTCGGCCGGCTTCGGCGGACTCGGGAAGTTGATGCGATGGACCTGAACGCCATGCCCTGCTTCGCGCCTTGGTGTGGCGCTTCGCAGGGCGGGCATCTCGACGTCCTGGTCGCGACCGCTCAGGCTGTTGGTGAGCACGTGGACCTCGTGGCCACGGCGCACCTGCGCGCGTGCCAGGTCATGCACGTACCGTCCCAGTCCGAAGATCTGGGCGGGCGGGAATTCAGACGCAAGATGCAAGATTCGCATGCGTGTAGATCTCGAGATGGCGCTCGGCGGAGCGCCTCCAGGTGAAGTTCTTGGCCCGCTCGCGTCCGCGGGCCGCCAAGGCCTCACGGCGAGGTTCGTCGGTCGAGAGCGCGAGCATCAGCTTCGCAAGTCCGTCGGCGTCGTGTGGATCGACGAGTTCGGCTCCGTCGCCGACGACCTCGGGGAGCGAACTCGTGTTCGCCACGATCGTCGGGACACCACGCGCCATCGCTTCGAGCGGAGGCAGTCCGAATCCTTCGTAGAGCGACGGGTAGACGAAGAGGCGTGCGTTCGCGTAGAGAATTTCGAGGTCCTCGGGCGAAACGTACCCGAGGACGCGGACGCGCGCTCCAAGGCCCCGCTCGCGGAGGCGCGACGGGAGAGAATCGTCGCTCTTGGATCCGACCAGCGCGAGCAGGAGCCCTGGCGCGTTCTCAGTCATGCGCTGATAGCCCTCCAACAACAGGTCGAGGTTCTTCTTCCGCTCCACGCTGCCGACGTAGAGCACATAGCCTCCAGAAGCGAGGCCAAAGCGGTCGACGCGACCGCCGCGCGCCGCGGTCGCCTGGTGAACGCCGTTGGGGATGACGTCGATGCGGTCGGGATCGACGCTGTAGAGCTTCACGATTTCGCGCCTCGAGAATTCGGAGACGGTGACCAGGCGATCGGCGAGCTTGCACGCGCGGTGCGTGGCGGTGTCGAGGTAGCTGCGGAGCTTTGGCTCAACGAGCTCGGGGTGGCGCCGGAAGACAACGTCGTGGATCGTCGCGACGACCTTCGAGGAGGTCCGCACGAGCGGCACGGCGAAGGTCGGGTTGTGGTAGAGGTCGATCCGGTCGCGCGCCAGGAGGCCGGGGAGGACGAGCTGGTCGAACCGCTCGTCGATCATCCCCGCCTCGAAGATGCGGACGTTGAAGTTCGCCGGCAACGAGACCGGCTCGGGCGGCGAGAGGTGCGTGAAGTAGCAGACGACCTCGTGCTCGCCGCAGAGCGTCGCGTATTCCTTTAGGAGCGACCATGTGTAGCAGCCGATTCCGCCCATGCCGTGGAAGACCGAGCGGCAGTCGAGCGCGATCCTCACGTGCGCACCCCGACGAGCCGCTCGTAGAGCTCGACGAGCTCGCGCCCCTGGCGATCGAGGCTGAACTCCGCGGCTCTCGCTAGGCCCCGCTGGATGAGCGCGTTCCGCGAGTTGTTGAGCATCCAGAGCATTGCCTCCGTGATGGCACCCGTGTTCATCGGATCAACGAGGAGCGCTGCGCCGCCGGCGACTTCAGGAAGCGACGAAATGTCCGACGTGATCACTGGCGTGCCGCACGCCATCGCCTCGACCACCGGGAGACCGAAGCCTTCATAGAGCGACGGAAAGACAAGCGCGACGGCGCGGGAATAGAGCGCCGGCAGGTCGGCGTCGGGGACATGGCCGAGTGCACGCACGTAGCTGCGTAGATCGAGGCGCGAGATGTCGCGCGTGAGGTCGTAGCCATCGCCGCTGGGAGCGCCAACGATGACCAGAGGGGGCGCCCCATCCTTCGATAGTCGAACCGAAGCGTAGGCATCGAGGAGGCGCCGCAGGTTCTTCCGGCCATCTAGAGCGCCTACATAGAGGAAGTACCCCGGACTCAGGTTGTGGTCCCAGAGGGTCGCCTTGCATTCGTCGTCGCTGCGTTGCGAGAAGTGGGGCGCGACGGGCTCGTGGATCGCCGTGACGTTCTGCTCCGGGACCTCGAGGTGCGCGACGATCTCGGCCTTGGCGTGGTGTGACGGCGCGACGATGTGGCTGGCCGACTTCGCGGTCATCGGCGCGTTCCGCTTGAAGAAACGGTCGAAGTCCGGATGCGTCAGGTCCGGCCGGGAGAGGGGAATGACGTCGTGGATCGTGCAGACGTACTTGCAGACCCGGACGTACGGCAGGACGAAGAGCGGACTGTGGAAGATATCGACGTCAAGCCGCCGCAAGTGGTCCGGCAGCGTCAGCGCGTCCCAGCCGTTCTCGTCGGTCGGCGTCCAGATGCGTCCCTGAACATGAGCGCCGAGGTAGGCCGCACCAACGGGAGTCGTGATGAGGTCGAGTTCGTCGGCGTCGATCACGCGTCCGAGCGACAGGGCGAGGTTCGCGGCGTACCGGCCTATGCCGGTCATGCCGCTGCGGACGCATCTCAGATCCAGCGCGACGCGCATCGGATGGCCTCACAAAGGAGAGAGCGAACCTCCCGGCGTGAGTCCACGCAACCCGACTCAGGTCGCGCTTCAGTGAGCAGGAGGTCCGCCCTTATGTCCTTGGTTCTCACGCGGAGGAGACCCTTGCAATGGGCGTGCCACGTGAGACCAGAGCGCAATCCGCGTGCCGATCCTCGGCCTGATCACACATTGGCGAAGATAGGTCACGCCTTTAAGTGCGCGCGTCACACGTCACTGTCCGCGCATCACAGCCAAGGCCTCTCGAGTTCACACGTGTGACGCTTCGGGTCACAGCCGTGACTCCATGGGCTCGATGTGTGACTGCGGCGCGTCAGGCGTGTGATGCTCAGAGGCCGAAGCGTGACCCGTCGAGCCGAGGCCGTGACATTGACGGGTCGCAATGCTGCATTTGGTGGCCGGAAGCGTGTGGCACGCCCCTTGCAATGACGGCCCCCATGCCGTCCGGGTCCGTGGCGATCCCAAGCGCAAGCGCAGCGCTGCGCTGCGGCGCGCTGTCCCGTTGTTAGAACTCAGAATTGGAAGGAGAACCCATGGTCACTCTGAACAAGCCCGCCGCCGGGAACACCGACTGGGCGGGATCCGTCAATTCGAACTGGTCGTCGATCGAGAGTGCGCTTAACGGCGGCCCTTCGATGACGCTTTCCGCTTACGAGAACATTCCGTACGGCGCCGGTCTGGGCAATGTGACGGCGCTTACGGGCGTGACGGCGAAGGCGCTATACGTGCCGTTCCGCGTTGAAGGGCATGTCTCGTTCAACACGCTCGCCCTTGAGGTCTCCCGCCAGACTTCGGGCTCGAATCTCTTTACTGTCCACGCCGCCATCTACACCTACGTCGACGCGACGCAGCTCCGCCTCCTGGGGAGCGCGTCAAACTCCTACTCGAACACCGCGACGGCCAGCGTCTCCGGAACGCGGCAGCTTCTCATCACGGGCTTCGAGACGGCCGCGACGTCGCTAACGCCGGGCATGTACAACCTGATGCTCTACTTCTCCGCCGCCAACACCCTATCCATGAACTACCACCTCCGCGGCGCGACGACGGTGGGGCAACAGGGCTTGATCGGTCCGGGGGCCAACAACGTCACCACTGCGACCGGCACGCTGTCGTCGCTTCCGTACCGCGGCGTGCAGTTCATGGGTCGCTACTCGGTGACGACAGTCTCGCCGCTCGCCACGGTCAGCGCGACCCATGTCCAACAGTGGTCGTCGGGCGTCGCGCCGTATTTCCGGCTCCAGGCCTAGACGCGACGCGAAGGAAGAAGCGCCATGACCATGCTTGCCGTTGAGGAGGCGTCGAAGAAAGTCGAAGGCCTCGGATTTGAGCGGATCGAGACGATTCCCGGCTCGACGTACAGGGACAACTCGACAGTTGTCGTGATTCCGACTCGAGGAATGGTCTCGCACAGAGTCGTCGCGGCTTGGCAGGCGCTAATGCCACCGATGAACCAGAAGCGCGCGATCCTCTTCGCGGCGGGGCACGAGGTCGGCAAGGCCTACGACGCTCTGATTTCGCAGGTGTTGGCAGATCCCAATCTCTCGAAGTGGAAGTACCTCCTGACGCTCGAAGACGACAATCTACCCCCGCCGGATGCGCACGTCCGGCTGCTGGAGTCGATCGAGCTCGGCTTCGACGCCGTGAGCGGCATTTATTTCACCAAGGGCGAGCTCAACATGCCGATGGCTTACGGTGACGCCGATGCCTTCCGCCGGACGGGCCAGCTCGAGTTCCGCCCGCGCGACGTCCGAGAGGCGCTTTCACGCGGACAGATCATGGAGGTAAACGGCATCGCGATGGGCTGCGCGCTGTGGCGGATGGACCTCTTGCGGCAACTGGAGCCGCCGTGGTTCGTGACGGTCAGCGACTATCTTCCTGAGAAAGGCGGCGCCCAGGCATATACGCAGGACCTCTGGTTCTGCGAACGGGCGCGAAAGGCAGGCAAACGGTTCGCGGTGGATTTCAGGGTGAAGGTCGGGCACTTGGACACGGAGACAGGAGTGATCTACTAGTGAGCGAAGCACTCGTCTTGGCGAAGGCGCCGTCGCACCTCAAGCTCGATCTCGCCTGCGGGCAGATGCCGCACGAAGGATTCGAAGGTGTCGATTTGTGGGAAGGCGCCAAGCACCGCCTGGATCTCTTCCGGTGTCCCTGGCCGTGGGAGGACGGATCGGTCGAGGAACTGCACTGCTCGCACTTCATCGAGCACATTCCGATGGAGGAGATCGAGCACAACGGACGGAAAAAAGACCGCCTCTTTGCCTTCTTCGACGAGTGCTACCGCATCCTCAAGCCCGGCGGCCGGATGACGGTCTTCTGCCCGAACGCGCGCTCAAACCGCGCCTTCCAGGATCCGACCCACCGGCGGTTCATCGTCGCGGAGACCTTCCTCTACCTGCACAAGCCGTGGCGAGTAGCCAACAAAGGCATATCCACTTGCCTCCAGTAACTACCATGCGTAGTATCCGGAGGTGGCCGAGGGGGACTATCCGCGAACGATGGCGGAATTCGACCGCCGGTTTGCGACGGCGCAAGCATGCCGCGACTA